>Ga0160433_100078_pt1 | contig 103268 bp, 90 predicted proteins | sample HID1972K_E0MG_FD_108235 | JGI IMG/M metagenome (GOLD analysis project Ga0160433, IMG submission 108235) | Enriched pill bug-associated microbial communities from UW Madison campus, WI, USA - HID1972K_E0 MG | ecosystem: Host-associated > Arthropoda: Insects > Digestive system > Unclassified ...
CCTCCAATTACATCTTTTCCCTCTATCAGTAAAACGGATAAGCCAGCCTGCTGCAGTGTTATAGCAGCAGCCAAACCATTGGGGCCTGAACCAACCACAACTGCATGAAAATCTTTCTTCATTATTATTTTTAAACTAACTGTTTACTACTTTGCTTATTGTTTAAATAAAACACTCCCATTATGTTTACTAATTATGCTGTAATCGGATTAAATGATAACCGCCCATACTCTTACCTCACACCTTCACCAACTGTTTAAAGATAGGTTGCATATATTAAAAAATAAAGAAATCATCCTCTAATATTCACCAGCACTCAATGTGCTTTTTGACAAAACATAATCGCGATCCAGTCTATTAAGAACCACATAAATAGAATCTTGCGTTTCATTAACACCGCGTAACACAATTTTAGATCCATCGCTGGTTTCATAAGTAAGCTTCATGCTGCTTCTTTCTACTTCCATAGCTCTTTCCTGTTCAATACCTCTTAATCTTCTTGCGGTAAGTGCCGCTTTATTAATGCCGTTGTATTCCTGCTCTACAGTTAAAAAATCCTGCTTTAGTATCTCTCTCTTCTCTTTATTTGCTATCCTTCTGTTCCCATATAAAGAAGCAGTATTCTTATCCCTTAGATAGAGTATCTTATTTACGGTGTCTGCTTCATAATAAAACACCCTTTGGCCACCGGCAGTTCCCGTTAATTCAAAAGTTCTATTAATATCCCTCATAGGAGAACCGCCGCCATTGGACAAATCCAGCTTAACAGGTTTGTTAACTTTAAAGGTTAATGTAGTCCAGTCTTCAAAAGTTACATGTTGCCATCTTACGCTGTCAAGCGGTGAATAAGGAATTAACTGATTATTAATCCTGAATTCAGCAACCTCATAATTTCCTCTTAATTCCTTTACGCCGGCAATGGCAGGTTGTTTGTACGGATCATATATGAAATTAATTAATTGTACATAGAACAAAAGAATTAGGAAAATAAAAATAGTCAACGTTTTTAAAGTAATACGTGTAAATTTCAACCACTTCTCTGAAAACGAGGGGTAAAAATGAACAGGGATTGTAAATCTTTCAAGTATAAGAAGGTTGTAAACTTTTGGGACGTCATATAAAATCAAAAAAGCTGCAAAAATCACAAAGTATGTACTATAACCATGAACACCGCCATCATATGAAAAATTAACAAAAACAATGTCTCCTAAAGCGCCGAATAGGAGTATAGCTCCAAGTGTTGTTGTCCTTCTAAAGAACAACATTGTCCCTGCTGTAATTTCAACAACTCCTGCAAAAATCTGGTACCATGGAACAATGCCTACAGACAGCCAATAAATTTTTTGAGCGGTAAAATCACCGAAATCAGTATTCAATAATCCCAATGATGGGTATGGCATTTGAACCGGTAGCAGTTTAGTAAATCCAAAGCCGATAATGCCGATTCCTGCACGGTAACGTACAATTACCCGAAGCCAATAATATAAAATATTATAATCCTTTCTCTTTTTGTCAAATCCGGACCATATTCCCGCGCCTAAGATTGCAAGAAGAAGAATAGCAATCCACTCTCCATAACCATATAGACTACCTCTTGGTGCGAGTCCGAGATTTGGAGAAAATCTGGCTATATCATAAATATCCCGATAATGGACGTTAAACCAATCAATGGAGAAAAGATCTTTATACCAACCTAAACTCAATGGGATAGACATAATAATAAAAAATATAAAAGCGATCCTGAACAAGAATTTTTGCCAGCCTTTCCAAGGTTGAGCTGTTTCTATATCCTCTGCCTCATTAGAGGTCTTAAGATCTAAAGTTGTTGCTGTAGACATAATGGTAAATTTTATGTTTGAATGATCAGAGTATTAAGCCTCTGCCGCGTCCTTCTGCAGATTCTTTTAGTAAATATTTTTTATTGATTTTATTAAGCACCACAGATATAGAGTCATTTTTCTCATTTAACCCTTTCAATACAAAAGTGGAATCATTTAACCTGGAGTAATTTAATACCAGCTTTTCTCCTTGATAATTTTTATTCTTATTATAAAGGATTAAAACCCGTTTAGAACTATCTACGTCATAACGGTAATAATGCCTGCCTCCAGAGCCTGTCAGTTCGTAATTTCTGTCATTATCCTGTTTAAAAATCTCCTCTGTATTTGAAAAATCTATTTTAACAGGCCGGTCAGATCTTATACTGATGGTATTCCATTTTTCGAATACAATATCTTTCCACCGGATTGAATCTGTGGCAGAATAAGGTAAGGTATTGTGGTTTACAGTAAACTCGCTTACATTATAAATGCCACTCGCTCCAGCAATGCCAGGCGCTTGTGGAAAATGGTATGCTCCTTTCTTAAAAGAAGAATATGTTTTAAAACCGTAAAGGCATACAAAAAAGAAAATAAAACCTCCTTTAAGAATAAGCCTGGTTGTTTTCAATGTAACCAGAAACTGCGGTTTATATCTATTAGGAGCCGTTGGGCGTTCTAACCCGATTAAATTGTAAAGTCTTATTGCATCATATGCTAGCAAGAACAAAGCAATGGAAATTAGATATAGGCTATATACATATTCACCGCCTTCGTAAGCAAGATTAGACATAAACACATTGCCAGCAAATACAACAATTATAAATGCGCCTATTGTAGCTGTTTTCCTATAGAATAATAATAAGCCGGCTAATACTTCTACGAAACCTAAAAAAGACTCATAATTAGGTACAATACCAAGGCTTAAAGAAAATATTTTCCAAGCAGATAAATCGCCATAGTTTGTATTAAGGTTACTAATAGATGGATATGGTGCCTGCAAAGGAAAAAGTTTAATAATTCCGTATCCAATAATTCCAATGGCCAAACGATAACGTAATAGAACCCTTAACCAGTAATACAAGTTATTATATTCATTGTGTTTTTTATCAAGAAAACTCCAGCTTATAGAACCAACCAAGGCTATTAACGCCACAACAGCCCAATCGGCAAATGTTTGAGTACCGGAGAAGAATTGAGGGGAATATCTGGTGATATAAAAAATATCATCAAACCCCAAATGAAGCCAATTGATCGAGAAAATCTGCTTAAAATACTTCCCGTCTAAGGGAACTGTCTGTATAATAAAGAAGATGAAGAAGAAACGGAAAAGTGCCTTTTCATGTTCTTTCCAACGATCAGAAGAAGAAACGTTTAAATTCGTCATGATATAATGTTTAAATTATTTAATTAAATCATGGCAGCCAGAAAGATTTTCTGGCATACCAGGAACATTAATCCTAATAGCCCGGATTATTGGGCAATAGTGCATTATCAATCAATATCTGCTCTGCTGGTATCGGCATCAGGTATTTATTTTTATCCGTAAAATTTAAAACGGTTGCAGCGCGATCTGTTCTTACTAAGTCAAACCAACGATGAGGCTCAAAAGCAAACTCTATCCTCCGTTCATTTTCTATTGCTAGAAGAATTTCCGGTTGTGTTGCCGCTTCTGTACCTAACAAACCAGACCTGTCCCTAACAGCATTCAAATCCTCTTTTGCTCCAGATAATTTCACCCCGCCTTGTTGGGCTCTGACTTCTGCACGAATCAAATACAACTCCGCAATTCTAATTACATAAGAAGGATCAGTCGCCGGACTGCGATAATACAGGTTCCCGTACCAGCGGTCTTGATTATCTTTAGCCACTAAGGCATTTCTTGTACCTCCTATTAATGGATTATTAACCAATTCGATAAATTCATCACTTGGGGCCCACTGCCTGGTTCCTCCATTCGTTTGCGGCTGCCATTGACCTCTATGTCCGTTAGTCTCGGATGAACTATAAAATATCTCGAAAACAGATTCTTTAGTCCCTCTTGCATCATTTGCAAAAAAAGAATTAAACGGTTTTATTAATTCATAATTAGATGCATCGTTAATTAGCTTGGTTGCAAACTCTTCTGCTAAAGCCCAATTATTCCTATAGAGATAAAAACGTGCTTTTAATGCCCAAACAGTTTTTCTTGTTGCTCTAAACCTATCAGTAGTTTCTGGCAACAGGGGTTCTGCAACGTCCAAATCCTTTAAAACTTGAGCATACACATCAGCCTGCGGGCTTCTTGGAATACCAGTGTTATCTGTAGGAGTAACCGTTGGGTTTAAAATAATAGGCACACTGCCCCATGTGCGGGCAAGGTCAAAATATGCTAAGGCTCTTATGAAATATGCTTCTCCAACAATTTGGTCTTTTGCTTTTTGGGTCAGCAACGGATCCGTAACTGTCTGTACCTTGAAAATCACATTGTTTGCTCTATTAATGGTTCTGTAAATAGCAACCCAAGTCCCATTCACGGTAGAATTTTCACCACTAACCCGGTGATCGATAAATTCTTTAACTTGAGATTGTGAGCCGGTCCACTGTACATTATCGCCAGATAAGTAACCGATGGACTGAAAAGTTGTTCCATAATACCCTCCATCAGCCAAAGCGCTATAAACACCTCGTATTGCTGTTTCAGAAGAGAGTTTATCATAAATTGGCTGCTCGTCTGAGACAGATGCTCTCGGCTCCAAGGAAAGATATTTTTCGCAAGATGACAGTAATAAAGAAATAACTGTCACTGTATATAGTATGTTCTTTTTCATTTTAATCATTTTAACGCTTGTAGTTTTCATTTTTCTAAAGTGTTACGTTTATACCGAATTGTAAACCTCTAGGTTGAGGGGGAGTTCCAAGATCAATACCTTGTGCATTCTGTGAACCGCTTGCACTGGATTCAGGGTCAAGACCCGTGTATTTTGTAAGAGTAAACAGGTTGCTTCCAATGACGAAGATCCTTACGTTATCCAGCTTAACTTTCTGGCTTACCGTTTTAGGCAACCTATAACCTAAGGTTAAAGACCTTAAGCGAAGGAAAGAGCCATCCTCAAGCCAGCGGCTGCCACCGTCTTTATAATTATTATTATTTATACCATCCGGACGTGGAGTATCAGTTATATCACCTACCTTTTGCCACCTGTCATTGTTACTTGCAAATATTATCCGGGCTGCATCACGCGCTCCTCCTGCTTCACCAAAAAACCTGTTATGATTATATATTTTATTTCCATATGAAAATGAAAAGAAAGCATTTAAGTCAAATGATTTATAGGTAAGGTTATTTGTTAATCCGCCAAAGAATTTAGGAAAGATATTACCGTAGATCTGTCTATCAGCAACTGTAATAACATTATTGCCATCAACATCCTCATATACAGAATTTCCAGTCTGAGGATCTACATATAATTCCTTATACACCCAGAATGAACCCAATGAAGAACCTTCTTGTTGTAAAATTAAATCGCGGCTACCAAACTTCACCGGATAAGGCAGTTTTTCAATTTTATTAACGTTGCTGGCAACGTTAAAATTTGTTGTCCATGAAAAATTCTCCTTCTGTACATTAATAGTATTGATATTAAATTCGAAACCTTTATTGCTGATTTCTATACCATTATTTGTATAATTTGGAAATCCGGTAGTGCCTGCAAGGGGTGTTTGTAAAATACCTCCTGATGTATATTTGTCATAATAATTCAATTCAATAGCCAGGCGATTCTGAAGTATCGAGAAGTCCAGACCAATATTAAATTGCGCAGTCTCTTCCCATCCAAGATTAGCATTACCTAATTGTTGAGGAGAAATACCTGGCAAATTTTGATACGATGCCCCGCCAGATTGCCAAAGACCAGGGGATGAGAAATCACCAGAACCATCCTGATTTCCTGTTATCCCATAGCTGGTTCTCAGCTTAAGATCCGTTATCCATTCAACATCTTTTAAAAAGTTTTCCTGCTTAACTTGCCAAGCAGCTCCTAAACCTGGAAAATAACCCCAGCGTTTATCTTTACCAAAAGCAGAAGAACCATCCGCTCTAAGACTAAAATTCACTAAATACTTACCGGCATAATTATAATCCAATCTTGTAAAAAAGGAAGCTAGATTTCGTTTTGACCAAGAATCAGAACTTGAAGTAACAGCTGCTGAAGATATCGATTTGAATGAATTATTAGCAAAACCCGTTCCTCGGCCAGATGTTCTTTTATAGGTATCGCTTTGTAATGTATTACCAACCAAAACACCAAAAGAATGATCATTTATTTTTTTTCTATAAGCCAGAGTTTGCTCATTTAGCAGAGAAGATCTTTGACCTATTGAAGATGTTGCTAAACCATTAGGGCTTCCTGCAATTAGAAATGTATTCCAGTATTCCGATTCATCATAATTATTGTAATCTGCGCCAAAGCTTGAACGGAATGTTAGGCCTGGTAATAATTCTGCTTCCGCATATAAATTTCCGATATAACGCAAGCTGGCAGAATTAATATCATAGTTATCCAGTAGTAATGTAACATTATCAAAGCCTGCTCGCCCAACTAAAACTCCTTCATCATTATATGGGGATAAATAAGTTGGTGTATGCAAAGCAGCTTGTAATAAACCACCTTGCGGACCATCGCCCGCTCTTGCTTCATTTCTATACGTCCTGCTAAATGTATTACTAATACCGATAGTTATGCTATTGCTTAATTTTTGATCAAAATTTGCTTTCAAACTTGCTCTGTCGAATGAAATCGGAGCTAATATTGATTCTTGTTTATTGTATCCTGCAGCAAAATAGTACCTTGAACCATTTGTACCTCCAGTTAAAGATAGATCATAGTTTTGCAATTGGGCAGTTCTAAAAACCTCTCCCAATCTGTCATATGTTTCTTGCTCTTCCGGTAAACCACGACCACCTTCGGCAACCGGCCTAAATGGTCTTGTAGCAAAACTTCCACCGGTATTTATATAGTTTTCATTTACTAAAATTGCATGTTCAGGTCCAGTAGTTAAATCCCATAATTTTTCCGCTTTGGACCAGCCCTGTGTTACGTTAAAATCAAGTTTCGGCTTTTGATTATACTTTCCTCTTTTTGTTGTAATTAATATTACACCATTCGCCCCTCGCACTCCGTAAAGAACAGTAGCTTCTGCATCTTTAAGCACAGAAATGCTTTCTATATCCGCAGGATTAATATCTGCTATAGGAGAAGTAGATTTTCCACCTGTATCATAAGTCTGCATGCTGGAATTGTTCATAAAAACCCCATCAACTACAAATAATGGATTATTACTTGCATTGATACTCGATGCTCCTCGTACACGTACATTTATAGCAGAACCAGGCACTCCGGTATTTGTGGAAATCTGAACTCCTGGAACTTTACCTTGGAGTTGAGAATCAAAGCTTCCTGCAGGTATTCCTTTTGCATCTGAAGGGTCTATTTTACTTACTGCCCCAATAATGTTTCTCCGTTCTTGAGTACCGTAGGCAACAACTACAACATCATTTAATAAATTATTGGATTCTTTTAATTGTATTGTTACAGGACTGTTGGTAACAACAACTGTAAGTTTCTCATATCCAAGATAACTTACAATAAGAGTGGCAGGAAGTTTTTGACCAGTCACAAATCGGAATTCTCCATTTTCATCGGTGGGTACACTATGTGTTACACCTTCTAATTGGACAACCGCGCCTGGAAGGCTTTCTTTGGTTTGTCCATCTATTACTTTTCCACTAATTGTGGCATTTACAAGAGGGGTGGTCTGTATTTGGGCAAACGAAACCGTTGGAATAAAGATAATGAGAAAGGTTCCAACAAGAAGTTGAAGAAAATTGTCATATAAAGTCTTTGTATTCGAATATAATACGACTTTGGTAAAATTTTGCATATTTTTACGATGTTTTAATTTAACTGTTGAAGCAGGTGACAACACCAATTGAATGCCTGTTTCATGAATTATTACACTAGGGGAATATTCTTATTCCCCTTTTTATTTAAAATGTGTTTAACACATTTCTATTCCTCCCATAGTTTTTTGATTTGAATGTTTATTAATAAGTATTGGAATTAAAGAAAGCGAAATAAGATTTTCTGTTTTCAACAGAAAAAGTTGCTGATATAAGGTTGATTGGAGGGTAAATCCGATCTTTTGTTTAGCATCTCTTTGAAAGAAGATATTTTCATCATTTGTTTAATTTGATGAAGCAAATATATAAACATTTCAATAGTCTACAAATTCTATAGACATTATATTCTATTTTTATTTAATTATATTTATAAGAAGAAACTAACTTAATTATTAATTAGATTTTCTTAGTTATAAGCATTAGATGCTCAATAACAAGGTTAGGAATTTTTAATAATTATGAAAGAATTGAATTATTCATCTAAAACGTCGGCTTCTTTCTAAAGCCCTTTCGTCAATTCAAGAAACAGGTAAACCAGCGGTGCAGCTAACAGTAAACCATCAAAGCGATCCAGCAAACCACCATGCCCTGGTAAAATATTCCCTGAATCTTTAATGTTGTAGCTTCTTTTTAACATCGACTCTGTTAAATCGCCATAGGTGCCAAAAACCACAATAATGATCGAGCTTACCAGCCATTGCCAGGCTTCGATCCCTATATAAAAGCGTGAAAGAATGAAGGAAGCAATACCACTTATAATCAATCCTCCAAAAAAACCTTCCCATGTTTTCTTAGGTGAGTGACGTTCAAATAATTTGGTCTTGCCAAAGGCATTACCCGACAGATAGGCTCCCGTATCACTTGCCCATAGCAGAATCAAAAAACCCAAAGGGTACTGAAAGTTGTAACTTCCTTCTAAAAAACCCAATTGAAAAAAGAATAAAAAGGGCAATACGGCAAAGATCACTCCTAAAAAAGTGAACGCAACGTTGCTAAAGGGATTTTCCTGTTTTCGAAATAATTCCAACCAGAATACTAATGTTATAAAAGGAATGTTATATAGTAATACGGAAAATGAAACTCCACGTAAATGAATTAAAACTAAGGTAATAAACAATACAGCACTCAATGCAAGACCTGCCCAGCGATTGGCAAGTACAGCCGCTGTCTTATCTCCTTTTATGCTGTTACCTCCGCTAATATTGATAATTCGATAGAACTCATCCAAGCTAAATAAACTGATCAATAAAAAGAAAGCAGCAAATATCCAAGGGCCCAAAAGAGTGGATGCCACCATGACGATTACAAATAAAACTCCTGTTATTGCTCTTGTTTTCATGCTGTCCTTATTCTAGCGGTTATTTCAAAGCGTTGCTAATTTCTGCAGCACTTTACTTTTTCTTCTTAATCTGCTGAAAATTCATCTGAAGGTTCTTCAGGTTCTGACATCTCTTCAATAACTACCAAAGCTGCTGCCTCATCATCTTCGTGTGTATAGAGCTCAATTTGTCCGAAACGATACGATGAATCCTGCTTATTCATAATTACTGCTGCAATATCGTTTTCATCCAAAGCCTGACGTATCAGTTCGATCCGAAAGAAATCCGATGTTACATAAATCTTTTTCCAGTCTTTTTCCATTAGGATAGGTTTTGAAGTGTATTCGTTTCTATGTTTTGTACTTTGCTTAATTTCCAGAATCGGTAGAGAAAAAATGCAAGAAAGAAAGCACTAATTATATAAAGGCTCCAGTGAGGAATTCCTTCATTGTTAATTTCCTCGAAGCTTTTACCCTGCTTCAATAACACAAAGGTATAAATAACCGCGGTGGCATTGTTTATAAAGTGGGCAATTATAGGTAGCCAGATACTTTTACCCCAATACAGCATATAACCAAATACGGCACCCATCAGCATGCGCGGTATAAAACCATAGAACTGGATATGAATAGCGCTGAAAAGTATAGCCGAAATCCATATGCCTGCATGAATATTGTTCGTCCAACGATGAAATATAGGTTGCAAACAACCTCTGAACACTAACTCCTCTCCAATGGCAGGAAGAACAGCGATCATAAACAGGTTAAACAGTAAGCCGGAAATCGTACTTGTAAATAAAAGCTTCTCAGTTAATTGTGCCATCTCCAACTCTTTGGCTTTCATCCAGTTCTCCATATCAGAAAGAAAGTCTGGCAATTGCATTTGTTGGTTTATGGTCGAAGTAAATTCAAGAAAAGGACTGGATACCAGCATAATCACGATGGCAATGATCATAAGCCGCTTCGGATTAGGAATGGAGAAATTCAAGTATTGAGTTCTATTTCTCTCAATATATTTTAAGAGTAAAGCTGGTACAATGAATGTGCCTATGCTGGATAACGTTTGGAAAAGTTTAAGAAAATTCAGGCCCGTGCTGGTATCGCCGGTCATTAAACTTGTTAGGTTTCCTAATAATCCCGGCCCGTATAAAACAAATCCGATCAAAAAAGCAAGTAGCGTAAATACCAAAGAAGACACCACAATAAGCAGTAATAAATAGATCAAAGACACTATCGGGTGATTTTCAGGATATTTGTAGGTAAAGCCTTCTGAATTTTCGTAAATTTGCGACATTGTTTTAGAGATTAAAAAAAACTTGGCTCAAGATAGGGAATGTCTGTTAAGATTGGAAATATAGATTTAGGAGAGTTTCCATTGTTGTTAGCACCAATGGAAGATGTAAGCGATCCGCCTTTCCGCTTTGTTTGTAAACAAAACGGAGTGGACATGATGTATACAGAATTTATTTCTTCTGAAGGCCTCATTCGCGACGCTGCTAAGAGCCGTCAAAAGTTAGATATATTTGAGTATGAGCGTCCTATCGGTATTCAAATCTTTGGAAGCGAGATCGAGACCATGCGTGAAGCCACGGCAATTGCCAGTCAGGCTGGTCCTGATTTAATTGATATCAATTACGGATGCCCTGTAAAGAATGTTGCTTGCCGAGGTGCGGGTGCCAGTCTTTTGCAAGACATTGATAAAATGGTTGCTATGACCAAAGCCGTGATAGAATCAACCCATTTGCCAGTTACTGTTAAGACCCGTTTAGGCTGGGATGATAATACCAAAAATGTAGATGAAGTTGCTGAGCGATTGCAGGATATAGGTATCCAGGCATTAAGTATTCACGGCCGTACGCGTGCCCAAATGTACAAGGGGCAGGCAGATTGGTCGATGATCCGTGATGTTAAACGCAATCCACGCATCAAGATCCCTATTTTTGGTAACGGTGATATTGACAGCTTAGAGAAAGCTGCAGCCTGGCGAATGGAGTATGAAGTAGATGGAATTATGATTGGGCGTGCATCAATCGGCTACCCTTGGATATTCCGTGAAATCAAACACTTTTTCAATACAGGTGAGCGTTTAGCAGAACCAACTATTACCGAACGGGTTGATACCTGTCGCATCCATCTTCAGAAATCCATTGAATGGAAGGGTCCTAAAACAGGTATCTTTGAAATGCGCCGCCATTATGCCAATTATTTTAAAGGCATCCCTCATTTTAAAGAATACCGTATGAAGCTGGTTAAGCTTGATCAGCTTTCCGATATTGAAGAGGTATTGAGTGAGATCGAATCTAATTTTGCTAATTTGGAAGCCATTTATTAACTTGGTAAAAATTGCAATGAATGATTACACAGATTACAGATGGTGTTAAGGTTACTGTAGAAACAGTTTACCAATCGGAATACTCAAATCCGGGGAATGACCATTTTATGTTTGCCTACCACATTACAATCGAAAATTTAAGTCCTCACAGCATCCAATTATTGCGCAGACACTGGCTAATTTATGACTCTAGTGGAACTAAGCGCGAGATTGAGGGTGAAGGAGTAGTAGGGCTTCAGCCTATTATTCCTCCAGGCGAACAGCACGATTATGTATCGGGATGCAACTTAAAGAGTGAGATGGGTTATATGGAAGGAAGCTACCAAATGCTTCGTGAAATAGACGGAACTGTATTCGATGTAAACATTCCCCGCTTTGATCTGGTTGCTCCTTTCCGAATGAATTAGAAAGCCATTTCTAAGAGTACCGGACAATGATCCGAGTGCAGGGCATCCCTTAAAATTACTGAGCGTTTAATCTTATCACTTAATTGTTGACTTACCATATTGTAATCAATACGCCAGCCTAAATTCTTAGCCCGTGCATTTGCCCGATAGCTCCACCAGGTATAATGATGTGGGTCTGGATTTAAGAACCGGAAGGAATCTACGTATCCTGAGCTGATAAAACCTTCCATCCATTCGCGTTCTTGTGGTAGAAAACCAGAAGAGTTGGCATTTGATTTCGGATTATGAATATCGATCGCCCGGTGGCAAATATTATAATCGCCTGAAACAATCAGATTAGGAATATCAGTTAATAGCTTATTGCTGTATAGCTGAAAATCATCTAAAAAACGATACTTGAATTCCTGACGTAAATCACCGCTTGAACCTGAAGGGAAATAAGCACTAATAACAGAAAACTCATCAAAGTCTGCTCTGATTATCCTGCCTTCTTTATCATAATCACTCTCTCCACAGCCATATTCAACATGCTTCGGACTTTTTCTAGTGAGGATAGCCGTACCACTATAGCCTTTCTTTTCGGCAGGATACCAGTAATGTTCATAGCCTAATTGCTCAATCAACAGCAAATCTACCAGTTGATCAGGGGATGCTTTAATTTCTTGCAAGCAAATCACATCAGCATCGGTCGCTTTTACCCATGCCAGCCAGTCTTTTCGCATCGCAGCACGGATGCCGTTTACATTATAAGTAACGATCTTCATGATTCTTTTGCTTTTGCTAAGGCTTTCTCTAAACGGCGCACCTCCCCGCGCTTTAGTATAGTAATTTCCATTTTTTGATCTGCCAAAGGCCTGTCATTTGAATCGGTAGCTACTTCCTCCAACTTGTCAAACATATCCATTCCGTCCACTACTTCACCAAAGACTGTATATCTTTGATCAAGGTATGGAACACCGCCAATGGTTTTATATACTTCACGTTGATAGGCTGGGATTTTTCTTCCTTCCATACGCATGGTTTCTAAACTATCTAAAGCACCATCTGTATATGTTTCGCCTTCTACAATAAAGAACTGCGCTGCGCTTGATGACTTATCAGGATTCTCATCCCGGGCTGCTGCCAGTACCCCTTTTTTATGGAACAAACTATCACGAAATTCTGCCGGAATGGTATAGTCTAAGTCTCCTTCACCTAATTCTGCGCCTTTGGCCGCATTTCTCGAGTCGGGGTCGCCTCCCTGGATCATAAAGTCCTTAATGATGCGGTGAAAAAGCAGACCGTCATAAAAGCCTTCTTTAACCAATTTTATAAAGTTATCCCGGTGAAGGGGTGTTTCGTTATATAGTTTAACAATGGACACGCCATAATCTGTACGAATGCGTACATACTCATTTCTTGGTTTTGCTGCCCAGGATGAAAGAGACAGCAAACTTACAATTAATAAGACACTTAATCTTTTCAGCATATTATATGTTATCGATTTCCATCTCATCAAAGTAATTGATGATTAATGATTTCATGATCATTTCTTGTTCTAGAATGGTATAATTTGGAATCGTCTTTATCAACTTCCAATGTGGCCAGCCATCTTGATCAAGCCCTTCTAATTCGTAAAAACCCATTGCACTAAAGAGTTTGCAATTTGCAATATGCATAAGTTCTTCTTTTTCTCGCTTACTAAACTTTTTGGGCCCTTGTCCTAGTTCCTGAATACCAATTAGAAACAGAAAACTTTGTATATCTGGTGTATCAACGTCGAAATCCTCTACTATTTTCATTTGAAGTTCGGGCCACCTTTTGTTTACGGTTGCTATATTCATTCTACAAATATACTGATTTTGAATTGTGGTTTGAAGCGTCAAAACGGGGAAATTGTACACATCAATTCATCAGGGAAAAGAACCATTATCAGCCAAACAGCTGCTCATACGAAGGATATATTTTATGGCACAGATTTTTCATTTAATTGTTTAACCGTGTTAGGAAGATTCACTTAAAAAATCTTTATTAAGTATAGTTTGTTTTAGTATCTGAAAAGGAGGTTGTTGTGAAATAACCTCCTTTTGTTTTTGATAAGAAATTTAAAACTTATTCGCAGCATACAGTCATTAAACATACAAAGAATAGTAGATGTACAGTAGTTAAACAGTCCTCTACCCACTGCTTGAGGACTGTTCAACCATTGTTCAACCACTGTTCAACCACTGTTCAACCACTGTTTAACCACTGTTTGGCTAAACCGAACATACTGCTTGTCCTATATTGAGATGGCCCTATCCCAAAAAGTGTGTAAGTAGTGTCTCATGAACGGACAACTTTTTTGTATAAATAAAGTTACAGAAGGGATAAATTTTTATACATTAGTCTACTCTATTTTGAAAATTTTCTTTTCAGGATAATCACTCTAAACCCTCAAACCAAATGAAAATTATTTATTTAAGAAAAATTACGGTAATGCTGTTGTTTTTTGCATTACTCTCAAATGTTACATTTGCTCAAAAAGCTAATTGGAGATCTCTTTTTAACGGAAAAGATTTAAAGAGTTGGGACACTTATTTAAAACCATCTCCGGCAGCTACAGATCAAACTCCTATTGGATTAAATAACGACCCTCATCAAGTATTTAGTGTTGTAGATGGTACTCTGCGAATCTCAGGACAGGATTGGGGTGGAATAGCTACTAAGGAGAGCTTTTCCAATTATCATATTCGTTTTCAAATAAAATGGGGCGAAAAGAAATGGGCTCCACGAGAAAATGCAAAACGTGACGGAGGATTGTTATTCCATTGTTCTGAACCTTATGATTTTGGAACTCAATGTTGGATGAGAAGTATTGAATTGCAAATACAGGAAGGCGATATGGCTGATGCTCATAATGTTGGTGCAGGTATTCCTGTATTTCAGCTGTCAAAAACGAAAACTCTAGAAGGTCATGATGTGCAGCAGTATGATCCTTTTGCGCCATTTATGACTTCTACTAACCGAGTTTATCGTTCAGGAAACTTTGAAAGCCCTCAAGGAGAATGGACAACCGGTGAGTTAGTGGCACGTGGATCAGATGCAGTATTCATTATTAATGGATTTGTAGTTAACAGATTATATAATATTTTCCGTACGGATCTGCATGAACAAGTAACGAGTGGTCGTATTCAGTTTCAAAGTGAAAGCTCAGAGCATTATCTTAAAAATATAGAACTTCGTGATATTGCTTCAGTGAAGATAGGAAAGCCTGCTTTTATAAGTGATAAAGCGCAGGTTGATGTAACAGCAGATAAAACTCAGGATTTGAAAATAACTAATAATGGTGAATCTGTAGAGATTATTGCAGTTGAACTGTTAGGTAAAGATATTGATCAATTTAATATCAAGCTACCAGCCTTCCCTCTTGTCATTAAAAAAGGTGAAAGTATGAATCTGCAAGCTTCGTTAAAACAAGGGAGCACGTTAAATAACGATGTTAAATTAAAATTAGAAACTGTTTATGGTCCTGTTTCAGAATTTGAGATAGCATTAACCTCGAAGTAGGTTACGCCTCAGATTGTGGAATCACTTCCCCAAATGATATGGGCAATTCCCGAAAAAAACTGGCTTTTTAGTGTTTTGAACAGCATTTACAGCGGTTGGCACGGTCTTTCTATATACTTCTATAATTAATAGAACATTAAATTTTAAATAAATAGAAAATGAAAAAGATCATGTTATCAGCCGCAGTATTGGCTTTCGCCGGAATGACAACCGTAAATGCAGAAACAATTAAGACTCCAGTAGCTACAGCAATCGTAGTGAACTTACAAGATAAAACTCCAGTAAACGCAGAAGATTTACCAGACGCTGTTAAAACAGCTTTAGCAGGTGATGATTATGCAGGATGGAGTGTTAAAGAAGCATTTTCAGTTCAAAGTGGAGGTGTTAACACTTATGAAATTTCATTACAAAAAGATGATGAGAACCGTGTAATTAGTTTAAATGAAGCGGGTGAAGCTGCCGAAGCTGCTACTGCAACTGAAGCTGCTCCAGCAGAGCAAACTGCTCCTGCTGAACAAGCACCAGCTGATGAAACTCCTTCGGTTACAGCGCCAGCTCAATAAGAGTTTCGTTAATAGAAATATTTCAGTATTAGAAGCAATATTTCAACATAATAAGTAAAATCAATAGTAAAAGGCACATCTTTTTAGGTGTGCCTTTCTTTTTTACGACATTTTTTTAATTCAATAAAACAATTTTATCTCATGATTGTTAATGTGTGAACATAAAAATCGTTGTTTATAAGGTATTTAAGGTCTTCGTATGATATTCTTTTATTATTGAATAATAATAATACCTTTGCAGAATTTTAAAGATAGTATCCTTATCTTTGAATGGATTTCTTAAAAGTGGAAAGGAGGGGTAATATATAGTTGAAAAACTTACATTCTTAATATATAGTAAGGTATTTGGGCAACCTAATTTACATTCTAAGCCCTTAAGACTTATTGTTTAATCGAACAATAAAATCGAGTAAAATTTCTAACAAAAACAAAAACACATGAAACAAAAACTACTAGCTTTCTTCATGGTGGGAATAATGCTGATAGGATCAGCATTCGCACAACGGATTGTAAGCGGTACTGTAATTTCACAAGAGGATGGTTCAACCCTTCCCGGAGTTTCAGTACAGGTACCCGGCACCACTGTAGGAACACAAACAGATGTCGATGGGCATTACAGTCTATCTGTACCAACTACAGCTACGACTATTAATTTTTCATTTATTGGCTTTGTAACTCAAAGCGTTACTATTGGAAATCAAACTACTATTAATGTAAGTTTGGCTTCAGATGCTACTCAATTAGGAGAAGTTGTGGTAACAGCTTTGGGTATTGAAAGAAGGAAAGATGAATTGGGTTATGCAACATCCGTTGTATCTAATCAAACATTAACCAATGTAACGCCTGTAAATGTAATTAACGGCTTACAAGGTAAAGTTTCCGGTTTAAATGTCACTACAATTGCTAGTGGAGTATTTGAAGAAGTAAATATCAATTTACGTGGTATTAGATCTTTGACTGGAGATAATAGTCCTTTATTAGTACTTGATGGTATACCAGCAGACATTGCATATTTATCATCATTAAATCCAAATGATATTGAGAATGTATCTGTTCTAAAAGGTTCTTCATCAGCAGCGATTTACGGACCTGATGCTCGAAACGGAGTAATTATAGTGACTACTAAAAAAGGTTCAGAAACCCCTACTATTACATTGAGTCATTCTACTCAGTTTCAGAATATCTCATTTTTTCCTAAACTTCAAAAGAAATTTGGACAAGGAGGATATGGAGAATATATTCCTTATGAGAACTGGTCATGGGGACCGGCTTATGATGGATCCACAAAAGATCTAGGACATGCCTTACCTGATGGAAGTCAACAAACCGTTGTTTATAGTGGTACCGATGAACGTCAAGATTTCTTTAATACAGGTGTAACTTTTCAAAATGATCTTTCACTTGCTGTGAAGGATTTCTATTTAAGCGTTCAAGATGCAAAAATAAGTGGTATTGTACCTGATGATGAAAATCGTAGGACTGGTGTTAGGTTGAATACATCAAGACAATATGGAAAGTTCACTGCAGGTATGAATACTAATTATAGTCAACAGAACTATAATGTCTTCAATGATGACGGCATGTCTGATTATTTTACTGCGCAAGGAACTGGTGGAAACGATGGTTTATTGAGTCAAATATTTAATACACCTGCTCATATCCCACTTTCTAAATATAAAGATATTCATAATGATCCTTTCGCTGAATACAATGGTTATTATAATGATTATGGGTTAAACCCGTATTTTGCTATAGACAATTGGAGGAAGACAGGAAAGCGTCAAGATTTATTGACTAATCTTGATTTTAGTTTTAAACCGGTAGACTGGTTAAATTTTACATATAGAGCAGGTTTAATCTCACGTTCTACAAATGAAAGAGAGAGTTCTAAAGGTCAAGCTATTACATCATATGGTGAAGAAAGATCTTTATCAGCAATTCCGATATCAATTCAAGAACGCTCATATTCTTATACTAGACTTTCCTCTGAGCTTTTTGGTAATTTAAATAAAGAAATTAATGAAGATTTCAGGGTAAGTGGGGTTTTAGGTACCTATTTACGTCAAACAGAATATCGCGATACCAGAGTAGGCGCAGATAACTTGGTGGTTCCAGATATTTATAATATTGGAAATAGATTAGGAAGTTTGAACGGTACCTCGCCTGGATATAAATCAAGATTAATGTCTGTTTATGGAAGCGCTGGGTTGAGTTATAGAGGTTGGGCAAATATTGAAGTGACTGGCCGTAATGACTGGACTTCTCTTTTAGCAGTTGGAAATAACTCTTATTTTTATCCTGGAGTTAGTGGGTCATTGGTTATAACAGAAGCTGTTCCTTCTTTACAGGATAATAGTTTGCTTTCTTATTTGAAATTAAGAGCTGCTTGGAACAAGACCGGAAATGCAGAGATTAATCCTTATTCATTAGCTGCAACTTTTTCTCAACCAGAATGGACTGGTTTTCCATTTGGTTCTACACCAGGGTTTTCCGCTGGAAATACGACATATGATAGAAACCTGAAGCCTGAATTTATTGAAAGTACTGAATTTGGATTTGAAGCTAGCTTCTTTGATAACAAGGTAGATTTGGAAGCCACTTATTATCGTCAAAATAATACAGACCAGATTATTAGTATAAGTGTATCTGATGCAACTGGATACAACTTTGCAAATCTTAATGCTGCATCTTTTATAAATAGAGGCGTTGAATTAGATTTAGGGTTTGCACCTCTTATAAGTTTTAGAGATGGTAATTTTAATTTCCGTGCAAATGCATCTTATAACGATAGTGAAGTTACAAGTATTTATCCAGGATTGGATCAATTATCTATCGGAGGATATGTATCATCAGGTAATTATGCGCTTTTAGGTAAACCAGCTTTCATAATTAAAGCTACTGATTATTTAAGAGATGATCAAGGTAGGGTAATAGTAGATCCAATTTCAGGATATCCTTCTCAAGATCCTGATCCAAAGGAATATGGTCGTACAATGCCTCTATGGACAGTTGGTTTAAATCCATCCGTTAGATGGAAAGGATTCAACTTATCGGCTTTATTTGAATATAAAGGAGGTCACTATGCATCATTCTTTGCAATGGGCAGCGATATGGCTTGGACAGGTGTTTCTGAAGCTACAGCATATAACAACCGTGAAAGATTTGTTTTACCGAACTCTTCATATGAAGATCCGGCAAATCCGGGTACTTATTTACCTAATACAAGCATTACTGTAAGTAACCCAAATGATTTCTTTACGGGAGTATATCGTACTGTTGCATCGAATTTTATAACAAGTGCTGCTACATGGCGTTTGAGAGAGTTAGCTTTATCGTATGACGTTCCTCAATCATTTTTAACGAGACAGAATGTGGTTAAAGGATTGAACATAGCTCTTACCGGAAGAAATCTTTTCTTGTGGGTGCCTAGTACAAATCAATTCTCTGATCCAGATTTTAATAGTGTGAGTGATGATTACGAAAATACTTTTGGTATCATCAATTCTCAATCAAATCCGCCGGTTAGGAATTATGGTTTTACGATTACGGCAAAATTCTAAATGATGAACATTAATAAAGATAAGATAATGAAAAAAGTCATATATAGTTTTATAGCACTGTTGGTAATTTCCGCAGGCTGTAAGAAGAGCTTCTTCGATATCAATGAGAATCCCAATTCTCCAACGGAAGAAGCTATGCAAGCTAATTTAATGCTTCCATCTGTATTGAATGCTACAGCTAAAAAGATGGCAACAAATTATGATTTTGCTGCTCATTGGATGGGTTATTGGGCAAGATCCGGTACATACGGGCCAAGTAATCCATTAGAGAATTATGATATTACAACAACTTATGAACGTACTCAATGGGTTAACGGAAATACAACCGCAGCTAATCCTGTTGTTTCTTGGTATAATATCTTGAAAGATAATGATGTCATGGAGAAAAAGGCCAAGGCAAATGAACAACCTTTTTATATTGCTGCAGCTAAAGTTGTTAAATCTATTGGTTTCATGTATTTGGTGGATATGTATAATAATGTCCCATATACAGAGGCTTTTGATCTTGAGAATAAAATTGCACCTGCTTATGATAAGGGAGAGGATATCTATACCGATTTACTTGCTCAATTAGATACAGCTGCTACTTTATTTGCAGAAATTGAAATAATTGATCCTGAAGAGGAGGCTGCTGATGTTATGTTTGGGGGAGATGTCGAAATGTGGCTAAAATTGGTTAATACTCAACGGTTGAAGTTACTGATTCATCAATCTCAGTTATTTGGATCTTCGGCTCCAACAGCACAATTAGCTAAAATTACTGCAGAGGGATTTCTTATGAGTGGTGAAACAGCAGAAGTAAACCCTGGTTATGCACTTGATAAGTATAAATTGAATCCTTTTTATAATGCATACCTGATGGATGAGACAGGGACATTGGTGGATAATTTCAATCGTGCAAACAATTATGTACTTAATAAGTATATGAGTAATAATGATATCCGCTATCAATATGTTTTTAGTGCGGCTGCAACTCCTTTAAATGGTAATACTTATTTTGGATATAATTTTGGGTTCGTTGATCAAAATCCTGATCAGCCTAAAGCTGCTAACTCATCAAATGTTGCTGGTCCGGGATTAGTAAAATCTGAAACACAGCCACAATGGTTATTTACATCTGTAGAAAGTTTGTTTTTGCAAGCAGAAGCTATCCAAAGAGGTTGGTTATCAGGAAATGCACAATCTGCATATGAGGATGCTGTTACCGAATCATTCTTATGGTTAGATGTTGAAGATGCTGATGATGAAGCAACAGACTATTTAAGTCAAAATAATAGCATTGTTAACTGGAATGCAGCAAGTAATAAAATTAATTTGATTGTTATGCAAAAGTATTTGGCATTAACAGGAATAAACAATTTTGAAGCTTGGGTAGATTATAGAAGATTAGGGGTTCCAACAGATTTACCATTATCACTTTCACCAAGTCGTGCAGGTAGAAAGGTGCCTTTAAGACTTTTATATCCTCAAGAAGAATATAATTATAATAATGCAAATGTGACTGCTCAAGGTGATATTAATGCTCAAACTTCCCCAATATTCTGGGATAAATAATTCTGATTATGAATAAGATAAAAAATATAATGTATGTATTCGTTCTCTTAGGTACAATAGGTTTATCCTCTTGTCTTAAAGATGATGAGATATGGGGGCCAGACGCTCCCGGATACGTTTCTAGTGTAATAGAGATATCTGACATGTCTTCTGTTACTTCAGAATCAAACAGCACTTATCCAAGATGGACTTTTGCCTTTGATCCTGAAGATGAAATAACTTTAGATGTTTTAGTTAATTATGCTGGTGCTGATGTTGCTCCTGCAGATATAACAGTAGATTTAGTTGTTGATCCTTCTATTATTACGGTTTTCAATGCAGAAAATGATGCTGAGTATAACATTATCCCAAGTGATTGGTTTAATATTCCTAACAATGGACAGGTAACAATTAAGAAGGGTGAGAAAAGCGCAATTATTCCTGTTACTGTAAAACTTGGTCTTTTTGATTTAAGTACGGATTATGGCCTACCAATTAGGATTAAATCTGCATCTTCTGGCACTATTAGTGGTAATTTCGGAGCTGGAATGTATTCAGTATCTCCCAAGTCTATTTTGGAAGGTACTTTTGAAAATACTTATTCCGGATCATTAGGTTCGGGGACTAATACTCAGTCTTTTTCTACTGTTAGTCCTTTAATAGTGAGTTCTAATTTAATTGGAGTTTATAGTAATTCAATAACTCTATTTTTAGATCCTGCAAATCCAACTAAGGTAATTAAAGTAACAGTTAGTGGTTTAGGAGATGCTTCTGTAGCTGCAGGAACTATGGATCCAACCAAAAATTACTATGATGAAGAAACAGAAACCTTGTATTTAGACTATACGTTAGGTGCTCGTCGTATTATTCAAACACTTAAAAAGAAATAGTAAACAGTTTCTAGTAGTTTTTAAAAGAGGGTGGCGGAAATGCCATCCTCTTTTTTATTATGGTATTTGAAAAGAATTTTCTCAACGATTGTTTGCATAATTATTTTATTGTCGATTATAGTTTTGACAGCGTTAATCTTAATTGGGCAGGTTACGAACATACGAGAAGAATTACCTAGAATTGAAGAACGTGCTAATGAACTGATTCAACAATTTCATGACTATATTGAATTAAAATTCGATTATCCTATTAATTCGCAGAAAGAGTGCCTGCAAAACCAGGTTAAGAATTTTGGGGAATTATCTGCTTCTTACCTCAAAACAATTTTAAAAAGCCTTTCTGGTGTATTGATACAGACAATCATAATGCTTATAGTTACTTTTCTCTTATTATTCGATAAAGAAAAGTATCGTTCATTCTTTATGCGGGTTATAAAAGGAAAGGAGCAAGGTGAGAAACATGAGATCTTGAATAGGATCACGAAAGTTTCACAACAGTATTTGTTTGAAAGAATGATTTCAATTCTGATTCTTTTTATTTTATACTTTATCGTATTGTTTGTACTTTATTATTATTCAAAGAATCGATAATTACTTTGTAACACCCTTTTTTATGGGTGGGGAAGTTAATCTAAGTGCCCGGCTGAAGAAAGACCTTCCAAATGCTTTTATAGGTGGTTGAAGGAAAAAAGAGATATCCGTAAAAAAATAGATGAAGAACATATATCTTAGCTTAAGAATTTATATCTTATATTCTTAACTATGCGTTCAGTATTTCAATTTACTCTTTCTTTTATTTTTTCATTGTTAATGGCTGTGCCAGCTATGGTTTCTGCTTCTGTCATTATTCCCGGTGCAGATCAACTGGAGGAATATCTTCCTTTACTGAAAGGCAAGAAGGTGGGATTAATGGGAAATCAAACATCAGTAGTAGCAAATAAACACTTGGTAGATGTGTTATTGGAAAACAAGGTTGATATCAAGTTTGCATTTGCACCTGAACATGGTTTTAGAGGTGATATTGAACGGGGTGAAAGTGTGAGTAATGATGTGGATGCAAAAACCGGATTAACATTACATTCGCTTTATGGAACTAATGAGAAAGCAGATTCGATTGTTAATTCAGTAGATGTTATGATCTTCGATCTACAGGATGTAGGAGCACGGTTTTATACCTATGTAGTTTCAATGCACCAGATTATGCAGCTCTGCGCAAATAATAGAAAGAAAGTGATTGTATTGGATAGGCCTAATCCGAATGGCGACCAGGTAGATGGACCGGTGAGGAAAGATGATAAGTTTAAATCAAATGTAAGCTATCATAAAATTGCAATGATTCATGGTTTAACGGTGGGAGAACTTGCAAAAATGATTAATGGTGAGGGATGGTTGGAGAATGGGTCTCAATGTGATTTAACGGTTATTCCAGTTAAGAATTACGATCATAGCATGAAGTATGAATTGCCAGTGATACCATCGCCAAGTTTGCCGAATTATACATCGGTACGTTTATATATGTCTTTGTGTTTATTTGAAGGTACGGATATTAGTGTGGGCAGAGGAACTGACTGGTCATTTCAGGTGATAGGTTATCCGGATCCTGTTTTTGGTAAATTTACGTTTATACCAGGGGTTAGACCAGGAATGGCAGCACATGTGGAACAGCAGGATAAGTTATGTTATGGACTGGACTTAAGAAATGTAGATGCTGCTGAAAAGTTTACATTGAAGTATTTGCTTGATTTTTATAAGAAATCTAAGTTGAAGGATAAGTTTTTTGCTCGTCCTGATTTTTTCGATAAGCTTGCAGGAACTGATAAGCTAAGAAAACAGATTATTGCCGGAATGAATGAGAAACAAATACGGGATTCGTGGAGAGAGGAATTAACAGCTTATAAAATTATGCGAAAAAAGTACTTGCTTTACCCGGATTTTGAATAATAAGCTAGTTCTTCGCATAATTTAATAAGACTGTATAAGTACTTCAGTAGGTATTCGCATTTTGTCATGTATTTGACGAATCATTTTAAGAGACAGTTTCCTTTTCTTATTTAAGATCTCACTGGCTCTGCTTTTTAATCCGATTATTTTCCCTAAATCGTTTTGATTATAGCCCATTTGCTCCATTCTGAATTTAATAGCTTCAATGGGATCTGGAAGTTCAATGGGAAAATGTTTGTCTTCGTATTTCTCTATCAATATTGATAATATCTCAAGTTCATCCCCTTCTGGAGATTCTTTCTCGGCATCAAAGATGAATTCTAATCGCTCTAATGCCTTTTGATAATCTGTTTGTGTTTTTATGGGTTTAATATTCATGTTTAAATTTTATTAGCATCTATTTTATCGTATTCTGAATGAGTCCCAACAAAACGAATCCTCCCAAAAATCCCGAAGTGTTTTCTTAGATATTATTCTCAAGTTTGTTTCTTTATCAAAGTTAATCAATAGTTCCCGTATTGGGAAATTAAGGAAATAATATTTTAAAATAGAAACAGCAGAATTAACTATCTTTAATTTCATATTTTAAGAATTATTGCTTTTTCTCAATTTCTGAGCATTAATCGAATATAACTTTGGCAAAATACTAAATTGTATGCCGAAGTGATATATAAACACCTGAGTTGAATAACATCAAGAAATGAAGTACACAACCGAAAAAGAATCAAATTATATAAACCTGGAACACATGACTGTGCAGGAGCTTCTTGTTAATATTAATAAAGAGGATCAAAGCGTAGCACTAGCTGTGCAAAAAAGTATTCCGCAGATTGAAGCGTTAACAACTGTGATTGTAGATAAGATGAAGAAAGGTGGCAGGTTATTTTACATTGGGGCGGGTACAAGTGGACGCTTAGGCATTTTAGATGCCTCTGAATGTCCTCCAACCTTTGGGGTACCTTTTGATTGGGTGATCGGGCTTATTGCAGGTGGTGACAGTGCTATTCGGAAAGCGGTGGAGTTTGCAGAAGATGATATGGAACAGGGTTGGAAAGACTTGTTGGAATATTCAATTAATGAAAAAGATGTATTGGTAGGAATTGCTGCATCCGGAACAACACCTTATGTAATTGGGGCCTTAAAAGCGGCTAACGAAGCTGGCTTAGCTACTGGTTGTATTGTTTGTAATGGAGGTTCGCCTGTAGCTAATGAAGCAAACTATCCCATAGAGGTTGTGGTAGGCCCTGAGTTTGTAACGGGCTCGACCAGAATGAAGGCTGGAACAGCACAAAAAATGGTACTGAATATGATTACAACGGCTACCATGATTCAACTAGGAAGGGTGAAGGGGAATAAGATGGTAGATATGCAATTAAGTAATAACAAGCTGGTAGCAAGGGGAGTGAGAATGATTGTAGAGGAAACGGGCGCTACAGAACAGCTGGCAGCAGAACTGCTTGAGAAATATGGTAGTGTTCGTGCAGCCATTGCCAATTATAATAATTAAAGTCTGAAAGCATGACCCCTTTTGTATTATTAAGTTTCTTGATTGTTTATTTTACGGTTCTTGTTGGTGTAGCACATTTTACTTCACGTAAAAAATCGGACAATTCTGCCTTCTTTTCTGCTAATAAAAATTCGAAATGGTATATCGTTGCCTTTGGAATGATTGGGACAGCTCTGTCGGGTGTTACCTTTATATCGGTTCCCGGTGCTGTTGGAGGCGGAAGTTTTAGTTATTTCCAATTTGTTCTGGGAAATGCAGTAGGCTACATAATTGTGGCTTATGTTTTATTGCCACTTTATTATCGGATGAATCTGGTATCCATTTATACGTATCTGGAGCAACGCTTTGGCCATATGAGTTATAAAAGCGGCGCCATGATTTTCTTGATATCAAGAACGATTGGTTCAGCGTTTCGTTTGTATTTGGTAGCGATCATTCTTCAACGTTTTATTTTTGATGCTTGGAATGTGCCATTCGCGGTGACTATAATAATTTGTTTAACGTTAATTTGGGTCTATACGCATAAAGGAGGTTTAAAGACGATTATTATAACAGATCTATTGCAAACGTTTTTCCTCTTATTTTCGGTCGTTCTTTCTATTTACTTTATTGCGCAAAGTTTGAATATGAACTTTGTAGAAGCATTTGATGCTATTAAAGAGAGTACTTATTCAAAGATATTCTTCTGGGATAATTTTATGGGTGATACGAAGAACTTCTTTAAACTTTTTCTGGGAGGAATATTTGTGACCCTGGCGATGTTTGGCTTGGACCAGGATATGATGCAAAAGAATATTAGTATGAAGACGATTGGGGAGGCTCAGAAGAATATGCTTTCTTTTACCTTGGTTTTTGTGATAATCAATATATTCTTTTTATCAGTTGGAGCCATGCTTTATTTATATGCTACTCAAAATAACATAGATGTTGCGGTGCTTCCTACTCCCGATCATTTGTTCCCCGAAATTGCATTAAATTACTTACCTATTTTACCGGGTATCATTTTTATGATGGGCTTAACGGCAGCGACATTTGCAACTACCGATTCCGCATTAACGGCTTTAACAACATCTTTTTGTGTTGACTTTTTGAATTTTCATAAGAAGGAGAATCCGAATGATTCGAAATTGGTAAGACAAAGGACTTCGGTTCATGTAGGTTTCTCACTTTTAATGTTATTGGTAATTATGGGCTTCCGGGTAATTAACGATGAATCGGTTGTAACAGCAATCTTTACAGCAGCTGGATATACTTACGGACCTTTACTGGGCCTTTTTGTATTTGGGATGTTTACCAATCGTGCTGTAAGAGACTCTTTGGTACCATATATCTGTATTTTATCACCGATAATGTTGTATGTGCTGAAGCTCTTGTTAGAGAACACCGTAGGTTATGGGATGAGTTTTGAGCTGATTGTTATCAATGCTTTTTTAACGTGGCTCATGTTATTTATAACAAGCAAACCGGGGCTTAAAGTTCCACTTAAATTCTGATAGCGATTTTTAAGAATGGTATTAAAAGAGTAAGGCTGGAATCATGATTCCAGCCTTACTCTTTTATATAAAACCTAAATGTATTATTATTGGTACTTTTTAGAATTTACTTTACGATCTGCTTCGCGAAGATGTATTTTACGCATACGGATACTTTTTGGTGTTACCTCAATGTATTCGTCACCTTGTATGTATTCCATTGATTCTTCTAATGAAAACTTAATAGCAGGTGCAATACGCGTATTGTCATCTGTTCCTGAAGCACGCATGTTGGTTAATTGTTTTCCTTTGGTGATATTGATAGTTAAATCGTTATCACGGATATGTTCTCCAACAATTTGGCCTTCATAAATATCAACACCTGGATCGATAAAGAAACGACCGCGATCTTGCAATTTATCAATAGCATAAGCAGTTGTTGTACCTTTTTCCATTGAAATTAATACACCGCTTAAACGTCCTGGAATAACACCTTTCCATGGTTCGTAATCCTTGAAACGGTGAGCCATTACAGCCTCTCCGGCAGTAGCGGTTAATACGTTATTCCGTAAACCGATAATTCCACGTGCTGGTATTTCAAATTCTAGATGTTGTAATAATCCTTTGGTTTCCATTACAAGGAGTTCTCCTTTACGTTGGGTAACTAACTCAATAACTTTACCAGCAACTTCTGCTGGAACATCTACTGTTAATACTTCAATAGGTTCGCACTTTTTGCCATCAATCTCTTTGATGATTACTTGAGGTTGTCCAACTTGAAGTTCGTAACCTTCACGACGCATAGTTTCAATTAAAACTGAAAGATGCAATATTCCACGACCGTATACCAAGAATGCATCCGCTGAGTCTGTTGGAACAACTTTTAATGCCAGGTTCTTTTCCATTTCTTTGTATAAACGATCATGCAAATGGCGCGATGTTACAAATTTACCTTCCTTTCCAAAGAAAGGAGAGTTATTTATGGTGAACAACATATTCATAGTAGGTTCATCAATGTGAATTACCTCTAATTGTTCCGGGTTTTCAAAGTCGGCAATAGTATCGCCAATATCAAAACCTTCTATTCCCACTACTGCACAAATATCACCGGCTTTTACTTCTGATACTTTTAGTTTGCCTAAACCTACAAAAGTGTGAAGTTCTTTAACTCGTGACTTTATGATTTTACCATCACGTTTCATTAGTGAAACGGGTTGGTTTTCTTTTATAACTCCGCGGGCAACACGTCCGACAGCAATACGTCCAACAAAGGATGAATAATCTAATGAAGTGATTTGCATTTGAAGTGTGCCTTCGTTTATTGGGGCAGCTGGAATGAATTCCAGGATTGCATCTAATAAAGGAATGAAATCTTCGGTTGGTTTTTGCCAGTCGGTTGACATCCAGCCTTGTTTGGATGAACCGTATAGTACCGGAAAGTTTAATTGTTCATCATTGGCATCTAAACTGAAGAATAACTCCCATACAGCTTCATAAACTTCTTCGGGACGACAATTCTCTTTATCTACTTTATTTACAACCACAATAGGTTTTAGACCTAGTGCAAGTGCTTTTTGAGTTACGAAACGAGTTTGAGGCATCGGTCCTTCGAAAGCATCTACCAGAAGGATTACTCCATCTGCCATCTTTAAAACACGCTCAACCTCACCTCCAAAGTCGGCGTGACCAGGAGTATCAATGATATTGATTTTAACGTCTTTGTATTGAATAGAAACGTTTTTTGAAACAATAGTAATTCCTCGTTCACGTTCAAGGTCATTGTTGTCAAGAATTAAAACACCGCTTTGTTCGTTGTCACGAAAAAGATGTGTAGAGTGTAGGATTTTGTCAACAAGGGTAGTTTTTCCGTGGTCAACGTGGGCAATAATTGCTATATTTCTGATTTTCTGCATTTTATCGGTAATAGGATACTCGAAATTTTTCGCAAAGATAGTTATTACGATTGGAAAAAATTGTTAGAGGTGTGAGTTTTTTTATAGTGTAAGTGTATTTTTTTTATATGAATCTGACAAAAGCATGCTTTTGATTCACTAAGTTTGTACTATGGATGTCCAATTAATACTTGTATTAGCTCTGTTTGGAATAGCAGTATTGTACTTGATTAGGACGGTTTATCTCAATGTTAAACCTACTAAGAAAGGTGGAGCATGTAAGACTTGTAGTGCTTGTAGCGATATTGAGCCTTTAAAGAAAAAAGCAGATATTACTTCGTAATTAAACAAACTGCATAAGCTACCAAACCTTCTTCTCTTCCAATAAACCCCATCGTTTCATTGGTTGTTGCTTTAATTGAGATGTCATCTGTACTGAGACCAGTTGCCAAACTGATATTATTTTTCATCTCTGAGATATATGGTTTTATTTTAGGTGCTTCTATACAAAGCATCGCATCAATGTTTCCGATCTCCCAGCCCTTTTCTTTTAACAACTTTACACAATGCTCTAACAGTATTGTACTACGAATATCTTTCCATTGCGGATCTGTATTCGGGAAGTGATATCCGATATCTTCCAGGTTTGCTGCACCTAAAAGAGCATCGCAGATTGCATGAACAAGAACATCTGCATCGGAATGGCCGAATGCCCCTGAATGATGTTCGAGTTGAACTCCTCCTATAATAAATGGATGATTTTCTCTTAACTGGTGTACATCAAATCCGAATCCTACTTTAATCTTCATGTTTTCTACTTATAGCGCCAAACATATATAATTGAATCATAGGAAACAAAAATATACACTTATTGGCCCTGTTCTTACTATTCAACCGTAACCGACTTTGCCAGATTGCGGGGTTGATCAACATTACAGCCTCTTAAAAGAGCAACATGATAAGCAAGTAATTGTAAAGGTATGGTAGCTAATAATGGAAGAAATGCGTCATCTGCATCCGGAATCTCAATTACAAAGTCTGCGGTTTTTCGGACATCAACATCACCTTTGGTTACAATAGCAATTACTTTCCCTTTACGCGCCTTTACTTCTTGAATATTGCTTACAACTTTTTCATAGGAGCTGCTTTTTGTAGCAATGACCACAACTGGAAATCCTTCGTCAATTAAAGCTATCGGTCCATGCTTCATTTCTGCCGCCGGATATCCTTCCGCATGGATATAAGATATCTCTTTAAGTTTTAGAGCACCTTCCAGAGCTATTGGAAAACCAATCCCACGACCCAGGTATAAGCTGTTACTAATGTCTTTAATATCTTCAGCGATGTACTTGGTAGCATCTTCTGTTTTTAAACACTCTTTGATAAGATCAGGAATGCTGTCAAGTCCGGTTAATAGAACTTTCATTGCATCAGGCTTAATCTTTTCTTTTAATTGAGCGATGTAGAAAGCTATTAAAGTTAAAACAGTAACCTGCGCTGTAAATGCTTTAGTGGAGGCTACGCCTATTTCAGGTCCTGCATGAGTGTAAACTCCTGCATCTGTAAAGCGGGTTATTGAGGAGCCTGCTACGTTGCAAATTCCGAAGATGGTTGCTCCACGCTCTTTGGCTATTTCTAATGCAGCTAAGGTGTCGGCTGTTTCTCCTGACTGGGAAATGGCGACAACGATATCATTCTCAGAAATGATGGGATTGCGATATCTGAACTCTGAAGCGTACTCTACTTCTACAGGGATACGTGCATATTCTTCAATCAGATACTCACCAACCAAACCTGCGTGCCATGAAGTACCGCAGGCAATAATGATAATACGGTTAGCAGTTTTTAGCTTTTCATCGTAATCTTTTAATCCGCCTAGTTGTATCTTTCCTTCATCCGGATAGATTCTGCCACGCATACAATCGCGTACAGTAAAAGCTTGTTCATGGATCTCCTTTAGCATAAAGTGCTCATAGCCACCTTTCTCAAGCATTTCCAGTTTTAGTTCTAACTTATGAATAGAAGGCGTTTGGATTTCATTCTGAACGGTCCGGATCTCAATTCCACTTCGGGTAATGGTGGCGATTTCAAGATCTTTTAGATAAATGATGTTTTGTGTGTATTCAATAATTGGGGAAGCATCTGAACCAATGATATATTCGTCTTCACCAACACCAATCACCAACGGACTTCCTTTGCGCGCTGCAACGAGCTGATCAGGTTGTTCTTTATCTACAATTACAATAGCATAGGCTCCAATTACTTGCGTTAAAGCTAAACGAACCGCTTCAGTAAGGTCACATTGTTCTTCTTCCTGAATATCTTCAATGAGATGAATAAGAACTTCGGTATCCGTATCGCTTTGGAAAACATGACCATTGCTGATAAGGGTTTCCTTTAGATTCGCATAGTTTTCGATAATTCCGTTATGAACAATGGCTAACCGTTGGTTGCCCGAAGAATGGGGATGTGCATTTCGATCAGAGGGTTCGCCATGTGTGGCCCATCTTGTATGACCGATGCCTACTGTTCCGCTTAGATCTTTATCGGCTGCATAGTCTTCCAGAACAGATACTTTGCCAGCTTTTTTTAAAATTTTTATTTCCTGTGGATTAACGAGTGCGATGCCAGCACTGTCATATCCTCTATATTCTAATCGTTTTAATCCTTTAATTACAATTGGCCAAGCTTGTTTTGAACCGATATATCCTACAATTCCACACATATATTTTAGTTATGAAAAAAACAAAAGTCGGAAAAAACTCCGACTTCTATGTGATTCTTTGAAAAAAACAGACTGAATCCTTAATTCGCTTTTGTATAATAAATATTCAGTTTCATTTTATAATTCTCGTTGCTATTTCCGCCCAATACCGCTCGAGATCCTGAGTAAACATTTAACAGGTAAGGGACAAGGGAGGCCTCTACATTAGAAGCTGTAGCAACATAGAAAGTGCTATTGTTAATTTTACTTTTTAATATATCCTGAATATAGGACGTAAGTATAAACGTATAGCTCTTCTTGTCTTTATCGTATTTTCCACCGTAAGCTAATCCAAAGCTTCTTGGATCGCGGATATTACGGACTTCTCCTGTTGAAAGTGTAACTGTGCGGGTGTCGCCATCAGGTAAAGGCACACGTTGGCCTGCAATATCTTCACGGTATAACGTGAGCCTTGGTGCTTGCTGAGTAAAGGTCGTTCCGGTAGCGTCTGCATCGGTATAAATAACCAATTCAGCTTTATTGATGATTAGATTCTGTTCTTTTAAAGAAGAAAGTGTTGGCAATGATAATTTAGCACGTAAGCCTGCCGGAGCCTGTACATAAACCGTTTCAAAATTTGCGGTAGGATTTGCCAGTTGATCTTTGACAGCGGTAGAGTAATCATTTGAAAGGGAAGAAACCGCATTTTGAGCGCTTATAGAATAGAATTTGATTTTCTGATCTGTAGAGCCAGGTATCTTATAGTAAACCATCAACCCATCCTGATTGCTATTGATTGCTAAATGAACAATACCACCAATACCAACCTGGGCTGTTTTATTAATGCTAACCTGAAAGCCTTTTATCCGGTTTTGGAAAAATGTATTGCTCGCGAATGTTGTCGAGTCGATGTTGCCATCAAATAGACTTTTAATTTTAGCAGCATCCATCGGTATGCGTAGTTGAGGCCCGACTTTTATGATGGTATCTTTTGCGCTGATGATCGTATGGATTTGAATGCTATCCCGATATGCAAATTTATTAAGTGTTTTGCTTCCTAATACATCCGCTTCAACCGCCCATGTTGCATCGCTTGGATAATCCTTGTTGAATTCAAAAGGTGTACTTAGCTGTTTTACTTCAATTGTAGTAGTTGAATTCAATGAGTCCCCAAAGAAATCCACTCCATAATCGAATACCATGATAGCTGAATCAATGTTTGCATTAGCTGGTATGCGTGAATCGTCTGCGTATATTTTTTCAAGGCCTAATTGAATGCTGGCGCTGCTTTCACCAATGGTAGGATCTTTTAAATAGCCTAGCGGATGCTGATAAGAGCTTTTTGTGGAAGTACTACTTTCTTTAACTGTAACGGCATATATAGGCAGATCATCAATGAGGGCTCCTTGTATTTGGTCTTCCGGATCAACATCTAAACCTACTTTTGATGGGTTTTCACAACCGCTTAAAATAAAGAGACTTATCAACATGGTTAATAAGTCTCGAAAATAATATTTCATATGTTACTATTGAAAACTAACGATTATACAGTTTCGAGTTCTTCACTCGCAAATTGTTCGTAAAGGTTGCAATAATTTTCGAAATCTGTATCATTCTGCGCGTCGATAACAGGAATTTCTACGTTTTTAACAATTTTTAACAAATCTTCATGGATGTTCTCTTCAGCTAATACGAGCGCATCTGAGTAATTAATAGCACCCTGGTAAAGGCTTAGATGATTGGCATCTTTGTAGGATGAAACGTCTTCATCTTTCATAGAAGAAGTTAATGCTTTTTTAGCAAAGCCCTCTCCTAAGTTCTCTTTAAAGTAATCGTTATATAGCGAATAAATAACCTTTGAGTCTTTATAGGTTGGATCGTTTTTATAGGAAGTTTTAAGATAAGCAGGAATTAATGCACTCATCCATCCATGGCAATGAACCACATCTGGTGACCATCCTAATTTCTTAACGGTCTCTAATGCTCCTTTGCAAAAGAAGACTGCCCGTTCATCATTATCCGCATAGAATTTCCCGGATTTGTCGTTGAATATATACTTTCTGTTAAAGTATTCATCATTATCTAAGAAATAAACTTGCATGCGGGCTGCTGGTATAGAAGCTACTTTAATAATCAACGGGTTGTCATTATTATTAACAACAATGTTCATTCCTGATAAGCGAATAACTTCATGAAGCCTATTTCTACGCTCGTTAATTGTGCCAAATCGTGGCATAAGAATTCGGATTTCATATCCCTTTTCTTGCATTGCCTGAGGCAATTGACGTGCAATTTCTGAAATTTTGCTTAATTCAAGGAATGGCGACATTTCATGTGTAATAAACAATATCTTTGTTTTTGCCATCTCCAATAATTTTATATGTGTTTGTTTCTTTAGTAGAATATTGACTAACTAGGTTGTGCAAAGATAAGCATTATCTACCAACTTATCAATGAATTACGAAAAAGGCTTTGTTTTACCAATTGAATTTGCCACTTTTGGCGGTATTTTTTAAAAGTTAGGTGTGCTTATATTTTATAATAAAAAGGAATTAGAGAATCATCTTTCTTTTCTAAGAAAGGAAGGCAAGAGAATAGGCCTTATACCTACCATGGGGGCTCTGCATCAAGGACATCTGACTTTATTAGACTATGCTAAAGAATATTGTGATATACGTCTGTGTAGCATTTTTGTAAATCCTACCCAATTTAATAATGCAGAAGATTTAGAGAAGTATCCCCGGCCTATCGAGAAAGATATAAATAATCTGAAACAAGCAGGGTGCGACTTGTTGTTTATGCCCGAAGTTGATGAAATGTATCGTGAAGGTGAGGAGTGGTATATCGATTTAGGAGGATTGGATTCCATATTAGAAGGAGCATTTCGACCAGGTCACTTTCAGGGGGTGACCCAGATTGTGAAAAAACTTTTTGATATTGCGAAACCTGATATTGCTTGTTTTGGTCAAAAAGATTATCAACAATACTTAGTAATTGAGAAAATGATTCAATTATTAGATATTTCCGTTGAGTTGAAATTATGTCCTACCGTACGCGAAACCGATGGTTTAGCGATGAGTTCAAGAAATGTTCGTTTATCTGATAATGGCCGCAACCAAGCATCGGTTATTTATAAAAGCTTAGTTTATTTAAAGCAATATATAACAAATGAGACCATTGAAAAGTGTAGAATCGAAGCTATTAGAATGCTGGAGAATGTGGTTGATTTAAAAGTTGAATATGTTGAGATATGTGATTTGGAGAGTTTAGAGCCGTTAACTGATCACGCATCAAATGAGACAGTTATTGCACTGATTGCTGTTTGGATAGATGGTGTACGCCTGATTGATAACATGATAATTGAGGTTGAGAATTAAGTATTGCAATGATATTCTTTAATTTTAGTAAATTTGTACCATGATTATTGAGGTAATGAAATCAAAGATTCATCGTGCGCGTGTTACGCAGGCGGAGTTGAATTATGTGGGAAGTATTACAATTGATGAAGATTTAATTGAGGCTGCCAATATTATAGCGAACGAAAAGGTACAGATTGTAAATAATAATAACGGTGCACGTTTTGAAACCTATGTAATTAAAGGCGAACGTGGATCAGGTATTGTTTGCTTAAATGGTGCTGCTGCCCGTCTGGCTCAGGTAGGAGATGTGATCATTATTATTTCTTATGCCTATATGTCTATCGAAGAAGGAAAGAGCTATGACCCCTTGCTCGTGTTTCCTGATTCTAATAATCGATTAATAAAATAAATTCATTTAGTACCTGATAATCGTAGGTTTTTCTATTTCACTACTATGCTTGCATAGTAATTGTTATATTTAAGAAAATTTTGGCTTATGATTTTTGAACTAAGTGAAGAGCAAAGGATGATTCGCGATGCGGCACGTGATTTTGCTGAAACAGAATTGAAACCTGGCGTTATTGAACGCGATGAAAATCAAACATTTCCTGCTGAACAAGTGAAAAAGCTTGGAGAACTAGGCTTCCTGGGTATGATGGTTGATCCAAAATACAACGGCTCGGGCTTAGATTCTATTTCTTATGTTCTTGCTATGGAGGAGTTTTCTAAAATAGACGCTTCAGCTTCTGTAGTTGTTTCTGTTAATAATTCGTTGGTATGTTTTGGTTTGGAAAAGTATGGTTCTGAAGAACAGAAGGAAAAATACTTAAAACCGCTTGCTGCCGGTGAGATGATTGGGGCATTCTGCCTTTCTGAACCTGAGGCCGGATCGGATGCGACTTCTCAAAGAACTATTGCAGAAGATAAAGGAGATTATTATTTGCTAAATGGAACAAAAAACTGGATTACCAATGGGGGTACTGCTTCTGTATATTTGGTAATTGCACAGACTCACCCTGAGAAAGAAAGTAGAGGTATTAATGTTCTTATTGTGGAAAAAGGGATGGAGGGTTTTAGTATTGGGCCAAAAGAAAATAAGATGGGTATTCGTGGGTCAGATACACATTCTCTTCTTTTTAGTGATGTGAAAATTCCGAAGGAGAATCGTATTGGTGAGGATGGTTTCGGATTCAAGTTTGCAATGCAAACATTGGATGGAGGACGTATAGGCATTGCTGCGCAAGCTCTTGGAATTGCATCCGGAGCATATGAGCTTGCTTTAAAGTATGCGCAAGAACGGAAGGCTTTTGGGAAACCAATTGCAGAACTGCAGGCTATTAGCTTTAAGTTAGCAGATATGGCAACTGATATTGAAGCAGCACGTTTACTGGTTATGAAGGCTGCATGGTTGAAGGATCAAAAATTACCTTATGCAAAATATGCATCGATGGCAAAGTTAAAGGCTTCAGAAGTTGCAATGAAAACGACGATAGAGGCTGTGCAGGTTCATGGAGGATATGGATATGTGAAAGAATATCATGTTGAGCGATTGATGCGAGACGCCAAAGTAACACAGATATATGAGGGGACTTCTGAAATTCAGCGGCTTGTAATTGCCAGAGAAATACTGAAATAGTTATCTTTACAAAAAAATATGGCATGAAAAAGTTCCTGTACTCCTTGTTGATTGTAAGTTTAACCTATATGATTGGTTGTACTCCTGCAAAGGTTGAGTTGGAAAATGGAATATGGCGTGGAGTATTTAAAACCGACTCCGCTATTGAGATCCCGTTCAACTTTGAGGTATATGATTCAGCAGGTACCAAACAGATTGCATTTTTGAATGCAAAGGAACGGTTGAATATCAGTGAGGTCAGTCTTGTAGGTGATTCAGTTATTATTAAAACTCCGTTATATGAAACAGAGATTCGGGCTCAATTAAGCTCCGATGGGATGACCGGTACGTGGACTCGCCATTTCCCTGATAAGATACAGCATATGCCTTTTGAGGCTAAACCAAATGTGGATTGGCGTTTTATAAAGAATCCAAGAGCTGCAAAGGAAAATATTAATGATAGATGGTCAGTCCTATTTAGAAGCGATAATGGCACTGATACTACATCGGCTATCGGAGAATTCGTTCAGGATGGAAATAAAGTAAGTGGAACCTTTTTAACTGATTATGGAGATTACCGCTTTTTGCAAGGAGAGATTGATGGTGATATCCTTTCTCTATCTTCTTATGCAGGATCTAGCCCAAGTCTTTTTGTCGCTACTATATCGAAAGAGGGTATTATTGGAGATATGTATTCAGGGCCGAGTAATCATACAGATTGGGAGGCAAAGCGGGATGAAAATGCAATGCTGGCAGATGCCTATCATATTACCAGGTTAAAAATTGATTCAAATACTATTGCTTTTAAATTTGAGGATACTGAAGGCAAGATGGTTTCTTTAAAAGATGAGCGTTATAAGAATAAGATTGTTATTATTCAGTTTTTGGGATCATGGTGTCCAAACTGTATGGATGAAACAGCTTATTTGAGTCCTTTTTATAAGAAATATAAGGATGAAGGCGTTGAGATTATTGGTTTAGCATATGAACGCTACGCTGAACCTGAACGCGCTAAAAAGGCGGTTGTTAACCTAATAAATCGCTTTCAAGTAACCTATCCGGTTTTATTAACAGGTTATACAAATAAAACAGAGGATGTATTGAAGAGCATTCCGGCGCTTGAGAATTTTAACGCTTTTCCTACGACCATTATCATTGATAAGAAAGGGAACGTTCGGACAATTCATTCAGGATTTACAGGTCCAGCTACGGGACAAGCCTATGTCGATTATACAAATAAATTTGAAGCTACAATTAAGGAGTTATTAAACGAAAAGATCTAATTAGCTAATGATTATTCGATAAATGCAGAACGGCTCCATTATGAGCCGTTCTGCATTTAATAACGTTTATTTCTATTTAATAAAGTGCTTTAACTGAACTATCTCTTTTTCTTCAAGATGTCTCCAACGGCCGCGAGGTAAATCTTTCTTACTAAGGTTAGCATAGATTACCCGATCTAATTTGATAACCTCATAACCTAGATGTTCAAATATCCGTCTAACTATACGGTTTTTTCCACTATGTATCTGGATGCCTACTTCTTTCTTGCTTGCGCCTTGAACATAGCTAATATCATCTGGTTTAATTAAACCATCCTCTAGCTCTATTCCGTATTCGATTTTGTTGAAATCGCCTTGAGAAAGATTTTTATTTAGTTCAACCTGGTAAATCTTTGTTATGTTGTTTCTAGGATGCGAGAGCTTCTCAGCCAATTCTCCATCATTAGTCATTAATAGAAGACCGGTAGTATTACGGTCAAGTCTTCCAACAGGATAAATGCGTTCGCGAGTTGCTTTTTCAACCAAATGCATAACGGTACGGCGTTCTTGTGGGTCGTCTGTAGTTGTAATATAGTCTTTTGGTTTATTTAGAAGTACATAAACCATTTTCTCGCGTTTTAAACGCTCGCCGTTATATTTAACTTCATCGGTAGCAGGATTTACCCGGGTGCCTAGAGAAGTTACCACTTCCCCATTGATGCTAACTACTCCGGCTTCAATTAACTCATCTGCTTTTCGTCTTGAGCAAATGCCGGCATTAGCGATGTAACGGTTTAAACGAATTAACTCAGGTTCTCCCAAAAAACGGGGTTTTGACTCTCTTGAGCTTTCTTCATTTCGATAAGGAGTATCTCTCCGCGGGCGATCTTCTCTTTTGAAGTCGCTCGACTTTCTGAACGGCTTATCTTCTTTTTTAAAGTTGTCATCTCTTTTAAAGTCATCCTTTTTAAAAAGATTGTCTTTTTTAAAAGGATTGTCTCTTCTTGGTCTGTCCTCTTTCTTGAAGTCGCCTGATTTTTTGAATGGTCTTTCTTCTCTTTTAAAGTTGTCGTCTTTTTGGAAAGGGGTATCTTTTCTTGGACGATCTGTTTTTTTAAATTCGCCAGGCTTTCTGAAAGGCTTATCTTCTTTTTTAAAATGATTTTCCTTTTTGTAAGAACTATCTTTTCTTGGTCTGTCCTCTTTCTTGAAGTCGCCTGATTTTTTGAATGGTCTTTCTTCTCTTTTAAAGCTATCATCCTTTTTAAAGGGACGATCGTCTGTTTTAGAGAATCTGGATGAAGGCGATGTTGCTTTTTTATAGGGTCTCTGCCTGTTGTCGTCTGATTTCTTAGCATCAAAGTTAGCTCCGGCTGCTTGATCAGGACGTTTTGAGTGAGGTTTTCTCTCATCGAAACGGTTGTCCCGGTTTGTGCTTCCTTCAGCTTTTCTGCCAAAAGATGGCTTACCTCCATGGTTGGATTTGCCGTCACGGCTGTTCCTTTTATTATTGAATGGCATATATTTTACCCTTATTTTGAATCTGCAAAGGTAGGTCAATTTTTTAAATATTAGCTATTAGACATCTTTTTTTAGAGAGAAGGATATTGGCTTGAAAATATTGGTAATAGATAGGTTTAAGGGGGCTTTTTACGTAACTATTTGGTAATTAACATTATAGTTTGTATATTTGCCACCCACATTTTCCTAGTACCAAAAGGAGAGGCAAAATATGATAAAAAAACACCTGTTAACATGCACTTTGGCAGTAGTAGTTTTGCTCGGTTCAAAGTTGTTTATATACAGTACCCCAGTGAAAAGTGAAGCGGAAACGAGGAGTTTGATGGGAAATGATAAAATAGTAGAGAGGCACCGCTTGGCTTTGGAAGTAGAAAGGAAAGAAGCGTATTATTCTTCCCTAAACTTTGCAAACGAATTACTACCAGAAGGTATCAAATCGGTTGATACAAGGATGAAAAGAAATCTTAAAAAGTTTTCATACCGTAACCTTCAAACTCATAAGTTACATCTTACTGCAGAGCAATGGTTTCCGAAAATAGTGCCTATTTTAAAGAAATATGGTATTCCGGAAGATTTTAAATACATGCCTTTGGTAGAAAGCGGACTGCGATCAGGCACTTCTCATCGAGGTGCTTCGGGCTATTGGCAATTTATGCCTGAAACAGCTCGTGCTTTTGGGTTAAAGGTGAATGCCCAGGTTGATGAACGACAAGATATAGTGAAATCTACAGAAGCTGCTGCAAAATATTTAAATGCTCTGCACGATATTTTTGGAAACTGGACTTTGACAGCCGCAGCTTTCAATATGGGAGAAGGAGGATTACTTAAATCAATGAAGAGCCAGGGCAAGGATAATTATTATCTACTGTCCTTAAATGCTGAAACTTCTGCTTATGTATATCGGTTGATTTCAATGAAGGAGATTATAGAAAATCCAGATATCTACGGTTACTTACCTGCTAGCGGAAAGGGTATGCTTGCCGAGAATATTTCCTACCAATGGGATCTTGGTAATCGCTTATAAAATCGAATTTAATTTATTTTAAAGCTTAAGCTCCTTTACTTTTCTTCAGATTATTTCACAATATTATCTGTATTTTTGCATAAATGGGATAAGATTTAGACCCTTTTGCATTGAGCTTCCTACATGAATAAAAATACTATTCCGGATTTAGTAGAACAGAATGAAGTTGAGCTTTTTGGCGCTCGAGTTCACAATTTAAAGAATATTGACGTTAGCTTTCCACGAAATAAATTAGTTGTTATAACTGGATTAAGTGGAAGTGGTAAATCTTCATTGGCTTTTGATACGATTTACGCAGAAGGGCAGCGGCGATATTTAGAAACTTTTAGTGCTTATAGTCGCCAATTTCTTGGAGGCTTGGAGCGTCCGGATGTAGATAAAATTTCGGGGTTAAGTCCGGTAATTGCTATTGAGCAAAAGACCACAAATAAAAATCCACGTTCTACAGTAGGTACAATCACCGAAGTGTATGATTTCTTACGACTTTTATATGCTCGTGCCGGAGAGGCATTCTCTTATGTCTCTGGTCAGAAAATGGAACGTCTTTCTGAAGGTCAAATTATTGATCGAATACTATCGAAATTTAATAATGAACCTGTCAATATCCTGGCTCCTGTAGTAAAAGGCAGAAAGGGTCATTATCGCGAATTGTTTGAGCAAATCAGAAAGCAGGGCTTTGTAAAGGTCCGGATTGATGGCGAGTTAGCAGATCTTAGCCCTAAAATGCAAGTTGATAGGTATAAAACCCACGATATTGAAGTTGTAATTGATCGATTGACGATTAGTGAGAAAGATAGGAGTCGCTTGCAGAGCTCAGTTCAGCAAGCTATGAAATTGGCAAAAGGAGTTATCAAGATTAGTAATACTGCTAATCAGGAATTTTTCTTTAGTCGATTTCTAATGGATCCAGAGTCCGGCATATCATACGATGAGCCTCAACCTAATACCTTTTCTTTTAACTCTCCTTATGGTGCTTGTGAGAACTGTGATGGATTAGGTTATGTATTTCAGATTGATCGTGAAAGCGTTATTCCAGATCCGAAATTAAGCATTATGCGTGGAGGCTTAGCTCCTCTAGGTGAATATAAAGATAATTGGACATTCCAGCAGTTAAAAGCGTTGGCAAAGAAATATGGCTTTTCATTGACTACGCCTATAAAGGACTTATCAGAAGAACATCTTCGTTTGATCTTTGAAGGAGCTCCTGATATTATAAGCGTTCCTGTCTCTTATAATAAATGGAATGTCAAGACTTACCAGATCATATATGAAGGTCTTTTTAAGCAGCTTGAAGAGCAACATGAACAGAAGGCTGGGAAAGATGACATTGAGAGTTTCAGGTCATTAAAAACCTGTACAGTTTGTGAAGGTGCGCGATTGAAAAAGGAAGCTTTACATTTTAAGATTGACCATAAGAATATTTCAGAATTAGCTGATTTGGATATCTCGACTTTGGTGACCTGGTTTCATAATTTAGAAAGTAGGTTAAGTGATCGACAGAATATTATTGCCGCTGAAATCCTTAAGGAGATTCGTTCTCGTTTAGGCTTTCTTTTAGATGTTGGCTTGAATTATCTAACCTTGAATCGTTCGGCAAAAACGCTCTCCGGAGGAGAGGCTCAGCGTATTCGTTTGGCAACTCAAATTGGATCGCAGCTTGTCAATGTTCTTTATATATTGGATGAGCCAAGTATCGGTTTGCATCAGCGGGATAATGAACGTTTGATTGGCGCTTTAAAGAACTTAAGGGATATTGGTAACTCAGTTTTGGTGGTAGAACATGATAAGGACATGATTCTAGCTGCTGATTATGTAATTGATATGGGACCTGCTGCAGGTTTACAAGGTGGAGCTGTTGTTGCCCAAGGTACGCCTGAAGAAATTATGAAGAGTCATACATTAACGGCTGCTTATTTGAACCAGGAGAAGGAAATTTCACTACCTCCAACAAGGAGAGATGGTAATGGTTCTGCTTTAAGTATAAAGGGTGCGAGCGGACATAATCTCAAGGATGTAAGTGTAGATTTTCCTTTAGGGTGTTTTATTGCAGTTACAGGTGTATCTGGTAGTGGTAAATCAAGTTTGATAACAGAAACATTGTACCCTATTTTGAATCACCATTTTTTTAGAGCTAAGAAAACTCCTCTACCGTATAAGAAGATTACCGGATTAGATAATATTGATAAAGTAATTGAGATCGACCAGTCGCCTATCGGTAGAACACCTCGTTCAAATCCTTCAACGTATACGGGTGTGTTTTCAGATATTAGAAATTTATTTGTTCAGTTACCTGAAGCGAAGATTCGTGGTTATAAGCCTGGACGTTTTTCTTTTAATGTAAAGGGAGGACGTTGTGAGACTTGCAAAGGTGGTGGAATGAAGGTGATAGAGATGAATTTTCTTCCGGATGTTCAGGTGCCCTGTGAAACTTGTCAAGGAAAACGTTATAATCGCGAAACATTGGAAGTGCGTTATCGTGGAAAATCTATTAGCGATGTTTTAGATATGCGTATTGAAGAAGCAGTAACATTTTTTGAACCTATTCCTTCAATTTATCGAAAGGTTAAAACATTGAATGATGTGGGCTTAGGATATTTGACATTAGGGCAGTCGTCTGTTACCTTATCTGGTGGAGAAGCTCAACGTGTAAAACTTGCTACTGAGCTTTCTAAAAAGGATACTGGTCAAACGTTTTATATATTGGATGAACCAACTACCGGTTTGCATTTTGAAGATGTGAATGTATTATTAGGCGTGTTGAATCGTTTGGTTCAGCGGGGTAATACTGTATTGGTAATTGAGCACAATATGGAAGTGATAAAAGTGGCTGATTGGGTAATTGATATGGGACCAGAGGGTGGCAGTGGTGGTGGAGAGCTCGTTTTTGCCGGAACGCCTGAAGATTTAGCCAAAAATAAGATAAGCCGAACAGCTAAGTTTATTGAAATGGAATTAAATTTCAGTAATAAAGTGGTATCTTAAGGTGTTATAAAATATATATAAAAATTACAGATATGGAAATGATTATATTGGATAAATTAGGTGTTGCAGATCAGATCAAGGAAGTATTAGAAACCGTGTTTGATCCGGAAATTCCTGTAAATATTATTGAACTGGGGCTGGTTTATGAGATAATCACCAAAGAGGATGGGACGGCTAAAGTTGTTATGACTTTAACAGCTCCAAATTGTCCGGTTGTTGATTCAATCATTAATGAAGTTCAGGAAAAAATTGAGTCTGTAGAAGGTGTTAAGAATGCATTGGTTGAATTAAGCTTTGACCCACCATGGGAAAAAAGCTTTATGAGCGATGAAGCACGGTTAGAACTTGGATTTATGTAAAGGTATTATTCGAGTCTTTTCTCTAAATCATCCAGTCTCTTAGGAAAGGGTAAAGGTTTTCCTTTATCCTTTTCGTTTCTTCCGAAAGTGAGTTTCCAGAAGTTTCTTGACTCTTTTGTTAATAGGGGTGCTACTATACTTAATATCAGCACATATACCACTACAAAAGATTGAATTATAGGATTTAATCCACCTGCTTTACCAATGTTTGCCATTATAATTGAAAACTCCCCCCTTGCCGATAAGGTAAATCCTATATCGAATGTAGCATGCTTTTTCATGGAGGAGATCCGGGTTGCAAAATAACCCGATGCTAAGTTACCCAAGATGGTTAATGCTGCTGCAATAGAAGCCCACATGACAGCTCCACCTAAACTCATAGGATCGATCGATAGTCCGAAGCTAAAGAAGAACATGGCACCGAAAAAATCTTTGTATGGGAGCACCATGAGCTCAATTCGTTTAATGTATTTTGAATCCGCTAATACCAATCCTGCCATTAGAGCACCTATGGCTTCTGCAACATGAATAGTTTCAGAGAATCCTGCTGTAATAAATAATAATGCGAAGATAATAAGTATAAAAATTTCTGATGACTTTACTTGCAGTAGCTTGTCGATAGCAGGAACCATTTTTCTGCCTAGGATCAGGAAAAGAAGAATAAAGCCAAGAGCAAGCAGGCATGTGCCTATAACGCTCCAAATTGAACCTCCACCACTTAAGACAAGGCCCGATAAAAAGGAAATGTGCATGGCGATAAACAGATCATCGAACATGATCATGCCCATAATAATCTCTGTTTCAGGATTTGCTGTTCTGCGCAGATCAGTTAAAACCTTTGCTACAATTACCGTAGAAGAACTTGTCATAATACCACAGATAACCATAATCTCAGCAAACGGCATACCCATCATCCATCCTACTAATAGACCGGTTACAAAATTGATACAGACGTAAATGGTTCCACCTGTAACTATTGATCTTCCTGATTTAATTAAACGACCTACAGAGAACTCTAATCCAAGATAGAATAAGAGGAATAACACTCCAAGCCTGCCCATAAAATCCAGGAAAGGCATGCTTTCTTTAAACTGGAGATCAATGACACCAAGATCAGGTGCATGTTCACCTAATACCATACCTATAAGTATAAAAAAAGGAATTACTGATACTCGTAGTTTATTTGATATTAAGCCAACTGTGGCTACCAAACAGACTGCAATTCCAATTTCTAATATTAAGGTATTCATCTTTATCTCTTAGAGTTAAACGGTTATTTATCGAGTAGTATCTGCTTTAATAACTTTATGTGATTCCGTTTTCCAGCTACAATTAAGGTAACTCCTGAAGATATAATATAGTCGGGTCCTGGATTTATTATAGTTTCATCTTGATTAATGGCAGCGATAATTGAAGCTCCGGTCATTTTTCGAACTTCAAGCTCTCCAATAGTTTTTGTTATGGCTTTGGATTCGTTGGGAACTTTATACCATTCGATTATTAGATCGTCTAATGCTACCTCAATGGTTTCCAGAGCTTTGGGTTTGTATGATAAGCCTCCAATGATTCCGGCGACCTGACGTGACTCCTCATCATTCAATGTTAGAACGCATCGTGATTCATTTTCAGCTTCGTCATAATTATAAAGTTCTCTTCTTCCATCATCATGGATTACGATTACTACGTTATCGCCATAACTCGTTTCTATTTGATACTTTTTTCCAATACCAATTAGATCCGTTTCTTTAACATTTGACATAATCTACTTTCTAATAAATATTTATAGATGACAATTATGATGTTTTTCATCATATGTTCCAAAAGTATAAAAAATAAGGCAGACCATCATAATTGAGTATTTGTAAAAAGTTGACAGTTTTTTCTTAATTTCAGGAATGCGTAAGTTGATAACGGTTGCACAAATGCGAGAGGCTGATGTTGATTGTTTGGAAGTCAAAGATATTTCCTCTATCAGTTTAATGGAAAAAGCAGCTATTGCTTTTACTAATGTGTTTTCTGGGTTAATACCTGAAAAGTACCAATCAATTTTGGTTCTGTGTGGAACAGGTAATAATGGTGGAGATGGTTTGGCAATTGCACGTTTGTTGCAGTGTAATGGTTATTCTTGTATTCGAGTAATAATTATTCGTACAGGTGAAAAAGAGTCTCCGGATTTCTTACATAATCTTAGGCGCTTGAAAGAAACACCTGTAGAGGTGACCTACTGGAATGATGCGAATTTAGGAGAGATGACTGAAAATGTCATCATAGATGCAATTTTGGGATCAGGCGTTAATAGACCACTTAGCAATGACCTATTGAGGTTGGTTGAAACCATTAATAAGAGTGAGAAGTATTTGATTGCCGTTGATTGTCCGACCGGGTTTAGTTGTGAAGGAGAGCTTTCTGCAAATGAGGGTGTTTTAGTAGTGAAGGATGTAGTGAGCTTTCAACGACCGAAATTAAATTTTTTCTTTCCTGAATCTGCCGCTTTTTTACGAAATTTTCATGTTGTCGATATCGGTTTGCGTGAAGGGTTTATTGATGCCTGCGCTTCTGATTATTATTTACTTGAAAGTTCGGATATTACTGGAATTTATCGTCAGAGGGAAAATTTTAGCCACAAAGGTACATTTGGTCATGCATTAATTTATGCAGGTAGTACAGGAAAAAGTGGAGCAGCTCTGCTTTGTGCGGAAGCTTGCATATATTCTGGGGCTGGATTAACAAGTGTTTCAATCCCAGAAGAAGACCGGATTGCATTGCATACTCGTTTGCCTGAAGCTATGTACCTAACTATTGAAGAGGCTTGGAAAGTTGAAAAAAGAGATGTTTTCTCTGCAGTGGCAATTGGACCAGGCTTAGGAGATAATACATTATTAATAGAACAGATTATAAATGAGGCAGAAATACCTTTAGTGATTGATGCTGATGGATTGAACTATTTGGCACGCAATCAGTCATTATTAAAACGATTGCCCAAAGGAACTATTCTGACACCTCATATGAAGGAGTTTGACAGGCTTTTCGGAGAATCTGGTTCCTGGTGGCTGCGATTATTATTGGCTATCAAAAAAGCTAAAGAATACCAGATCATTATTGTTTTAAAGAACAGATATACTTTTATTATTCTAGAAGATGGTAGGGTTATGATTAATCCAACAGGAAATCCAGCAATGGCTTCTGGAGGAATGGGAGATGTGCTTACCGGAATTATCGTTTCTTTTCTGGCACAAGGATATACTCCAAAAGAGGCGTGCATATTGTCCTGTTATCTACATGGTAAGGCTGGCGATTCATTGGCTGCTTCGGGCAGATCTTCTGTGTCTGCTACACAGCTTATTGCTAAGATGCCTTTTATTATTGGAGATATTAAAAGTTAGTTTAGAGACGGCTGAGTTGTTCTTGTAGGATGGTCTGTCGAGAAATATGATCTAAGGATACAAAATTATATTCATTTTCCAATAGGTTCACAAGAAGCAGATATTTTTTATAAAGATGCAGCTGTAATGTAAATTCATCCTGTAGGCCTGCATATTCATCGATAAAGTAGCTTAACATGTTCAACTCCTCAGGTTTGAGATTTTTATTCCTTATCTTTTTCAGGAATAGATCTTCTGAAAGTGTTAAAAGGTCGTCATTGTGTAGCTGATAATAATCTTGGAAAGTAGCATAACTGATTTTCTTTGCTTCTTCTTCAGCATCTTCAATAATCAGACGTTTCACTTTTGCTAAAACCTGGCTTAACTGCTGCATTTGTGCAGCTAATGAATCTCTTTTTAACATATTTTTAACATATATGATATAAATTACCAGCCTCCACTAGCTCCACCACCACCAAATCCACCACCACCAAATCCTCCGAACCCGCCTCCGCCTCCGAACCCACCGCCACCACCAAATCCGCTACCTCTACCTCCTAAGCCACCACCACGATTTCCTAAACCACCAAGAAGAGTCCACCATAATAGATCCGAGCTTCCTCTACTACCTATTACTTTACCGCCACCTCTGCCATTATTACCACCTTTAGAAATAATACTAATAATTATAAAAAAGATGACTACAAATATAATAACCGAAGCACTCAACCCCTTATTGTTTTCTTTTGGCTGGGCTTTATACTCACCTTTTGTATAGGAAATTAGAGCGTTGGTTGCATCGTTTATGCCTGTAAAGTAGTCTTGCCGCGCAAATGCGGGTTTAATTTCATTATTAATGATTTGATAAGCTATGGCATCTGGTACAGCGCCTTCTACGCCATAACCAGTTTGTATAGTTACCTTTCTATCATCAAGGGATGCAAGTAATAAAATACCACTATCGTTTTCTTTTCCCCCTATCCCCCATTTTTGAGCTAAGCGGACAGCATAATCTGCTACTTCATAATCTTGTAAAGATTGAATAAGCACAACTGCAATTTGTATGGTAGTAGAGTCATCAAATGCGACTAGCTTAGTTTCAAGCTGTTGAATTTGAGCAGGACTTAAAGTATTTGTATAATCATTGACTAATCGGTTAGAGCGTGCTGGGAAATCATCCGCATAGCTAAAGTTGATTAAGAGAAGACTTAAAAATAGTATACTAAAGAATTTTAATATTTTCATGGGTAGCTTAATAAAGCGGAGACCTTCAAGGTTTAGAAGTAAACAACTTCGTTTGGTAATTCATTTATATCATCATCGGAGCGTGGAAAAAAAGTTCTGAGTTGTATACCCGCACGATCTATACCGGCAATTAAACCCTCTGCGAATTGTTCTTGTTTGAATAATTCGGCCATGATGTTTTTTGTTTCTTCCCAAAAATTTTCTGGAACTTTTTTATTTATCCCTTCATCACCGATAATAGCGAACTTATGATCTTCTGTGGCGAGATAGATTAGAACACCATTTTTGAGAACTGTTTTATGCATATTCAGTTCACCAAATCGTTTGGCAGCCTGTGTCATTGCCTCAAGAGGACATTTTTTTTCAATGCATACCCTGATCTCGCCGGAAGTGCGGTTCTCTGCCATGGTAATGGCATGCATAATCTTTTCTTCTTGTTGACTATTAAAGATTTTCATTTTTTAAAATTGAACATCAGGGGCTTCATTAGCGCCTGCTTCTGCTGTAAAAGATCCTTTTTGTTTAAAGCCAAATATGCCAGCCGTTAAATTATTTGGAAATTGTCGAATCTCAGAGTTATATTGTTGGGTTGCTTCAATGAATGCTCGTCTTTCTACAGATATCCTATTTTCAGTGCCCTCTAGTTGAGCTTGTAGTTGCAGGAAGTTTTGATTTGCCTTAATATCCGGATAAGCTTCCACCGTCGCTAACAAACGGCCTAATGATTGGGACAAAGCTCCTTGTGCTTGTTGAAATTGTGCAATCGCTTCAGGTGTTAAGTTATTTGCGTCTACATTGATAGATGTTGCTTTAGCCCGCGCTTCAACTACTTGTGTTAAAGTTTCCTGCTCAAAATTTGCTGCACCCTTGACAGTGTTAACTAAATTTGGTATTAAATCTGCCCTTCTTTGATAGGCATTTTCCACTTGCGCCCATTTCGCTTTCACGTTTTCGTCAAGTTGAACCATGGTGTTATAACCGCAAGAGCTTAATGATGTTATGGCAAGGAAGCCAATTAATCCAACTAATAGTTTTCTCATTGTTTCGTTTTTAAAGGATTAGTTTTTTGGTCGATTTTTACTATTAACTTTTAACACACAAAAGTTATACCTTTGTTTCTTCCGAAGTAAAAATTCGGTCATACAATATGCAAAAAGTAATCGAATTAGCTGTTATTCCTGAGAATATTTTTGATGAGAAATACCTTATACAGCAAGCATCAGAAAAACTAAATGTCTCAATTAAGCGTATTAAAGCAGTTAAAGTTCATAAAAGGTCGATTGATGCTAGGGGAAGAAGAGTCGTTTTTCGTATTCAATTGATTGTATATATTGATGAGGAATTATCCGTTCCAGTTTTTCAGTTTAATTCGGAAAATGTGTCAGATGCCAAGCCTGTTCTGATTATTGGAGCAGGGCCTGCCGGTTTATTTGCGGCTTTGCAGTGTATAGAGGATGGTATGAAACCTATTGTATTTGAACGTGGCAAAGATGTAAAAAATAGACGTCGTGATTTGGCTGCCTTGAATAAAATGGGAATTGTGAATGCTGAATCAAATTATTGTTTTGGAGAAGGTGGTGCAGGTACTTATTCGGATGGAAAATTATATACACGTTCGAACAAAAGGGGAGATGTGCAAAAGATATTGCAACTTTTTGTACATCATGGAGCATCGCCTGATATCCTAATTGATGCTCGTCCACATATAGGTACCAATAAATTACCTCATATTATAGAGGATATTCGCAATACAATTCTTTCTGCTGGAGGAGAAATCCATTTCGAAAAGAAGGTAATTGATATTGAAACTCAGTTTGGAGAAGTGAAGGGGCTTAGATTAGAGTCGGGTGAAACTGTCTTTGCAGATTCTGTGATTGTCGCAACGGGGCATTCGGCTCGTGATATATATGAATTGTTTCATCGTAAGAATTGGTTATTGGAAGCTAAACCATTCGCCTTAGGTGTTCGTATTGAGCACCCTCAGGAACTAATTGATAAAGTACAATACCATTGTGATGTAAGAAGTGAGTATTTACCTCCTGCTTACTATAGTTTAGTAGAGCAAATAGATCAGCGCGGTGTGTTTTCCTTTTGTATGTGTCCCGGAGGAGTAATAGCACCCTGTGCTACAGCAGAAGGAGAAATTGTTGTAAATGGCTGGTCTCCATCTAAGCGTAATAATCCTTTTGCTAATTCGGGGACAGTTGTTCAGGTTAATTTGAATGATATTGAGAATTCAATGAATGATTCGCTCGCATTGTTGAAGTTTCAACAGTCAGTAGAGGAAAAGGCTTTCATACTAGGTGGAGGCAGTCAGGTTGCTCCTGCCCAACGTATGATTGACTTTGTAGAGGGAAAAGTTTCTGCCAATCTACCTTTAAACTCATATAAACCAGGAACCCGATCTGTTAATTTAAATGACGTTTTACCTGATTTTATAAGTGATTCTTTAAAACAGGCCTTGCCAAAGTTTGGTAAGAAGATGAAAGGATATTTTACAAATGAAGCAATCTTAGTTGGAGTAGAGTCAAGAACTTCATCGCCGATCCGAATTGTAAGGGATTCTCAAAGTTTTCAGCATCCGCAAGTAAAAGGTCTTTATCCATGTGCAGAGGGTGCAGGTTATGCAGGGGGAATTGTTTCTGCTGCAATTGATGGAATGAACTGTGCAAAAGCGATAACAAAACTATAGAGGTATTTTATATGTTAATAGAAAAACAGGAGATTGTAATGAAAAAGACCATGATAATAGGAGCCACGCCTAATGTTGATCGTTATGCACATAAGGCCGCAACAAGATTAGTTTATACTGGACATAAAATTGTTAATATTGGGATTAAGAAAGGTGAAGTAGCAGGAAAAGCAATAGAGAAGGCGGATAAGATTTACGATGACATTCACACAATTACACTTTATGTTGGACCTCAAAACCAGAAAGTATATTATGATTATATCTTGCAGACAAAGCCTAAAAGATTAATATTTAATCCTGGTGCAGAAAATCCCGAACTATACAAGTTAGCTAAAGTGAACGGTATTGATCCAATAAATGCTTGTACCTTAGTTATGCTGGCAACCAATCAATTTTAAGGAATTAAAAGATTTCCATTAATTCTTTTAGTTCAGTAATTTGATACCTAATGTCATTAGGTGTATTGATTCTATTAGGATTGAAGAAAATTGCATCGATTCCGAAATTTTGCGCTCCGCGGATATCAGCCTCTATACTGTCGCCAATCATTACGCTTTCACTTTTCTCTGCAAGAGCACCATTTAATGCATAATTAAAAATCTGAGGATGGGGTTTATGCACACCTACATTCTCTGAGATAATAATTTGAGTAAAGTATTTGGATATTCCGGTAGTTGCAATCTTTGTTTCTGAAGCTTTTTTAAAACCATTTGAAATTAGGTGAAGTACATATTTGTTTTGTAGGTATTCTAATACCTCAATCGCATATGGAAATAAGTTTGTCTTTTGTGGACAAAGATTAAGATAATCTTCTTCGAATTGTGAAGGAAATAAGGATGGCTCGATACCTAAATCAATAAATGTGTTGATGAACCTTGCGGCTCTTAGTTGATCTTTAGTGATTTCTCCCATATGATACTTAGACCATAGATGATGGTTGTTTTTTGTATAGGTTTCTATAAAGATAGCGGAAGAAGAGAAGCCCAGATGTTGAAAATTATAAATTTCAAAGAGTTCAATAAGTGTTTCTTCTGCATTTTTATCAAAATCCCATAAGGTATGATCAAGGTCAAAGAACAGATGTCTTTTAGACTTAAAAGTTACCGGCTCATTATTCTTCATTTTTGCTTCCATAAGCAAGATCTCCGGCATCTCCTAATCCCGGAACGATATAGGCTTTACTAGTTAATTCGGCATCAACAGCACCTATCCAAAAGGATGCATCTGGTAAGAAAGCTTTAACATGCTCTAACCCTTCTTCGCTTGCAATTGCTGAAACAATATGAAGTTTTTTAATTTTGTATTGAGCAAGTAAGCTCTTACATACAAGGACGATAGTTTTACCAGTTGCCAACATAGCATCTGAAATAATAACTGTACGACCATTAAGATCAGGAGTAGTTAGGTATTCATTATATATTTCAAATTCTCCACTCTTTTTTGTCTTGCGGTAGGTTGCCGAAAAAGCACAATCAGATTGATCAAAGATATTTAATAAGCCTTGATGCAATGGTAAGCCTGCTCTTATGACAGTGGCTAAAACCGGATGTTGTACCAACAGTTGGGTTTGAGTTTCTCCTAATGGCGTAACGATTGTTTTGGTTTCATAAGAAAGGGTTTTACTGATTTCGTAAGCGAATATTTCACCTATTCTTTCCAGATTCTTTCGAAAGCGCATTTGATCATTTTGAATTTCGACATTCCTTAGTTCTGCAAGAAAGTGATTTGCAATACTGTTTGTATCAGTTAGGATATGGATCATATAGCAAAAATAGGTTAATTGCTGACTATATTATCTTTAAATTTGTAAAACAATTTATTTCCCTTTAAGTTTTGGTTACACATGGAATTCAAAATCACTTCAGAATATCAACCTACCGGCGATCAGCCTGAAGCCATCAGGCAATTAGTTGAAGGTGTAAACGCGGGCGATCATTATCAAAATTTGTTGGGAGTAACGGGTTCTGGTAAAACCTTCACCATTGCTAATGTAATTCAGCAGACGCAGAAACCAACACTTATTTTAAGCCATAATAAAACATTGGCCGCACAACTATATGGAGAGTTCAAGCAGTTTTTTCCTGAGAATTCTGTTAACTACTTTGTTTCTTATTATGACTATTACCAACCCGAGGCATATATTGCTACCTCAAATACTTATATAGAAAAAGACTTAGCAATTAACGATGAGATTGAAAAGTTGCGATTAAAGACAACTTCTTCATTAATGTCAGGAAGGCGAGACCTTATTGTTGTTTCTTCAATCTCTTGTATTTATGGAATGGGAAACCCAGAAGATTTTTCCCGTATGGTATTCAGATTTGCAGTTGGAACAGTCATTTCTCGAAATACTTTTCTTCATCGGCTTGTTGAAATTTTATATACGCGGACAACATTAGAATTTAAACGAGGTACTTTTAGGGTAAAAGGAGATATTGTGGATGTTTATCCGGCTTATATGGATGAGGCTTATCGTATTTCTTTTTTTGGGGATGAGATTGAAGAGTTGGCAGTAATTGATCCAGATAGTGGAAAAACGTTAGAAAAGATGACCAATCTTGCTTTATTCCCTGCAAACTTGTTCGTTACTCCACGAGAGCGATTTACTGAGTCGATATGGAATATTCAAGAAGAATTAATATTGCGTAAAGAACAGCTTATCGGTGATGGAAGAATGCTTGAAGCGAAACGCTTGGAAGAACGTGTAAACTATGATCTGGAAATGATGCGTGAGCTTGGATATTGCAGTGGAATAGAGAATTATTCCAGATTTTTTGATGGAAGACAACCAGGAATGCGTCCTTTTTGCCTGTTGGATTATTTTCCAGATGATTATCTAATGGTAATTGATGAAAGCCACGTTACTGTTCCACAAATTCGTGCGATGTATGGTGGTGACCGATCAAGAAAGCTATCGTTGGTAGAATACGGATTCCGCTTGCCGGCTGCGTTGGATAATCGGCCTTTAAATTTCCCGGAATTTGAGGCTTTGGCTCCTCAAACCATATATGTAAGTGCTACTCCGGGTGATTATGAATTACAGCAAACTGAAGGAGTTGTAGTAGAACAGGTTATTCGTCCAACGGGTTTGCTTGACCCACAAATAGAAATTCGTCCGATCATTAATCAGGTAGATGATTTGTTGGATGAAATTGATAAAACTGTTAAGGAGGGTGGGAGAATATTGGTGACGACCTTAACTAAGCGCATGTCTGAAGAGCTGACTAAATACATGGCCCGATTAGGTGTAAAAGTACGTTATATACACTCAGAGATAAAAACTTTTGAGAGAGTCGAGATACTTCGAGGGTTACGCTTAGGTGAGTTTGATGTTCTGGTAGGAATTAACTTGTTAAGGGAGGGACTTGATTTGCCGGAAGTTACGTTAGTTGCGATCTTGGATGCTGATAAAGAAGGTTTCCTAAGATCAGAGCGATCGTTGATTCAAACGATCGGCCGCGCTGCCAGAAACGAAAAAGGAAGGGTAATTATGTATGCTGATAAGATAACAAAAAGTATGCAGATTACTATTGATGAAACAGACCGGCGTCGCGAGAAGCAGATAGCGTATAATGAAACTCATGGTATTATCCCACGAACTGTTGGAAAATCACGTGAAGAAATTATAGGACAAACTTCTGTCGCTGACTTTAAAGGTGGTGTGGCGAAAGCATACGCCGGGCCAGATGATGCTAGCCTGGCTGCTGATCCCGTAATTCAATATATGGATCAGGCCCAATTGCAAAAAGCATTTGATAATGCACAGAAACAGATGCAGAAAGCAGCAAAGGCAATGGACTTCTTAGAGGCAGCCAAATATCGTGATGAAATGTTCGCCTTGGAAAAGGTTATAAAAGAAAGACATTCTTAAGATGTAGCCTGTTCGATTTTTACGACGATATCTGCTACATTTATTTCATTGTGTGAACTGTTATAAATACACTCTTGATTGTATATTAATAGAACTTGCGGAGACTCGTGCCTTATCTTCCAAATTGCAGACACTTGATTAGAAAGATCGCGAAACTTTATTAAATCAAGAAGGTATGTTTGTACATTCTCTGGTAGTAAAATGGATTCTAATTCTATGTTTCTTTTTGCCATACTGCTTACAGGGCAGCGAGTACTATGTTTGAAAATCAATACTGGCTTAGAATGAGTTCTAATATCTTCTAATTGATTGATGGAGTCTAATGGTATCCAGTTCATGATTATAAATTTTTGAATTTTGAAGTCTCAATATTTAATAAGGCGGCAGCGATAGGGTATTGAAAAGTTATACCGTTAATTTTATCTGTAAATTTTGTAGCTAAGGTTAATCCTCCACCAACATCTTTGATTCTTGAAGCGAGGAATTCATGTGTTTTTTGATCTTCATTAAAGATATCCCATTTGCCAATTATTCCTGTTTGAGAGTCAATATATAATTTCGCAGATTCGGATTCATTATTTGGTGAACTTACTTTTAAAACGAAATATCTTTTCGAATCAATGATCTCTGGGTTCTGAACAACGACGTTAAGACTTTTGTTTGCTATTAAAATAGGAATAAATAAAAAGTAGGAGTCTTCCTTGAAAAGTTGAGTAATGCTTTTTAACAATTCTGGATTTTGACTTCTTTCGTTATTTAAGTATAACTGCCCAGAATCATTTTGTGCATTGAATAACGCTGTTAAAGTTTCGCCATCCTTAGTCTTTCCTTCAAATCTACAATCTTTCGTTTCCCAGTCGTATATGTAAGTATGTTCTTTTTGAATTTCAATTTGCCCTTCATTTATACAGCTGAACATTATAAATCGCGCTTCTCTTAGAGACCCTTCTCCCCCGATTCCCTCTATTAGCTTATTTATTACAGTAGATTGGTCTTGGCCACTAGATTTGATGGATATGGAATTCAGCAGAAAAAGAAAAGCTATGAATATTGTTATTCTTTTATTGGACATGATATCTAATTTTTCTAAATAGGACATGTTCTTCTAGATTAAATCTCTTATTGTAAGCCTAGAAATAGAACAATTAAAATCTTATATCTAATCAAAGATAAAGTAAATTTTAATAAAAGATGTTTTGGATTATTTAATTAAATCAGAATAGATCTTTGCCATTTGAATAGCTGTAATTGCTGCCTCTTCTCCTTTATTACCGTGTATTCCACCAGCACGGTCCTCAGCCTGTTGCTGATTATCAGTTGTTAGAACGCCAAAAATTACAGGTTTCCCATATTTTAATGAGACATTAGTAATTCCATTTGCAACCGCATTGCAGATGAAGTCAAAGTGACGAGTTTCTCCTTGTATTACACAACCTAAACAAATAACCGCATCGATGGATTTATCTTTTAATAATATATCTGCGCCAGATGTAAGTTCAAAACTTCCTGGTACTTGAATTGTCTTGATATTATCTTGTTTGGCCCCTTTGTCTAGTAGAAGCTGATAGGCACCATCATAGAGAGAACCTGTAACGGCAGCATTCCATTGGGCAACAACAATCCCAAATGTAAACACTTCAGCAGAATAAGCTTTTAAGTGCGTAAAATCTGAAAGACTTTTAAGATGAGTTGCCATTTTATAAATTACAAATGTGCTTCTGCACGTGCAATATATGCATCTACCATAGAAGCTTCTTGACTTTGAGGATACTGTGTTTTTATTTTATTATAAGCATCTAAAGCTCCTTTGAAATCGTTCTGAGCCTCATTTACTAAGCCTAATTTTTTTAGAAATAAAGGTGATGTAAAATCGTTTGATTTTATATCTGCAGCTTTTTTGTATTGGCTAGCAGCTTGTTTATAATCTTTTAATTCAGAATAGGCATCGCCTAACAAGCCGATAACTAAAGGATCCAGGATTGGGCTACCAGTTGAAGTATAATTCTCAAGAGCATTTATAGCATCTTGATATTGACCTTGACGTAAATACAGGCCTCCAAGATAAGCATTTGCAATATTTGCTGAGGGAGTGTTTGAATATTCTTGTGCTATTTGTTCAAAACCAGGATATGAACCGTCGCCATTTATAGCAAGTTTCTGTAAAGAATCTATCTGTGCGTAACTTTCTGCCTTAAAAATCTCATTGCTAGCCTTCTCAGCACGTGGTGCTAAGTAAAGTTGTTGATAGCCAAAATATAGTAAGACTAAAACTATGATACCTAGGGCAATAAAGCCTAGACTTTTTTCATTTTCTTTAATGAAACTTCTTTCACCGTGTTGGATAGTTGAAGCTGCTACTTTTTTATTTTTTTGTTTTGTTGACATTTCTTAAAATAAATTCGGACTGCAAAAATACATTTTTACAGCTTACAAACAAGAGACTTAGATAAGTTTATATGCTAAAGTGATGATTTTAATGTTATTGTGCTAAAAAATTGAAAGTTAAACGTTTAAAAGTACATAAATAGAATATATTATTTCACTAATTAAAAAAACTATCTTTGTTTCTTATGTGGATTAAGCACCTTTCTGCCCTGAATTTTAAGAATTATCCTGAATTCGCAATTGATTTCTCTTCTGGAGTAAACGCATTTTCTGGTGACAATGGGGCTGGAAAGACTAACCTATTGGACGCAATTCATTATTTATCGTTATGTAAGAGCTACTTTAACCCAATAGATTCTCAACAAATAAAACACGGTGACGACTTTTTTATGCTTCAAGGAATTTTTCAGAGAGGAGAGGAAGAGGATATCGTTTCATGTAGTTTAAAAAGAAATCAAAAAAAACAATTCAAACGTAATAAAAAAGAATATGCGCGATTAGCAGATCACATTGGATTATTCCCACTGGTAATGATATCTCCGAATGACTCCATTATAATTACAGAAGGTAGTGAGGAGCGAAGAAGGTTCATGGATAATGTGATTTCTCAAACAGACAGTTACTATCTGGACTTACTGATTAGCTATAATCGTATTTTGCAAAATAGGAATGGCTTATTGAAGCAGCATAAACAGGGTGCTTTCGATTCGGACCTGTTGGCTGTTTACGACGCGCAACTTGTGGAACCGGGTAATAAAATATATACTCAACGAAAGCTCTTTATGGAATCTTTTACTGAGTTGTTTAATAGAAATTATTCGTTTCTAACGGACGATGCTGAACCAGTCACGCTTTTTTATGAATCACAATTGAATAAGAGTGATTTTCTCGATTTACTTAACCAATCTGCTGAAAGAGATCAAATTTTAGAGCGTACTACTTCAGGAATCCATAAGGATGATTTGATCTTTACGGTGAACGATATGCCTTTGAAAAAATTTGGCTCACAAGGGCAGCAGAAATCCTTTTTGATAGCCTTGAAATTGGCCCAGTATAATTATTTAATAGACAAGAAAGGGTATAAACCCCTACTACTTTTAGATGACATTTTTGACAAATTGGATGATAAACGAATAAAGCGGCTCATGGAAATGGTATCTCAAGATGAGTTTGGTCAGATATTTATTACTCATACCAACTTGGAGAAAATTAAGCAGATATTTAAAAACATTCCTTGTGATTTACGTACTTTTGAAGTTGCTATGGGAGTGATTAATGAAACATCAGATGCGTTATGATTAAAAGAAATAATGATAAAACGCTGAAAGAGGCTATAGAGCAAATGCTTGATGTTTACCGTTTACGAAAGAAATTCGATGAAACCGCCCTTATTGCTGCTTGGCCTGAATTAATGGGTAATGCAATTGCTAGTAGAACCACACAGATATATATTGCTGATAAGAAGCTGTTTATACGAATTGAATCTTCTGTTATTAAAAATGAATTAATGATGATGAAGAGCCAGATTCTTGAGAAATTAAATGATAAGGCTGGTAGAGAAGTTATTACTTCGATTGTAATTTTGTAACGATTGACTCTAATACTTGTGTAGGGTTAATATTGTGAGCATCTACAATTAACTTTGCTCCTTTATAAAACTTTTCCCGTTCCTCCAGCTTCTTTGTTATAAAATCTAATATCTCATCTTCGCTTTTTTCTTGCAGTAAAGGTCTGTTTTGTATTTCTTTTCCAGAAAGACGTTTTAGAAGCGCTCTGGGTGGAAGTTGTAAGTAAATTGTTATCCCCCTTTCATTCATCCATTGTAGGTTATTATTAAAACAAGGTGTTCCCCCTCCTGTTGAAACAATCTTTCCTTGATTATAAGAAATAGCTTTTAATGCATTAGTTTCAAACTCTCTAAATGAGTCCTCTCCATGTAGAGAAAAGTAATCAGATATACTCATTCCAGACTGTTCTACAATTAGTTGATCCAAATCAATAAACGGAAGGTTACTCGCTTTTGATAACTTTTTCCCGACTGTTGTCTTCCCAGAACCCATAAATCCTATAAGAAAAATAGGACAATTCAAATCCTGTTTTGATGTATGATCGATATGGCACATGAAATTAATTTTGAGTGAGGTATTTATCAGCTAACTTTTGTGCAGATGGAATAACATGGAAATTCCATTTTTTGATGACCGTTCCATTTTTTAATAACATTAATCCTGGGTTTGACCGAACCATGCTTTTCAAAGGTATAGCGTCTACAAAGAAAACTTCTGAGAACAACTCAAGGTCTGAAGTAGCATCTTCTACAGCCTGCATGGAACTGGCAGTGAGTAAGACAGTACGAATTCTATAGTCCTCGGCAGCAGATTGGGCAAGGTCGTTAAGTTTTCTTAGGCCATCCAGATTTGTTTTATTGATATCATAAGCTACAATGATCAGATTGTAATCGGGGTTTTCAATGATTTCGTTTGTATGGTCTATCCCATTAATATCACTAATGATAAGATCGCTGATTGGTACTTGATAGCCTCTTTTGATTAGTCTTGTTTCTGGGTCGCCTACTATTTCCCAAGATGGGTCCTTCCAAATTTCATCTCTTAAATACTCCTTGTCACCAACTTTCTTCGTTTCATTGCTTTCTTTATTTTTTAAGACGTATATAGTTTCATATTCGTCTATTGATTCCCCTTCCGGGACTGTCATTAAGGAAGGTAGGTTATTCCCTACTTTATAAGGTAGAAAATCGATAATGGGTAAAAAATTATAGGTGTAAACTCCGAATCCAATAGAAGTGACCACAATACATGTAGTTAAAATAGATTGAGTATAAAAATCCTCAATAAGAGGTTTAATCTGCTCTTTATAATAAAAGAGAATACCAATTAGAAATAATAAAATACAGTCTTTGGTAAAAGATTGCCAAGGGGTTAATGGAATTGCGTCTCCAAAGCACCCACAAGATGTTACAACCTCAAAGAAGGCTGAGTAGAAAGTTAAAAATGTAAAGAAAATAGTAAGCAATAGAAGGCCCCAAATTGTTTTTTTGGCCCAAAAGCCAAAGAGTAATAATGCTCCTACGATTATTTCAAGACTACATATAGCTATTGCAATAGCTACTGCATAGTCATTAAAAAACTGAAGCTTAAACACATCGAAGTATTCGATTAATTTGTAGCTAAATCCGATAGGATCATTTGCTTTAATAAGACCAGAGAAGATGAATAATATAGATACAATTAAACGAACAACCCATATTGTATAGATGGTTTTTTTAGAATTAGAGCTCATTGTCTTTACTTTGAAAAGTTGTTTTTAGTCTGATGAGAGCAAAAACAGCATAATTCAACATGTCTTGATAGTTAGCTGATATCCCTTCTGATGCCAATGTCTCTCCTTTATTGTCTTCTATTTGTTTTACTCTTAATATTTTCATCAATATCAGATCTGTTAAGGAGCTGATTCTCATGTCGCGCCAAGCCTCTCCATAATCATGGTTCTTTGCCATCATCAGATTATACGCTTCATTTACCTTTTGATCGTATTTTTCTTCCAATTGTCCCAGGTTGAGCTCTTCATCATTCTCTTCGCCTAATTCGATTTGTAAGAGCGCAATGACACAATAGTTAACGATCCCAATAAATTCAGATGGAATGTCTTCTTCTACCTTTGCGACTCCTTTCACTTCTAATGTCCGGATTCTTTGTGCCTTAATAAATAATTGGTCCGTTATAGATGATAATCTTAAAATACGCCAGGCTGTTCCATAATCTTTTGCCTTTTTTAAAAACAAATCTTTGCATTGTTTTATAGCTTGGTTGTATTCTTCAGTAGTATCTTTCATATTTTGTCTTAATCCAATAATATTTTAAAGCATTTGGCACTTTCTTCACAAAATTACCGGAATATACTTAATTTAGCGAACACATATTGAATTTTATTATTGTGTATAGTCCAGAAGTCTCCACCATAAACGTGGGTCATAGGCTACTCAGTTTAGCTGACCCTTTGGTTATGGGAGTTATTAATATTACACCTGATTCATTTTTTGATGGAGGAAGGTATTCGCAGACCGATAAGGCTCTTCAACACGCGGAAAAGCTTCTGAGTGAAGGTGCAGATATTTTAGATATTGGCGCATATTCATCAAGACCCAATGCTGCACATATAAGTGAAGAGGAAGAAATTACTCGTTTGTTACCCTTTATTGAATTACTGAAAAAGGAACATCCTGAATGTGTAATTTCAGTAGATACCTTTCGTTCGAAGGTGGCTGAAGCAGCGGTTCAAAATGGCGTTCACATAGTTAATGATATTTCTGGAGGAGGGCTTGACAGCAATATGTTTGAAACCATTGGTAAACTGAAGGTTCCTTATATATTGATGCATATGCGCGGTACACCAAAGAATATGCAAGACTTCACCCAATATGAAGACATAGTAGCAGATATCTGCAAATACTTTGCTGATAGGGTTAATAAATTATGTCTTTATGGTGTAAAAGATATAATTTTGGATCCTGGTCCGGGATTTGCAAAAACGCTTGAGCAAAACTTTGAAATCATCGATCGCTTTTCTGAATTTAGTGTTTTTGGATTGCCTTTATTAGGAGCAATTTCCAGAAAGTCAATGATTTATAATACATTAAAGGTGAGTTCGCAAGATGCCTTAAATGGAACAACAGTATTAAATTCGGTTCTGGTATTAAATGGTGCAAAGATATTACGAGTTCATGATGTTAAAGAGGCAAAGGAAACAATATTATTAATTAAAAAGTTAAAAGAAAGATCTAGACAAGATTTATGAAAATAATTGAACAGCCCTTTAGTGATTGTTTCCTCTTAAAGCCATTTGTTATAGAAGATGAACGTGGCTATTTCTTTGAGAGTTTCAATGACCAGAAATTTAGAGAAGCAACAGGTATTTCTACGAATTTCGTTCAAGATAACCAATCTTATTCTTCTTATGGGGTAATCAGAGGATTGCATGCACAAGCGAATGAATTTGCACAAGCGAAGCTAGTACGAGTTTTACAAGGTGAGGTTCTAGATGTTATTGTTGATGCGCGTAAGGAGAGTCCTAGTTTTGGGAAGTCTTATTCTGTACAACTAAGTGCAGAAAACAAATTTCAATTATTTATCCCGAGAGGGTTTTATCATGGATTTGCAGTTTTAAGTGAAACGGCAGAATTCTTTTATAAGTGTGATAATTTCTATAATAAGGCATCCGAAAGAGGTGTCTTTTATGCAGATCCATCATTGAATATAGATTGGATTATTAAAGAAGCAGATAGAATTGTAGCCAAAAAAGATTTGGATTTACCTCATTTTAATGAAAATAGCTTGCTATGAAAAAGATTATTGTATTAGGTGGAGGCGGACAGCTAGCTCAATGTATACAAAAGGTTCAGAAGCGAGATTTAGATATAACTTATCTGAATTCCAAACAAGCCAATATTTTAGAGGAAAGACATTTACGGGAAGTATTTGAAAGTTATCATCCTGAAGTTGTAATAAATTGTGCTGCTTATACAGCAGTTGATGTAGCAGAGGATGAGCCTTTGAAGGCAGCGGCAATAAACTCTCAAGCTCCAAGGTTAATTGCACAACTTTGTATGGAATATGATGCCGTTTTAATTCATATTTCAACTGACTTTGTTTTTGATGGTACTAAAGCAGCTCCTTTGACAGAGGAAGATTTCCCTAATCCTATCAATACTTACGGAAAAACGAAATTATTAGGTGAAGAAGCAATTATAGCAACATTAGATAAACATATTATTATACGAACAAGCTGGTTATATTCTGAATTCGGCAATAATTTTTTAAAGACAATGATGCGCCTGGGCTTAGAAAGGGAGGAAATAGGAATTGTGTATGATCAATTGGGTACGCCAACCTATGCGATAGATTTAGCAAATATTATTATTGAAATTGCTCAGTTAGATAAGCCAGCATATGGGCTATACCATTATAGTAATGAAGGTACAGCTTCGTGGTACGATTTTGCTCATTCAATATTTAAGTATGCTGACATTCAAATTCGATTGAAACCATTACGTACATTTCAATATCCAACGAAAGCTACCCGACCTGCTTATTCCGTAATGGATAAGACAAAAATTAAGGAAACCTTTCACATAATGATTCCACATTGGCGAGATAGTTTGGAACGTTGTATAAATAATATATGAGCGATTTATCCTGGAAAATATTAGATTCAACTTATTTAGTTAAAGCCCCTTGGGCAGTCTTGAGGAAAGATGTTTGTCAAATGCCATCTGGTTATGTGGTTCCTGAATATTATGTATTGGAATATCCAAATTGGGTAAATGCGGTGCCCTTAACCGCCGACAATCAATTTATACTAGTAAAGCAATATCGACATGGTGCTGCTTCTACTGTTTTAGAGATACCAGGAGGAGTAATTGATGATGGTGAAAACAGTCTTGAAGCAATTAGAAGAGAATTATTAGAGGAGACCGGATATAGCTTTGACTCATTTGAAGAAATCTGTGAATTGTTTCCTAATCCGGCAACTAGTAATAATATTACTACTACGTACTTAGCGAGGGGTGGAGTTAAGCTACAGAACCAGCAGTTAGATCTACAAGAAGAGATTCAGTTGATTTTGGTTTCTCCAGAGGAGTTAAAAAAATTGTTATTTGAAAATAAATTCGGACAAGCATTACATACGTCAGCTTTATTCTATGCACTTCAACGATTGGGAATGATCTCTTAATGATCTTTATTAATTTTGTATTATGGCAAGAGAAATTTTAGAAACTAAGCGGAAAGCTTTGGCGATTAATCTAAACGGGGGGATTTATGGAACATTTGCAGAGATTGGTGCGGGGCAGGAAGTAGCGCGAAACTTTTTTACTGCAGGAGCTGCATCCGGAACTATAGCAAAATCGATGTCCGCTTATGATATGGCATTCAGTGATTCTATTTATGGTGTAGAAAAATCAAAAAGATACGTTAGTCAGTCTCGTCTTGAAAAGATGCTTGATCATGAATATAGATTACTAACTGAACGGCTGGTTGGGCCTAAATATGCTAATCGCCATCTTTTTGCTTTTGCTAACACGGTTACTACCTTGAATTTTAGCAAATCCAATGATCCACATGGCTGGATAGGTCTTCGTTTTCAGGTTGAACCTGGAGGTGAGCCCAATGACATTATATTTCATGTTCGTTTGTTAGATAGCGATGCAGGTCTTCAACAAACCGTATTGGGAATTTTAGGAGTAAATTTAGTATATGCCTCCTATTATTATATCCATGATATGCAAACCATGATTGAATCTTTGGTTGATAATTTAACCTCAGGATCAGTTGAGATTGATTTGGTCCGTGTAAAAGGCCCGGCTTTTAAAGATGTTAATGAACGGTTAATAAATCTCTATCTCGTAGCAAAGGATTTCTCTAGTGCGGCAATCTTTGCACCGGATGGTGAGGCTCTTCAGGCAAAAGATTTCTTGTATAGGAAAGATGTTATGATATTAAGGACAAAATATCGTCAAAGATCCAATCCTAATTTTGATTTATTCAATCTTGCTGTAGATGAATTTAAGCGGAATTGCAATATTGATGATTCTAATTTAGTCGTAATGATTGAAGTTCTGATGTCTAATGTATTGGATGATCATCCTGAATTGAGTAATGAAGATTTGAAATATTTTGCAGAACGCGCTGAGAGTTTATGTGCGACAGGCAACTATATTATTGTATCTAATTTTTCCAGGAACAATATTCTTGCTAAATTCTTAGCCCAATTTAAACCGGAGAATGTTGGCATTTCGAGTAATATTTCAAATTTGAAGAATATTTTCAATTCGAAACTATATGGTGAAAACTATACTGATGAATTATTGGCTTATGTAAGTGGTATGTTCAGTAAAAATGTAAAGCTTTATGCGTACCCTTACCTTAACAAGAAAGAAGATAAGATTATTACTACAGATAATATGCCTGTATCTGAAGAAGCGAAACCTTTATTTGATTTCTTAACTCAGAACCAGTACATTGTCGATATTGAAAATTATGATGAACGTTTTGTTAAAACAGTATAAGATATTTATACATTAGGAAATATATCATGATACGATGGGGCTTTGAAGAATGCTACATATAAAGCCGCAATAACTATAACACTTAATACGATGTAACCCCATTTTCGATTTTTCTTATCTTTTCTAATTATCCAGAAAAGAAGAATAACCATCGGAACGGCAAAGACAATCAGGAAAAAAAGACTTGGTGTATCCATTTTGTTATTTATAATAGTAAAAGTCGTTATAAATCTTGGTATAAAAAAGCTAATCTAGCGCCCAGCGTGTCAGGGGTGTTATATCTTGTGTTATAAAATCCTTGTTTAAAAATTTATAATATCCCGCGATGCTTACCATTGCTGCATTATCTGTACAATATTCAAATTTAGGAATAAATATATTCCATGCATTTTTTATACCCATGTTCTCCAAACTTGTTCTTAAACCTGAGTTGGCAGATACTCCTCCAGCAATTGCAATATTATTAATTCCGGTGGTTTGTGCTGCCTTCTCTAACTTATTGAGCAGAATGCTTACAATTCTGCTTTGTATTGAAGCACAGATATCTGGTAAATTCTCTTGAATGAAGAGTGGATTCTCTTTTAAATTTCGTTGTATAAAATAGAGAATGGATGTCTTTAATCCGCTAAAGCTAAAATCTAAATTCGGTATCTTCGGCTCAGGGAATGAATATTTTTTGGGATCACCTGCTTTTGCATAACGGTCTATAAGCGGCCCGCCTGGATAAGGAAGACCTAGTATCTTAGCTGTTTTATCAAAAGCCTCTCCTGCTGCGTCATCAAGGGTTTGACCTAATAATTTCATATTAAAATAATCATCTACCCTTACAATTTGTGTGTGTCCTCCAGATACAGTAAGACATAAAAATGGAAATGTAGGCTTAGGATCTTCAATAAAATGGGCTAGAATATGAGCCTGCATATGGTTGACCTCAATAAGGGGAATATCTTTTGATAAAGCAAACGCTTTTGCAAAAGAAGTTCCAACCAATAAAGAACCCAATAATCCTGGACCACGTGAAAAAGCTACCGCATCTATGTCATTTTTGTGTATTTTTGCGTTTATAATAGACTGATCTACTGCTGGAATAATATTCTGTTGATGTGCTCTTGACGCAAGTTCGGGTACAACACCTCCATATTTTTCATGAACAGTCTGATTCGCAATAATATTTGAATGAATTACACCATCTATGCAAATAGATGCCGATGTTTCATCGCAAGTTGATTCTATACCAAGTATGGTTGCCAAATGCTTTTAGTTAGTTTCTTAGAAAATACAAAAATATCAAAAAAGTTGTAAAAATAGCATTATGGGTATTACTTGGTTTAGTAGTATTACTTGTTAGTTTAATACTTTCACTTCAATTAAGATCTGTACAAAATTATATTACTCAAAGGGCTTCACAATACCTTTCTAAAGAACTCCAAACTACCATTAAATTAGAGTCCATTTATTTTAGACCATTTAATGCTATCCAGATTAAGAACTTTTATGTAGAAGATCAGGAGCAAGATACACTTTTGTATTTCAATGAACTTCAGGCAGACCTGGATTTGAGCTCCATATGGAATTCGAAATTGACAATAAATAATCTTAAGATTAGTGACGGGAAGATTTCAATTAAGAAACAGATTGATTCAACTACTAATTTCACATTTATTCAACGCTATTTTTCACCAGATAAAACTGATCAGAAGAAGAAGCCAGCGGGAAAGTTTGATCTTATTTTATCCGGTGCAACGTTGAAGAACGTCGAGCTCTATTATAAAGATTACTACTCTAAAGAAGTTGACGGATTAAATTTCGGTGATCTTCATGTATATGACCTCAATGGTAAATTTAATGATATTGATTATGTGAATCATATTGTTAAAGCAACTGTTCAGGAGTTGACATTTAAGGAGAAGAGTGGCATTTTTGTTAAAAAGCTAAACACCACGGCTACAATTGACTCTAATCGGATGGAGTTCTCTCAATTAGATCTTGCAGTAAACTCTAGCTATATACGAGACTATGTTTTATTAGAATATGCTAATTTAACTGCTTTCTCTGATTTTATTCATCAGGTTTCTGTAATGGGAAATCTTAAAGATTCTAGAATAACTTCGAAGGATATAGCTTTGTTCGCACCTGAGGTAAACGTTACTAATTTCGATGTAATGATTAATGGAGATTTTTCAGGTAAGGTTGATGATCTCCAGGCAAAGAAAGTACAAATTCGTACCGGAAAGCAAACTTGGTTGCAGGGAGAAGTATCAATCAAAGGGTTGCCAGATATTGATCAGACTTTCTTTGATATGAATTTGTCTCAATTAATAACTAATAGGAAAGATCTTGAAGCTTTGGTATCTGACTTAAGTGGAAAAAAGTTGTTTGCCTTACCTGTAGTATTTGACAGGTTTGGTAAACTTAATTTTCAAGGCCAGGTTACAGGTTTTTATAATGATTTTATAACGAAAGGGATCTTTAAAACAAACTTAGGAGATATCATTGCTGATGTCAATCTTAAACTAAAAGATGAGGGAGAATATAGTGGTGAAATTCTAATTAATAAGTTTAATCTCGGTGAATTAATCCAGAATGAGCAATTAGGTTTTGTGGGATTAAGGGCAAATGCAAAAGGGCGAGGCTTCTCTCTGGAAAATTTATATGAAGATATACAATCCAGTATTCAGTATCTTGATTATAAAGGCTATCGGTATCAGAATATATTAATTGACGGAGCTATTGAGAAGCAGAACTTTTCAGGAAATATTAATGTGGATGATGAGAATCTGTCAATGGATTTCATTGGTGATTTGAGTTTAGATAAAGAGTTACCGGAATTTAGCTTTACAGCGAAGGTTGATAAAATTAATTTGAATAATTTGCATCTGTCGCAAGATAGTTTAATCTTATCAGGTACTGTCAATAGTAATTTTGTTGGAGGGAATCTAAATGATATGATCGGAGAGTTGTCTATTTCTGATCTAAGCATTAACAAGTCAGGACATGCAGCAATTGTAGATTCGCTTTTATTGCGTGCTGAAGGAAAAGGAAAAGATCGGGTTTTAGCTATCCAATCAAACATTTTAGATGCTAACATTACAGGTGAATTTGATTTAAATACCTTTCCCTCTTATTTTAAGTCTGTAGCAAAGCACTATATACCTTCTTGGGAAATGAAGATAGTCGAAGGAGGCGCACAAGAGTTTAACATGGAGTTGATATTAAAAGACTTTTCTCCATTGGCTTTGATTTTTGCACCAGATGTTACTATACCCGAAGAAGTTATAATTAATGGAAGGTTCTCATCTCAAAATGAGATGGCATCTCTCAATGGCTTTATTCCTTTAATCACCTATAAAGATATAAAGGTCAATAATTTAATTTTTGATCAGACTACTAATGATCAACATCTGAATTTATTTGTAACATCAGATCGAATTGATATTACGGATAGCCTCTATATTAATAATGTCAATTTTGCCAATGTTCTTCGGAATGATAGTTTAAATTTTAATATTAAGCTATCAGATCCGAACGCGACCAATCAATTGGATTTAAACGGATTGATTGAGTTTGGTAATAATACGTCGCCTCGTTTAAGTTTGCTGCCATCAGACGTTATTATAAATCATGAGGAATGGAAGATACAGGAACAGGTTCGATTTAACTTTGAAGATGGAAAGACGCTGATAGATGGGCTGGAATTATCACAGGGAAATCAAGTAGTAAAGATAGATGGTGCAATCTCAAATAGTGCTGAAGAGGTGTTAACTGTCAATTTGCAGAACTTTTCTCTAAAGACACTAAATCCTCTTTCTAAAACGGTGGGGATTGAATTAACTGGTTTAATGGAAGGTGATATTGAAGTTAGATCACTTTTAAAGAATCCATTTATACAAAGTAATATCAGTGCTAAAAGGATCGAATACAATCAAGTCATAATAGGTGATCTGGTTTTGAAGGCAGATCTCGATCGAAATACTCAATTAGTGAACTTAGAAGCTGAAATTAACAATGAAGGAGAACAATCACTTTTTGTTGAAGGGACATATAATGCGGTTCAGGAGGATAACTCGCTTGATCTAATGGTACGTTTAAATGATAGTCAACTGATTCTATTTGCTCCATTCTTAAAAAATTTAGTATCTGACCTGTCAGGAACGGTTACAGCAGAATTATCTGTGAGCGGGACACCTTTTAATCCGGCAATCAATGGCTCTGCAGATTTTAAAAATGCTGGGATGATGGTTAACTATCTCAAAACTCCTTACGTTATCAATGACAAAGTTCAAATTGAAAATAGTAAGATTATTATAAATGATTTGACTATTAGTGATAGAGCTAATCATAGAGCAATTGCAAATGGAACTGTTGATATGAGCACACCTCTAAATCCAACTATCCAGATAGAAATTGAAACCGAAGACTTCATGGTTTTAAACACTACAGCTAAAGATAATCCTTTATATTATGGCTTAGCCTATGGAACAGGGACTTTCTCATTCCAGGGGCCGACTGATAATATGAATATTAGAATTGATGCGCAGACAAATTCGGGTACTGTGATTAATATTCCTTTAAATGCTGCAGGAACAATAACGGATCGTGACTTTATAACATTCGTAGTGAAGGATTCTTCAATAGCTGTCCCTAAAACAAATTATTTTCATGGTTTAACAATGACTATGGATCTAACAGTTAACCCCGAAGCTGAAATAAATATATTTACAGATCTAGGTAAGTTATCAGGTAGAGGTGAGGGATTATTGTCAATGAATATAACTAGTCTGGGTGATTTTGAGATGTTTGGAGACTATGCAATACAAGAAGGAGAGTTTGAATTTACTGCTCAGGATTTTATCAATAAAATCTTTGAAATAAATCAAGGTGGATCAATTCGATGGACCGGTAATCCTACAGAAGCTCTGATAAATCTAACTGCAGTTTATCAAGTAAGAACAAGTGTTCGGCCCCTTTATATTGCAGCTGGTAGAAATGGTACCGATCAACGTGTATTAGCCGAGGCTGGAATGATCTTGAATGGAAACCTGCTACATCCGGAAATCTCATTTAGCGTGGATTTTCCTACAGATTCTTACGTAAAAGATGAACTTCAAAGTTATCTGAGTGATGCTAATAATGTTAATCAGCAAGCTTTAAGCCTAATCGTGAGAAGGAGTTTTGCGCCTGGTACAGGAACAGATTTGACACGCGAGCTAAACACTACAGTATTTAGTGCGGGTACCGAGTTAGCATTTAACCAACTCAATAATATTATATCACAATCTTTAAATCTTAACTTTGTAGACTTCAATATTCGTTCTTTTAATGAAGCCAGTGCTTCTATTAGGTTATTGAATGATAGATTAGTGCTGACTGGAGGAGTTACCGATAGAAGGGGCCAGCTGAATGACTTTAATGTATTTGGAAAAGATGTAGCCAGTGATGTAGAAGCACTTTATTTGCTTAGGAAAAGTGGAAATTTATTGCTCAGAGCTTCGAATCGGCTAAACAATAGAAACTTTTTAAATCCTGAAGATGAATATGTAAGTGCTTTTGGATTGGTTTACCGACAGGAGTTTGATACTTTCGGCGAGTTTTTTAGAAGAATCTTTAATTTTAAAGCAAATAAGCCTACGGCTAAACCCTTAGAAGAATTAAAATCTGATTCAATTAAAGTTAACTAGGAAAGGGATCCTGATTTAACAGATTCTTCAAGAGCTTTATACCAATTTTCTCCATATTTTCGAATCAATGGTGTTTTCAAGAAGCTGTATACAGGTACATTAAGTTTTTTGCCGAAGGAACATGCAGCATGGCAAATATGCCAGCGATCATAGTTCAAAACATCAAATTCAGGATAAGACGTAACGCGAATAGGATAGAGATGGCATGAGATAGGTTTTTGCCATTCAATTACACCTGCTTCATATGCTTTCTCTATAGCACACTTCGTAATGCCGTTTTCCCAATTAACATAAGCACACTCTTTGTTTTTATCAACGCACGGAGTAGTTAAATCGCCATCCTCATCAATCACATGAGTACCCTGCTCTTCAACCGCTTTAATTCCTTTATCAGTCATATAAGGCTTTACCTTGCTGTATATTTCCTCTAAGATGCTTAGTTCGTGTTTTTCTAATGGAGCACCCGAATCGCCTTCAATACAACAAGCTCCTTTGCAGGCCGATAGATTACAGACAAACTCTTCTTTAAATAGTTCCTCATTTACCAAAACACCTTCAACCTCGATCATGAATTAATTTTTATTTAATGGATATTTCAACCCAGATGCGCCGACAAGCTCTAATGTAACTGAACCAATAAGAATTTCTACTTCTGCCTTTACAGGAATACGGTTACCATCGTCAGTTACCCAAAGATAAAGTTTACTGTCTTTTCTGAAGATCCTTCCCGGTTTAATCTCCGGACTAAATTTAAGGCAATTGAAGGTACCAAAAGATGTTTTAATACGTTCTTTGCCCAAGTAGGTTATTCCCAGAGTGGCTACTTCATCGTTCAAGAAGTAGGTCAATTTAAAAGACTGGCCTACAGACATTCTAGAGAGATCAAGATTTCTGGCAAAATAATATGCGGATAAAAGATCAAAAGTTTGATTGGCACCTTTAAAAGTCCCCTTGTTACCGGTAACAGTGTTTTCCTTTTGATTAAATCTTACTTTATCGGTTCTTCTATATTTCCCTTCTTTGATATTCTCAGTGTAGAAATAAGGTAGAAATGTCTTTTTGTCAATATAAGAATCATAGCGATTGAGCACATTATAGAAAATGCTAAAAGTGCTGGATGTTTTGCCTTGGGCTGATAAATGAACAGTTGGTTGTTGATCAAATGTCAGATCACTTGCTTCTACTTTTAAGGTTCCTTCAGCGGCAGATATAAAACCATATTTAAGTTTATATTTTAAAATTTCGCCAGGTTTAAATACAGATTCTTTTAGGTAAGGAAGATCTTGTGCAAAAGCACTAAATGATAGAAATAATATGAATATTAATGATAGGTTCTTCTTCATATTTAAGCTAGTTGCAAAAAATATGCCCATTATGTTTTTCGTTTAAAAATAGGAACTGAAGAGCAGGCTTCTCCATACATAATGCTTTTTGCGACTTTACTTAATTTCCTTGTAAAAGTAATAAAAGCTGATTCTGGAATTTTGATATCTCCGCAGCCTTTTACCATAATTCTCTCTCCTTCAAATTGGCTCATATCAAGGTTTTCTAATGATTTTTCGTATAGAAATGTCTCAAGTACATTCAAATCACCAAAAATAATTTCTCGTGCATAAGGTTCTAATTTATTTGCTAAAAGCATATATGCCCAGGTCGGAATAATAGCATCGGCAGAGCATGTTATTGCAACATTTTTATCTTGGTATTGAGACCAGTCATTAGTCTTTATAAATTCTCTGAAATCTTTTTCCCGAAGAATTAAACCGTGGAAGAGTTGATCTTTAATGTCAAATAATATACGATCTCCTTTAGGAGACAGTGTAGCTAAATCAAAGGTGATTAAACCACTTAGAGCTACTTTATTAACAATTGTATCCTGATTATTCATGTCCGTTCCCCTTTCAAATTCTTTCAAAAAAAATCCGGATAAATGATTGATTTATCCGGATGCAAAGTTAAGTATTTTTAATCTAATAAAATCGGACCCGGTTATCGGTGATATTAGCCCGATCATGTAATATTTGTAAAACAGCTCCAGGAACTCGTTGTTTAACTGAGTTTAGGTTTTGTTGTTTTATCGATACAAGATTTAAAGGCTGATTAGGATTTATAAAATCATGTACCGAGACCACGTAAACTCCTTCTTGTCCTTCAATGCTTTTAGATATAGTAGCAGGCTGTAAGCCAAACACTGTACCTACTACCTTGTTTTCTTGTCCAATACCAGGAAGGATTGGATTAGCAAACACAGTATTTTGGACTTCAATAGGAGCTTTTCCAAGTTTCTGAGCTACTTGTTCGATCGTAGTGGAACCATTTAGTGCCTCATCTGTTTTCTTTATTAATTGCTTTGCTTTAATTTGATTGATTACAGCAGGTTCAATCTCCTGCTTCACTGTTTCGAGAGGAAGAATTCCTTTTACTCGAATTTCTGTCAAACGTGCAACAACATATTTGTTTTCTAGTTCGTAAACTTTATCAGTTACATCACCCACTTTAGATTGATACATCCATCTAATCAATTCACGTGGATTTATTAAGTTTTGGATAGAGCTCTGCATAGGAGCGATTTGTGCTCCAACCAGTGTTTCATAACCTTCGGTTTTAGCGAGTTCTCTGAAATTATCTTTAGATACCTTACCAAAGAAGTTTGATGCTTTATTGTAAGCTGCATTCAACGTCTCTTTGCTACTTTGGACGCTTTTATCTATAATAGCAGCTTTAACAACTCGAGATGAGCCGATTTGATTGTCTATTTTTATAATATGTATACCAAACTGAGTAGTAACTACAATCAGGTCGCCCGTTTTGCCATTAAAAACAGCATTCTCAAAGTCGGGGATCATCGCTCCGCGAGCAAATGTACCTAACTTGCCACCATCATTTTTTGAGCCATCTGTACTGAATTCTGCTGCCAGTGTAGCAAAATTAGCTCCGTTCTGAATTAATGTTTTTATAGAATCTGCTTTAGCCTTAGCTTTATCGGTACCACCTTCTGCTGCCGGGTTTAATAAGATATGGCTCGCAGAAACAGAATCCGGGCTCATACGGCTGTCAATTACCTTTGCTAACTCATAAGTTCCATTTGAAAAGAAAGGGCCTACAACAGTGCCTGAAGTGCTATTAAACAGAGCCGAATCTAGCTTTGGTGATAAGTCTCCTTTTTTATAGTAAATTATTGGATATTTTGTATCTGAATTAATTGAAGCAAATAATGAATCATTATCTGTTGTAGCCAATTCTGATGCAAGTTCAATTGCTTTCTCGCGCACAGCTAAAGTATCGCTGGCACTTGGCTCAGCATTAAATACTACATATTCAATACTACGAGTTTCAACAGGATTGAAAAAGGCAGCTTTATGATCGTTATAATATGCTTTGTAATCTTCTGCAGTAGGTTTAATGTCACCATCGTTAATTGATGAGTAATCTAATAAAACATAGTTAAAGTTGGCAATCTTATTGCGCTGAATGAAATCTTCATTAGCTTCTAGCGAAGTTACATAAACACTATTCTGAATTAGTTGATTGTATTTTTGCTGTAAGCGCTCCTGCTTTATATTTTTTAAGAAACTCTCCCACTGTTGTTTTTGGATGCTGCTAGGAGGTTCATTTCTTATATTGGTCAGGAATACACTTAACTGGTTGCGATCAAACTCCCCTGTTTGAGGATTAGTAAATGATTGGATGATTTGTGGAGAAGGGTTTTGACCAGACACCATATCATTTAATTCACTAGAGGCAACATTTAATCCAATCCGGTCTATCTCCTCTTGCAGAATAGTTTGTGATAAATGTTGGTTCCATACATTTTCAACAACATAGGCGTTCATTTGGTCATTCACTGTTCCGCCCATCTGCTGACGCATGTTGTTCAGTCCTGCTTCTACTTCAGCGTTGAATGTTGCATAATCAAGTTTTTCTCCATTGATTACTCCAACTTCATTTTGATTGGCATTCATGCTTCCCAATAACTGTGGAATAATTTCGCCTAATAAAAATGCGACAAGTGCGATACCGATTGTCCATACTACCAATAATCCCAGACGATTCCGCAAAAAAGTCATTATTCCCATAATAATCTATTGTATTAATTCGTTAAGTTACATTGCTTTCCTCATTCGTTCTTTACAAATGAGGGCGCAAGATACAATTAAAAGTAAAAATTAAAAAAGATAAAATTAAAAAGATAGGGATGAAATGCTTGTCTTTTAAACTGCTATCTAAAATCTTTTAGGACCACTGAATTCGAAGTTTCCGGTTTGCGAGGTAATTTCAAAATAAGAGAAGTCTTCTTTTGCCCAAAATGAAGTTCCATAAGAGACTTGATTGTTGATAATAATGGTTACGGGTAAATTTGAGTAAAAACGTTTCTCATTCTCATCCCATATTAGTTCTTCTGACTTCAAAGTCATTCCATCGGCACGCGTTGCAACCACGTTCTTTCGTAGTTCTGTGATACCTGTATTAACGCGTTGAATAGCATAGTCTGATTTTACGCGCTGAGTTTCCGTACGAGTAGAATCGTACATAATTAGTAAACCTCCTTGCGGAAATTCATAATAAGGATCTTCAGTATTAAAGTGAAGCATTTTAGGGGTAGTTAACTGTGCTTTCACTATTGCAGAGTCACTATATAGTACTTTTACCCCATACGAAACATCGACAGGATCTTCTGTTTTTTGGCTGGAAACACGTTCTACCTCTTTTAAATCATTTTCACAGGCTGTGAAAGAAAGTATGAAAAAGCAGGCTGCAACTCCTCTGATGATGCTAAGTAAATATACTCTATATAGTAAATTAGCACTCATGAGTTTTGCTAATCATATTGATAGCGTTGAAACCAACGATCATTCAAAGTAAAGCCTAAGCGGAAGGTTACATATTTTTCTTTAACCAAGCTATTCTCTAAAGATCCGCGCTGACCTAATTCAGCAGAAAAGTTGATTTTATAAAAAGTGGTTTGTCGATTAGAGGCTAGTGGTAGACCTAACCCAACCGTCACCGCCATATCGTTGATATTTTGGTTATTGATTTTCATATTTGTTTTATCATAACGGAATCCAAAACGATAATCAATTAGGTTAAGGTATTTGTTTGAGGTATAATCAGGAGTAATATTACCACCAATGGCAACACCATAGCTATCTTCTAAATTCGAAGCTAGGTTTCCTTCTTTAAAATCCGACCATTGTCCATAATGAAAGTCTGCACCTACTAACCATTTATTCCGCTTGCTTAAACTAAAGCCTAACTTATGTTCAATTGGCATAGTAACATCCATTAGAGAACCTTGAATGAGATTAATCGTATCTAATGCGATATTTTCTTCAGTAGCTGAAGCGTTTCCGAATGTACGGATAGCTACTTCTGTTTCCTTAGAGTGAATTGATTGTCCCGCATTTCCGGCATAGCCGATAACCAATCCATAATCATCACCAATATTTGTAAAATATTGAATACCATAGTCGAATGCGAATCCATTAATAACTCTGCTATTTTCTATTTTAGAGTTTAATGCTCCGGTATTTACTGGGAACTGCACTTCTTGGCTATTATCAAGTTTGCCAAAAAGGTATCCTGCGTTCGCACCAATACTGAATTTCTTTCCAAGTTGAATTCCGTATCCAAAATATGCTTTGGATATGCCACCTTCACCAGAATAAACATTGTTAACCTCAATATTATTAATGGTTGATGGACTAGAATAGCGATATCCTAAATCTGAATAAGGTAGAAGCCCGAAACTAAGTGCTGACTTAGCAGTTACAGGTACTGCAAAACTTAAATAGCCAAGTGAGAAATCGGAAGTGTTTTGTTTAACATTATCACGTTCTTGTGTAGATAGATTTCCATATACACCAATATCGATAGTCATTAAACGAATTCCCGAATAAGATGCCGGGTTACTTGAATTGATGTTAAAATAAGAACCTAATCCGCGTATACCTGTTGAAATTCCGCCCAATGACCGTAATTGAGGAAGATGTTCTCCACGTAATTCACCGAGTCCATATTGTGAATATGGAGAACTAGTATTAGATTGTGCTAAAGCTCCTGAAACAGTAAATAGTAAAGTAAGACATGCTAATATACGGATCGGTAATTTTGATTTAATCATGTATTTTTTATCGTAAATCATTCAGGCGGTATTTCTGAAGAAAATTAGTAAACTGTGGATAAAATAGATTCAAAAAGGATTAAACCATCATCATTTGCTAAGAGACTATCTGATGCTCGTTCCGGGTGAGGCATCAAGCCAAAAACATTCCTATTCTTATTGGAAACACCAGCAATGTTATTTATTGAACCATTCAGGTTGCTTTCAGTAGTAATACTTCCATTGGAATCACAATAACGGAATAAAACCTGGTCATTATCATCCAGCTTTTTTAATGTATCTGCATCTGCAAAATAATTCCCTTCTCCATGAGCAATAGGGATCTTCAGTGCTTTGTTTACATCTATTTGTGATGTTATTAATGAATTATTTGTTTCTGCCTTAATATAAGTATTAGCACAAATAAATTTTTGATTCTTATTCTGCAACAAAGCTCCTGGAAGTAAACCAGCTTCTGTTAATATTTGAAAGCCATTACATATTCCCAATACATTTCCTCCTTTGTTGGCGAAAGAAATAATTTCTTGCATAATGGGTGAGAATTTAGCAATAGCTCCAGAACGAAGATAATCACCAAAAGAGAATCCTCCTGGTAAAACGATAAATTCTGCTCCTTGCAAATCCTTATCTTTATGCCATAGACGAACTACATCCTGGCCCATAATATGCTGTAATGTATATATTATATCTTCATCACAATTTGATCCAGGGAAAACTACAACTCCAAATTTCATTTTTGATAGACTTAATTAGGGCTTTTTCAGCCAATTGTTTTATACAAGCAATTCTAAAAAGCAGAAATTAACTGTATTATCATGCAAATCTATTCAAATTTTAAATGCTTTGCATGCTATTTTTGTTAAAAAAGGTTAAAGATTTCACTAAAACCATTGGAAATACAGAATAGCTAAAATTAACAATGCAAATGATCCTTCGTATAACCAGCGTATTTTTGCATGTGTAAAGTAGTAAGCCATATAAATAGTTAAAGGTGGGATACATAAAAGGAAATGGTATTCTTCGAAGTTGGAGTTTAAGTAAAATGAAACTAATCCGAGAATCAACATAAAGAATAGCAGTTGGAATGATTTTCGAATGTGGATCACACTTTTAAAGAAGTTTTGACGAATCGAAATAACGAATAGTAAAAGTATCAAAGCCGGAGCTATAAGCACCAGGTAGTCATAGATGTCGATGTTTAATGAAGTTGGAAAGGGATGTGTTAGAGGGAGCCAGATACTTCTAAAGAGGATCAATTTATCTAACCATAAATAAATAATAAATAAGATAAAATATACGGTTAGGAAGCCAAGAACACCTGCTGTCCACTCTCGCCAATTAAAAGGTCGAAGCAAGATGAGATTAATCCATAACAATAGGAACATTACAATAAAAGGGAAATAGAATAAAGTTCCTACAGCTACAATTAAGCCCAGATCGTACATAACCGATTTAATTTCCGGACGACGATAGATAAATAAAAACTTATCTACCATCCATATTAACAAGAAATTGCAGATTAAAGTAGGTGATAATGTTAGGAAAGGAGTTAGCATGCTTGCTAAAGTAATGTATAATAAGGCTGTTAAATAGTTAGGTTTACCAAGCAAGTTATATTTATTAACCACGAAATTTAGTAAGAGTCCTTGAATGATGGTTAAGATTGTAGTGATTAGAACACTTATTGTAGGTGTCACCATTTTTTCAAAGAGATTCCCAGTTAAATTAGAGATAGCCGGCTCAAAAAATATAGGACGTAAATTCTCCGGGAAATTAATGAATGCGCCTATGCATAATAGCGAGGCTAAGGGGATCAAGTAGAGGAAATTAAACGGGTTGAACCTTCTAAATATATTGATCATATTAATGCATAGGAGTTTCGTAAAGCAAAATTACTTAAATATTAGGCTATTTCTTTATTCTATGGGCTTTAACTCATTATTCAAAATAATATCTTATTAATAACGGAGTCCATTCGTTTTGTAGTAACTTCTAAATGAACAACTTAATTATGAATAAACAAAATAATGAGATTGCGTTTTGTGCAATCGATTGTCTTTCTTTTTCCTTTGTTTTTTGAATTTTTATATCTTATAATCGTTAATCATTTAAAAGAATGATTAATTTAATCGTCATTTTATAAACCCTTATATAAACGCTATGAAAATAAATAACACTTTAAAATCTTTCATGGTTCTTTTGCTGATAGTGGGAGGAGCTACTTATAGTTTTGCGCAACAAGTAGAAACTTTTTCAATTATCCCCAAACCAGCCTCGATACAAGCTAAAGATCTTGCTTTTGAATTAAGCAATAAAACACAGATCGTTGCCAAAAATGAAGATAGTCGTAAAATGGTATCCTTATTTAATGATTTGCTATGGGATCGGTATAAAGTACGCCTTGCTGTGAGCTCATTAGATGCAGCAAAGAATGCTATTATTTTAGAAGAATCGATACCCGCAAATGAAGAGGAATACACGCTTGATGTAAGTAAGGATCAGATCGTGATTAAAGGTGGAAATGCAGGATTGTTTTATGGATTACAATCCCTTCTTCAGCTTATTGAGAATGCAGATGGGCAATTAACGGTTCCGGGAGTTATCATTAACGATAAACCGGAGTTTGGTTATCGTGGAGTAATGATTGACGTAGCAAGACACTTTTTTACTCTGGATCAATTAAAAAAGATAGTTGATCAAATGGCATACTTTAAATTTAATCGTCTTCACTGGCATTTAACGGATGATCAGGGTTGGAGATTAGAAATTAAAAAGTACCCAAAGCTTACAGAAATTTCAGCCTGGCGAGATTCAACAATTATTGGAAGGTATTCTGATTTTAAGCCTTTTGTATACGATGGGGAAAAGCACGGAGGCTATTATACACAAGAAGAAGCTCGTGAGTTTGTAAAATATGCTGCTGATAGAAAGATTACAGTTATCCCCGAGATAGAAGTGCCGGGTCACAATACAGCAGTATTAACAGCATATCCTGAATTTGGGAATGGAACAGGCCCTTACCATGTTTTAGGCTATTGGGGAGTTATGCCTACTATCTTGGGTCCTAATGAAATAACATTCAAATTTATAGAAGATGTATTAACAGAAGTAATGGATATTTTTCCAAGTGAATTTATTCATATAGGAGGAGATGAAGCACCAAAGGATGAATGGAAAACGTCGTCCATAGCACAAAATTTTATTAAGAAGAACAAAATAAAAGATGAACATGAATTGCAGAGTTGGTTTACCAATCGTGTTGGAGAGTTTCTAAACAAACACGGTAGACGACTTATAGGTTGGGATGAAATCTTAGAAGGTGGTGGACTTGCAGAGAATGCCGTTGTAATGAGCTGGCGCGGAGAGAAGGGTGGCATAACTGCTGCACAAGCTGGCCACGATGTTATTATGACACCCAATAGTTATCTATACATAGATTACCTGCAATCTAAAGATGCAGCCTCAGAGCCTTTATCAATTGGCGGATTTGTGCCTTTAGATAAGGTATATAGTTATAATCCAAGGCCAGGTGCATTAACTCAGGATGAACAAAAACATATACTTGGTGTACAGGCAAATCTATGGACAGAATATATATCAACCGGTAATAAGTTGGAATACATGTTATTTCCACGTATGCTTGCCCTTGCAGAAGTAGCATGGACAGGTGCTGCAAGGCAAAATTACGATGAGTTTACAACTCAGCGTTTACCAGAAAGATTACAAGAACTGGAGCGTCGTCATATCAATTATCGTATTCCGGAAGCAAAGGTTGAAGTTTCGGTAAATAATGAATCTGGCCGGAAAACAGTTACAATTACTCCATTTGTAGCAAATAGTACAGTCTATTATACGATAGATGGGCATAAAGCAGATAACAATGCAACGCTTTATAAAGATACTTTTGAGATGCCATTTGTGGGAAAAGGACAAGGGCCTTTGAAGTTAAACTATATTATAGAAACTCCTGGAGGTAGAAGCAGTTCAATGTTTACTGATTCTTTGGGAGTGGAATAACTATTCACAAATAGCCTTGAAAGAAGCTTTATGAAAAAGTTAATTGTTTTAATTGTTTTCTTATTACCAATCGTGCGTCTTTTTGCACAATCAACGGATCGTGCAGAGAATTTGATTGTAATTACGATAGATGGAGCCCGATGGAATGAAGTGTTTGGAGGAGCAGATTCTGTGATCCTTTATGGAGCTGCCATACCTCATTCTAATAAGATATGGTTTGCTATCATGGGACCGGGAATTAGTCCCTTGGGAGAAATGAAGGTTAATGCCAATCTATATCAAAATCAATTTGCACCAACTATGACACATTTGCTAGGTTTACAATATCAATCGCCTCAACCAATCGGGGCTAGAATAGAGAATCTAAATAAGTGAAAGTTTTACCCGAAACTAAATTAATTGGATTTTCTAAAATATTTAAAAAGAAAAGCGTTTATCTTAATAACTCGGAACAGAGCTATTTGTTAAGGCTTCAGTTTTAATAAGCAACAATTGAATTATTACATTCATTTTACAAAAATAATTTGTGTATAGTGTATGAAGTACACTATATTTGTACTTTCATAATTTAGGTTTATAATTGGTTAGTAAAGGTCTTCAGTCTCCCCGGCTGAAGGCCTTTCTTTTTATAATCATATTTCTAAAAGCTCATAATATTAGTTGTTATTTCCTTTCCTCCTTTTTCTTTAAACGCTTCTAGCTTAATTTTGAATTCATCAGTATCAATAGCTTTTGTTGCATCAGTAATAATTTCTACTTCAAATCCTAGATCTAACGCATCCATTGCTGTATAGTAAACGCAGAAATCAGCAGCTAAACCACAGATAGATACTTTGTCTACCTTTTTCTCAATCAGGAAACCTGCCAGCCCTGTCGAATTCAATTTTTCGTTATCAAAAAAACCACTATAACTATCAATTTCCGGATTCATTCCTTTTCGTATAATTAAGCTAGCCTTTTGTGTCTCCAAGGCCGATGAAATCGCTGCTCCCGCTGAATTCTGTACACAATGTGTTGGCCAGAGAACCTGGTCATTTCCATTTAATTTAATTATATCGTAAGGTTTTTTATTTGTATGAGATGAAGCGAAGCTTTTATGATCTGCCGGATGCCAATCTTGTGTAATTACAATTAAATCAAATTGCTTCTGTAGCTTATTGATGATAGGAATTATTTTGTCACCGTCCGGAACTGGCAAGGAACCTCTGGGTAAGAAATCATATTGAATATCAATAATTATGAGGACATTGTTTTTTGTCTTCGATGCACCTTCAAAATAAGGTTTCTCTTCAAAGAGAAACTCATCCTTTAAACGTTGAACTAATTTTGATGGAAATATATTGCTCATACTTCAAGATACGAATTCATTTTATCTTTTATTATAATTATCATATCGATAAAAAACAAAGGGCTTCTATTATAGAAGCCCTTACCGATCAAACCAACCAGTCTATAAACATGAATCTATATTTATAATCTTAAGTTTTATTAATTTCTTTGTATTGTTTTCTCTATTTCTGAAGGTACAGGAATAATTTCCTTCTGCTTCATGTATTCTTTTTTAATATCTTCAACAATATCAGGGTACTCTTCTGCCACATTATACTTTTCCGAAGGGTCTACATCCAGATTATATAATAAAGGTGTTTCATGCTCGACCGGAAGCTCTCTCGAGTAGGACGGATGTGTAGTAAAATGTGCTTTCCATGCGCCTTTTCTTACAGCATATAAATTGTCATTGATATAGTAATACATGATATTTCTTACATTAGCTTTTTTATTAAAAAGCAGGTCCGAGAGATCTACACCATCCAATATTCTATCATTAGGAAGATTAGCACTTGCTAGATTTGCAAATGTTGGCAGAAAGTCCAATGTGCTTGCCAATTCGGTAGAGATCGTGTTTGCTGGAATTTTCCCTGGCCACCATGCTATTGCCGGTACACGCATACCTCCCTCGTATGTAGAATTTTTTCCTTCGTACAATATTCCTGCAGATCCTCCATGATCTAATTGTGTTAACCATGGCCCATTATCACTTGAGAAAATAACAAGCGTATTATCATCTATCTCTAAATCTTTAAGTGTTTTAAGCACTTCACTTACACTCCAATCTAGCTCAGCCATAACATCTCCATATAATCCTCTTTTGCTTTTTCCTTCAAATTCAGGAGAGACATACAATGGAGTATGTGGAAAATTATTAGCGTAATACAAGAAGAAAGGTTTATCATCCTCATTATTATTTTTAATGAAATTGATAGCTTCTTCGGTATAACGTTTGGTAAGATAACGTTGGTCTGGTTCTTCTTCAATTACTTTATCATTTCTATATAGTGGCAATGGAATGGCATTGGGTCTTGATGGATTTACACTGCCTGGTTTTACACGTGTTGTAAAAACTAATCCCATATCATTTGAATAAGGTATACCAAACCAATAATCAAAGCCTTGTTGTGTAGGTAAGAACTGCGGTAAATGGCCTAAATGCCATTTACCTATTATACCAGTTGAGTATCCTGTGTCTTTTAGCATTTCAGCAATGGTAATTTCATTAAGAGGTAAACCACTTGCTGAATTTTGCCTAAAAACATCACCCTTTCCATAAACACCCGTTCTTATCCCTAATCTGCCAGTAAGTAAAGCTGCTCTACTAGGAGTGCATACTGCTGCTCCTACATAGAATTGTGTAAAACGCATACCTTCAGAAGCCATCTTATCTAAATATGGTGTCTGAATGGTAGGATGCCCATAGCTACCCAAATCACCATATCCTAAATCATCAGCAAAGATTACAATGATATTCGGCTTTTGTGATTGTGAGTATGCTGAAGAAACAAAGAGTGTTATCAGCAATATAGATATTAGAATCTTTTTAATATTCATCTCCCTTATATTTTATGATTCATTAATATCCTGGATTTTGATCCTCTGGACTAATATCAGGGTTGTTCTCGATTTCCTGAATTGGAATAGGGAAGATTAAGTGCGCATCTGCTACATCAATCCCTTTAGCATCTTTTATTACTTCTTTAACTGTGCCAGTCCGGGTTAAATCAAACCATCGTTTTCCTGCTTCACAAAGAAACTCGTAAGCTCTTTCTGTTAAGATTAAATCTCGGAAAGAGGATGCGTTATGCCCTGCTAATGTAAAATCTACCGGCGAAGGTGCAGTAGGCTCATAACCATAAGCACGTCTATGAACCATATTTAAGCGTTCTAATGCCAGACTGGTAGGAGCATCATTTGCCAAAGTAGCGGCTTCTGCATAAATTAACAAAGCATCAGGATAGCGATATAAAGGATAATTGTTCCCATGGCTTGGAGCATATCCGGCATCCTTAAATTTTCCAAATCTTATCGGTTGGGCAGCGGAGGTTTGAACAATATTCCCATTCTTATCCGGATAAGATGTATATATATTAAATTGATATCTTAGATCGTTCCTATCCCAATCCCTTAAAAGAGGATAGGTAGGGAAACCAAAGAATGTACCATATCCTCTTGATGAGTATGCACTGTTAGGCATCGAATAATACAATGCAGTAGTATTTCCATCAGTTCTTGTGTATTTTAATGAAAATACATCTTCAGAAGAAGAAATAACTGTGGGTCCAAAAATCTTCTCAAAATCATTGGCTGTTATAATAGGAACAAGTGAGTAAACACCTGATTGAATTACTTCGTCGGCTTTATCACGTGCATTGGGAAAGTCTTCAATTGTTAAATATACATCGGCAAGCATGGTTTTTGCAGCCCACTTGGTTGGTTTTCCTATTAGTGTTTGTGTCGATGGTAAGTTGGTTTCGGCAAATTTCAAATCCTCAATAATAAAGGCATAAACTTCTTCTACGGAAGCACGTTTCCCTCCTAATCCATCAAGATTTTCTGTTGGTTCTGTTCTGATAGGCACCCCTCTCCAGGATTTAACCAATGCAGAGTAGCTCACAGCTCTTAAAAAATGTGCTTCACCTAACAGAGAATTTTTGCTTGCCTCGTCCATATCAATAGTTGGAATATATTTCAAAGCTATATTAGCCATATTGATGGTTTGATAAAAATTATTCCATTCACCATCAGTGATTGAAATAATAGAGTTTGGATATCCTTGATATGATGCAATAGGGATATAAACTCCTTGTCCGGATGAATAATCTTCTGCAGCTGTAAATTGAACTCCATATCTTCCTCCATAAGTTGATCTTAATGGGTTATATATCGCATTTACTGCAGAATTTGCATCTTCGGCTGTTTTATAAAATGTTTCTCCGGATAATCTATCAACAGGCTTTTCAATAAGCATATCCTTACAGGATACTGCTAAAAAGGATATGCAAAAAGCGGTTATTATAAATTTTTTCATGTTAATCAATTAAAGTTTATAAGTTATAAGTTAATACGTGCACCAAAGGTATAAGTCTTAGCATTAGGGTATCCTGTATTGTCTATACCAATAGAAACAGAATTAGATCCCCCTCTGGTGTTTACTTCAGGATCATACCAGGAATACTTGGTAAACGTTAACAAGTTTTGTCCACTTGCATATATTTGCAAGCCTTTAAGCCATGTGTTTTTAAGTGGAACTTTATATGCTATCTGGACATTTTTTAACCGAAGGAAAGAGCCATCTTCAACATATCTATCTGATTCTCGAAACGTTGCATTTGCACTTAATTTTGGATATTTGGCATTCGGATCTGGATTGGAAACGGACCAGTGACTATCATAAACCTCTTTTAGCTGATTCTCTCCAAAATAAATACTACTACCTTGAGAAGATAAATTCACATTAAACAAATCTCCACCTTGTTTTCCTTGAAATGACCAGTCCAGTTGAAAATTTTTATATGACATATTAGAACTAAGATTATATAAGAAATTAGGATTAGGGTCTCCGATTATCGTTCTGTCTTCCAAGGTAATACTGCCATCACCATCTAAATCTTTGTATTTGATAGCTCCTTGATCATTCAATCCATCTTCTATATATCCATAGAATACACCTACAGGTTCGCCAACTCGAACTAGATTGACGGCTACAGAAAGAGGTTGAGGTAATGTAACTCCAAATACATCGCTACCATCTGCTAATTCGGTAACTTTACTTTTATTTTTTGAGAAATTCACATTCATGTCCCATTTAAATGCTCTAGCTAAAATTTTTGCATTTAAACCGAGTTCTACTCCAGTGTTTCTGATTTTACCAATGTTTCTGGTGGTACTTGAATATCCTGATGAAGTAGGCATAGGTACATTCTCAAGCAAATCTTTTGTATCCTTTCGATAGTAATCGAAAGTAAGGTATAGACGATTTTTAATAAATCCAATATCCAACCCAATATCAGATTGAGCTGTTGTTTCCCATTTCAAATAAGGATTTGCAAGTTGAGTAAGACTTGGTCCATAACCGGTATAACGTTGATCATCATAGACGATTGAATAAGAATTTAATGTATTAAGAGTCTGATATGGGGCCAAAGCTGTACTCCCAGTAATACCATAACTTAACCTAACTTTTAAATCAGAAAGGAAGTCCAAATTCTCAGCGAAAGATTCATTAATAGCCCGCCATGCAAAAGCCGCAGAAGGAAAATAACCCCATTTATTACCATCACCAAAGCGTGATGACCCATCAGCACGGAGACTTGTTGTAAGTAAATAGGTTCCTTTGTACGAATAGTTTACACGACCTAAATAAGAGAATAAAACCCATTTTGATTCACCACTTGTTGGGTTTCCAGGTACACTGCCCGATTGTAGGTTATTAGTTTCTAACTCATCTGTTGAAAAACCAGTTACATTTCCTGTACCAAAGTTCTTACTTATATTTTGTTGATAAGTAATACCACCTAATAATGTAATATCATGAACATCATTAATTTCTTTATTATAAGTTACTGTATTTTCATTCAATATGTTTGTTCTCTCAAAGGAAGAAACATTAGCAGAGCCTGTAGGGCTAGTTGGTAATATCGTAGGAGAATAGGTATTATCTCTGCCAAATCTTGATTCTACTCCTACAGACGATCTTAAAATCAAATTGCTGATAGGTTCATAGGTGATAGCAGCCCCTGCTAGTATCGACTTATTATTACTTTTTTCCTTTCTTTCTAAAGCTAATGCGAGTGGATTTTGAAGACTATTAGGACTAAAGCTATAGGTTTGTACATTGCTATAGGTACCATCTGGATTTCTAGGGCTAAGCGTTGGAGGGGCACCTAAAACTCCACCTAAAACTGAATTCCCTTTTTGACCATTATCACTATTCAATTGTGAATTATCGGTATTAGTTAATATAGCATTGTAATTCAACCTAACTTTATCACTAATTGCTTGAGTTACATTAGCACGTAAAGACTCTCGTTGAATATTAGAGCCTACAATGATACCGTCCTGGCCCAAATAACTACCTGAAATTGAAAATTGTGTCTTAGTACTGCCTCCTGACACTGTTATAGAATGATTTTGCATGGGGGCTTTCCGAAAAAGAGCATCTTGCCAATCAGTTCCTTCGGAAAAAGAATTAACCTCTTCTTGGGTGAAATAAGCTGGGAATCCATCATTGGAAGCCCGCTCATTTATAAGTTCAGCAAATTCTTTTGCGTTTAACAGGTTTATTGTCTTGCCGACTTCCTGTATTGCATAATAACTGTTAAAGTCCACTCGAGTTTCGCCTGATTTACCTTGTTTGGTGGTTATTAATATAACTCCATTGGCTCCTCTGGAACCATATATAGCAGTAGCAGATGCATCTTTTAGAACTTCTAATGATTCTATATCATTTGGATTTATTGCACTTGGTGCTTCTGAGAGTGCAAAGCCGTCTACTACATAAAGCGGTTCATTATCTCCTTGCAAAGAGTTACCTCCACGTATACGTACACTAATGGTTCCTCCAGGTGCTCCAGAGTTTTGAAGAACCTGCACACCAGCAGTTTTACCTTGCAAACCCATTACTGCATCTGTAACAGGATAAGCAGTAAGATCTTCACCTGATACAGAACCTACTGATCCGGTAATATCGCTTTTCTTTACTGTCCCATATCCCACTACCACTACCTCGTCTAAAGATTGTGAATCCTCTGTTAATTGGACATTGATCGTATTACGATTATTTATTGGGACTTCTTGTGTCGTAAAACCAATATATGTAAAAACTAATACACCATTATCAGGAGCATTTAAGTTATATCTTCCATTTATATCTGTAGCAGCACCAGTTGTGGATCCTTTTACTTGAACGCTTACTCCGGGAAGTGCTTGACCTGCAATATCTGTGACTGTTCCCACAATATTTAGTTGTAAATTCTCAATGCCAATGTTTGACCCTGATGAATTATTTGAATTTACTTGTATTAATTGTTGAGAGGAAGATTTTGCGACAGTAATCGTATTCTTGATGGGTTTGAACGTTAAATTTAAATTTTCTTCTAAATCGTTAAGAATTTGTTTAACAGTCTGATTGTCATCGATTGAGATGCGTCTATTAACATCAATATTATTTGAATCGTAAATAAATTTAAAAGTTGTTTTTGATTCAATAACGTCAAAAATATTTTTAATGGTAGTATTTGATACATTCGTATGAATTCGAACATTCATTTGGGCATTAGCCTCATATGCGAATATAAGGTTGGCACTTATGAGTTGAATAGCAAAGACTATCAAACTTAGCCTTGATGTAAACATAAAGATGCTTAGTAAGTTTTTTTTCATAATTTTGTTTAGTTTAAATTGTTTTCAACAGTCCGGTCTCCAAACTGCCTGTTGATAAGAAAAATAATTTTACTGTATAAGCTGGCGACATACCGTTTGCCAGCTTATAATTTTAACTGCTGTTCATAATTGATCTTGATTTATTGTATTATTAATCTATTTATTGGTTTTATCGAATAGTATCACTTCATTTTTACGAATCTCGTATTGAATATTATAATTGAATGCCAGGCTTTCCAATACATCGTTTAACGACTGTTCTTTGAATTCTCCAGTAAGTTTCCATTCTTTATTCTTTAAGTCAGAATAATTAAATTTTACTCCGTAATGTCTTTTCAATTTACTTAGCACTTCTTCTATGTTCGCATCTTTAAAAACCAATAGATGCTCGACCTTCCATCCTAGACGTTCCATATCAGAGAAAGTATCTTTCGTTATTGTGTTATTTTGATTGATAGAAGCTTCTTCTCCAGGATTCAATATCACTTCCTTTTGACCTCCCTGTTTAATTTCCTTGACCTCAACTTTTCCTTTCTTTAGAGAAACAATGGTTTTTTTCTCTTCACTATATGCAGACACATTGAATTCTGTTCCTAGAGCCGTGGTTGATATGCCATTTGCATAAACAATGAAAGGCTTTTCTTTATTGTGTTTTACTTTAAAATAAGCTTCTCCTGTTAAAAAGAGTTTGCGATCATTTCTTTCATAATTTTTTGGAACCTTTAGTTCTGAGACAGAGTTTAAAGTAACAACCGATCCATCTTTTAAGCTTATTTCCTTAATTTCTCCATAGGCAGTTGTATATCGATCACCATTCCACCAAAAGATACCATTACCATATGTGTTAATTTCCAGAACTAAAGCAAAAAACAAAATTAGTATCGCTGCATATTTGTAAATCTGCTGATAATTAAAACTTTTGGGTTTATTTTTAAGAATATAATTATTATCTAAGAGGTTTGATTGTAAGCTTGTCCATATTTTTTGCTCTTTATAATTATACTCTTCTTGCGACAAATATTCTTGATTTTCGAGATTATTATAGTCTTGATCAAACCATTCATGAACATATGCTTCCTCTTCAGTGGTACAGGTGCCACTAATATATTTTTCAAGTAAATTTTTAATCTTTTCGTTTGACATGTTACAATAGTCAGTATGGTTTATTGACAGCTTCTTATTATTAAGTGTAAAAATTATGATTATACCCTAAAAAGAGTGCTTAAAAAGAAATCTAAATTGGTAAACGCCCCTTCAAGGAAGTTTGTTAATTTACGAACGATTCGAAGGCATGTGCGCAGAGAGCTATACATTACCAAGTTCTTTTATATCTAATTTCTACCAACTCTGCGTTCCTCAATAGGAAATGCTCCATACTTTTTAGCCTCTGAAGTCCATAACTCTTTCAATTGTTGAAGTTTTTCAGGATACTCTTTGGCTACATTTACTTGTTCCGAGAAATCCTTGTTCACGTTATATAATTCCCATTCATCTGATTCGAAATCTGTTCCATTTTTGTGAATTGCAATAGCCTTCCATCCATCGTTGTAGATTGCTCTATTACCTCGCATACTATAAAACTGTGTGTTTCTTGGACTTGGTGCTTGGGCATCTGAAAAGGTGCCAGCTATGCTCGCACCATGCAGGTCAACCTGTTTAACATCATCAATAACTTCCGGATTTTTTATATTCAGGACATCAAGAACAGTAGGTGTAATATCAATAAGTTCAACATATTGGGTTCGAATGGTACCTTTGTCTTTTATCATCTTTGGCCAGGTAACTATCAAAGGATCACGCATACCACCGGCATAGGGCCAAAGTTTATATCTTTTAAAAGGGGTACCCCCAAGCATAGCCCATTCGCGCTGATAAAGTGCTGATGATTTCTCTGTTCCAAGATCATCTAGTCTTGCTAGCATTTGGGCAACAGTCATGTTGTCTCCGTATGGACGTGCAAAACCTCCGTTGTGTCCGGCTTCCGGCGCAGCTCCATTATCCGACATAAAAAAAATAAGTGTGTTATCGTATTGACCAGTTTGTTTTAGATAGGAGATCAGTTTTCCTATTTGTTCGTCGGTATGTTCCAGAAACCCCGCATACGTAGCCATAAATCGAGCATAGACCGTTTTTTCATCTTTACTCAGACTTTCCCATGCCCGGTCATCAGGATTACGCTCAGTTAATACGGCATTAGCAGGAATAATACCTAACTCCTTCTGCCTTTCAAATCTTTCCACTCTCAATTGATCCCAACCTTTCTCATACACTCCTGCATACCTATCAATATATTTTTTTGCCACCTGAATTGGTGAATGTCCTGCACCAAAAGCCAGATATAGGAACTGAGGTTGGTGTGGTGAACTGGCGAATCCATCTTTCAGACTTTTTATCGCACGATCGACAATTTCTTCCGATACATGGTTGCCTCCTGGATTGCTTTCAATTGCGCGATGATCATTTTCCATGATTTCTCTGCCTAAGCCTGCAGGATTATATTGATCTGTCCACCCTGACAACCATCCATAAAAATTCTGGAATCCTTTTCCCGTAGGCCAGTTCGATTTATTTTTTACCGTGTCGCTTTGCTGGTCACCTGGCAATAAATGCCACTTACCCATAGCAGTAGTTCTGTAACCATTCAGTTTCAAAATCTGAGCAATCGTTCCTGCTTCCGCAGGAATATATCCGCGAGTGTTTGGATTTCCATTTGGGTTTGTTACTGCTGGCGGCAGATCAATCATTCCTACAGATTGATTATTTCGTCCGGTAAGCAACGCCGCTCTGGTAGGTGAACAAATCGCCCTTGTTTCAAAATGATTATATTTGATCCCCTCCTTGGCAAGTTGACTGATATTAGGTGTATTAATCTCGGATCCGTAAGGCGCCAAATCTGAAAATCCCACATCATCCAGTAAAATGTAAATTATATTTGGTTTTGTCTGTGTTGTTATTTTAGCGGTTTTTGCTGTCTGCGCATTTACAGAAAGAATGCTTAACATGGCTATTATAAAAGAAAAGCACTTTAGCCATGAATTTATTTTATTCGATTTCATTTTCTTTATCGTTTAATTTGTTAGAGATCATCGTTATAATTGACTTAAAAGTCTTTTGGCCGCAGCGACATCATATTCTGATAGCTTCTGGTCAATAATTGACTGCAGATCTACTCTTGTTGCTTCAACATCTTTTTTATCCACTTGCTCTAAAATGTTAAGTGCCTGAACTCTCCCCATAATGTTATCCCCCCGTATGGCCCTGATTAATATATCCATTGGTTCTTTTTTCACTCCTAATTTATACAGAGCCTCTGCAGCTGCAATCCTGACAGCAAGTTCATCGTCCTTTAATAGAATTTCCAAGACATTTTTTGCATCTACAGCCTGATCTCCCAATATGATGCAACCAGTGACGGCCCAATATCTTATTTCAGCGCTTGGGTCATTAAGCCTCTTCATTAGTTCATCAAGGTATTTGACATCTTTTGAAGAAGCCATCCCAGCTGTTTCCAATACTTTTTTGATATCGTACTCTTTGCTATGGGTATAATCGAATAAAGTAGTAGCTTTAGATAGTTCTTCCATCCTTGCCTCAGGGATAAAGCCTGCATCCTTTGTGTCAAGGATCCACTGTTCATTTGCGTTCCGCATACGTTCAAGGACATCCTTGTATTCTTCTTTGCTTGCCAGATTGTTTATGTTATCCGGATCTTGTTGAACATCGTAGAGTTCCTCTACAGGCTTTGTTTTGAAGAAGCGCGACTGGATCTCGTTTAATGTTCCGGCTTTAAAAGCTTCGTCCCATGATTTCATTGATGGAGCCTGCCATAGATATTGAATGTACTGTGCATATATTTTATTGGGATAATAGTTACGGATATAGCGGTATTGTTTGTCTCTTGCAGAGCGTATAAGATCAATCCGCTCATCCATTCTTCCCCTGAAAGAAAAACCGTACGCAGATTCCTTTTCCTTTTGTGAACCAAGGAAGGCCTTCCCTTGAATATATTCAGGAATTTTAACACCTGCAAGGCTTAGGACAGTAGGTGCAAAGTCAATAAACGTAACAACACGGTCTGTCCTGGTGCCGGGATTTCCCGGAGCAAGGTTTGCATATTTCTTTGGAAAGCGGATAATCAAAGGCACATGTAATCCTGATTCATACATGAAACGTTTGCTACGAGGAAGTACACCGCCATTATCTCCGTAATAAAACACGATCGTGTTCTCTGCCAGGCCAGCCTCTTCTAACTCTTTTAAAAATGCACCCACTTCCTTGTCCATGTCCTCCAGTTTATCATAATACTGGGCCCAATCATGCTTCATCTCAGGGGTTGACGGCTGGTAGGCAGGGATCCTTACCTTTTCCGGGTCATGCCGCAACTCAGCAACACGACGGTGGATGGAGCTTTCATGGCTTGTCATAATATTGAACACAGCAAAGAAAGGCTGTCCTGGTCGGCGGTTCTTATAGGTAGCCTTGTTACTCGATTCATCCCAGGCATCGGTCTGATCAACAGTGTTATAATCCTTCTTTGAATTGTTGGATGTGTAATAACCTGCCTCACGTAAATACTTAGGAAATAATTTTACGAAGTCAGGAACAGGGTAACCGCTCCGCATGTTCTCCGTTCCCATAGATGAGGCATACATGCCGGTTATCAGCGATGAGCGTGCCGGGGCACAGACCGGTGCCGAGCTGAAAGCATTCTCGTACAGGATACCCTGTCTGGCCAAGGCCTCAATATTAGGTGTAGTGGCCATGGGATCACCATAACTGTTCAATAAAGTTGTATTGTCTTCACTGACAATCCACAAGATATTTGGCCTGTCTTGTTGGGTGTTTTGTGCATTGACCAGTACCCAACTCATTGTACACACAAATAATAAAATTGGTTTTTTCATAAAAAATGATTGATTAATTGCTTACACTAAAAAGTGTAAAAACAGGCTGTATACCCTAAAAGCAAAATTGAATAGTTAAAGAATAATAAATAATACAGAGATCACATAAACCAACTCCTTAGAAAACTTCTTTAATGCAACAGATATATGGTATTCAACACTTTTAACAGAAAGCCCGGTTTCTTCAGCAATTTGTACATAAGTTAATCCTTCAAAACGGCTCAATGAAAAAATGCGGCTTGTTTTACTGGGTAATGAATCTAATAAATGCGATATAAGTGTTTCCAGTTCCTCATATTCAACCTTTGACTGCACATCATTGTATGAAATAGGAGTTTTTAGTTCAATAGTTTGATTCTTTGATCGTATTTTAAGATAAAAAAAAGCAGTATATTTCGTAGCCCTTACAAGGTAGTTCTCCAATCCTACTTTAATATGAATATGCTCTCTACGATACCATAAAGAACTAAAAACATCTTGAACAACATCTTCAGCTTCATGCTCAGACTGTAATAAGTTATATGCTATATGATATAATTTTTTCCAATAAAGTTTATAGATCATCTTAAAACTTAAAGGATCACTTTTTATCAGCCCATCTATCATATAGCATATATTCTCATTCATAGCGATCATTTATCTCTAACAGTCCTAAATCCAAGATTTTCCAAACTGCTGTCTTCGGTCGTTTTCATGCGTCTGGCAACACGGTAACCTGAACAATAACTATCATTGCATAAGAAGGATCCACCCCGGGTTACACGTTTGGATGTATAAGGCTCTTCGGGGTCGAAAGACTTGGATGGCCCCAACGGGTTATTTACCGCTTGAGGTTTATTAATGCTTGCATAATAATCAGCAGCATAATAGTCAGAGCACCATTCCCAAACATTTCCAGCCATATCATATAAACCATATCCATTAGCTTTAAAAGATTTAACCGGAGCTGAATAATAAAAACCGTCCCGTTCGGTGTTCTTTGACGGGAACTGTCCCTGCCAGCTGTTGGCCTTGGGATTGCCGGCATCAACACCTTCATTTCCCCATGGGTAAATATTATTCTTCAAGCCGCCTCTTGCTGCCCATTCCCATTCTGCCTCTGTTGGCAGGCGCTTTCCTGCCCATTTGCAATACGCCATTGCATCGTAATAAGAGATATGAACTACCGGATGGTTTTCTTTTCCTTTAATATCACTGCCCGGGCCACGCGGATGTCTCCAGTTGGCACCTGTGCTCCATTCCCACCATTGTCCAACATTGTTCAATGGAACTTGCTTGTCTGTAGCATGAAACACCAGTGATGCAGGTACCAGCAAACTTTCATCCGGTTTCGGGGTGCCGGGAGGAAGCTGTTTCTTCAGCTCTTCCCAGTCTGGTTTCATCTCGGCCGTAGTCACATAGCCTGTTGCTTCAACAAATGCTGCAAACTGGCCATTGGTAACCTCTGTTACATCCATCCAAAAGCCATCAACAGAAACCTTGTGCTTGGGAAACTCATCAGGGGAAGCCTGTTCATTATCTCCTCCCATATCAAAGGTTCCACCAGGAACCCAAACCATGTTCTCGGTTGAGCCTGCCTCTTTGTTGTTTGCAAGCTCTACCGGAAAAGGATCCTGTACACCGAAACGCGAAGGTATATTTGATTGGCAATACAATGAAGAATCATGGTCATTAAGAGATATTTGCTCACTATTGTCTGTCTCTGTACTCATTTTTCCTTGATTACAGGAGGCCAATATAGCTGTCACCATCATGCAACAAACACTGATATTGCTTATTTTCTTCATCGACGTATATAAAAGGTAATTGGTATAATTTAAGCCTATATTAATATAGTGTTAAAAGCCAGTCTATACCCTAAAGCGAAATGTTCTTTTAATAGGAAAAGATAAAATTTCATCTTGAGCACATGTTTTTATTACTTTTGAATATACTAAATTAGAATCTAATAATATGCAAGATATTCACTGGGGAATGATCGGTGCCGGAGATGTTACGGAAGTAAAAAGCGGACCTGCATTTCAAAAGGTAGCGGGTTCTAAACTAATTGCTATTATGCGTAGAAACGCAGAAAAGGCAGAAGATTATGCTAAAAGGCATGGTGTCTCCAAATGGTACACAAATGCCCAGGAACTTATCGATGATCCTGAAGTGAATGCTATTTATATTGCTACTCCGCCAGATTCACATGAAGATTATGCATTGCGGGCACTTAAAGCCGGAAAGCCCGTATACGTTGAAAAGCCAATGACTTTAAGCAGTGTTCAGGCTCAGAATATGGCAGAGGCGGTAACAGATAATAAAGGTAAACTTACTGTTGCACACTACCGTAGAGAGCAGCCTTATTTCAAAAAAATTAAAGCTTTATTAGAAGAAAAGGCTATTGGAATTCCTAGATTAGTTTCCTTGCGTTATTGGAGGAAACCATTGAGCCAGGAAGCATTGGCAGAAACGAAAACTCAATGGCGATTAGATCCGGCTATATCTGGTGGAGGATTATTCCATGATATCGCCCCACATCAACTTGATTTAATGTATTATTTCTTTGGTGAAGTAGACCGAGCGCAAGGTATTGCTCATAATCAAGCTAAAATCTATCCGGCTGACGATATTGTTGTTGGTCAGATATTGTTTCACAATGAGGTTTTATTTAATGGAAGCTGGTTATTTAATGCATCCGAAAATAGCGATAGCTGCGAAATCATCGGATCAGAAGGTAAAATAACATTCTCAGTATTTAGTAATGATCCTATTGAATTGATTAACCACCAGGGAAAGCAACTCTTCGCTTTTGATAAACTAGCTCATGTTCAAGAACCGATGATTGCTGCTGTGGTTACCTACTTTCAAGGTAAGAGAAAGAATCCATGCAGTGCTTCAGAGGGATTTGAGGTAATGAAGATCATGGATGCTTTTAGTTGAACAGTGGTCAAACAGTGGTTGAACAGTGGTTGAACAGTCCTCAAGCAGTGGTAAAAGGACTGTACAGGTACTGTTTAGCCTTTGCTTGATTAGAGTATGGTAAAAATATATTTATACTAATTGTGAGGTATTAGTACCGGTTATTTTGGATAGGGGTAAAGATTAAGTTGTACCTCTTTAATCAAAAATTAAAGAGGTACAACAACTTAGTATATTAGGATTGAGTGTCTAATACACCTCTATAATACCCAACAGATTCTGCTAATCCGGCTAAAGGATCCTTCATGTCCTTTTCAAATTCCAAACTGCATTTTCCTGTATATTTCACCTTGTGCAATGTTTTAATAAATAATGGAATATCAATAACTCCGCGGCCTAATTCACATGTAGTACCATCTTTGGTAGGTGAAGTAACATCTTTAAAGTGAATGTCGAATATCCGCTTATGATATTTTTCTAAATCCTTTACCGCATCCTGTCCATCTCTTGTATCATGACCCATATCAAAACAAATTCCTACACGCTCATCTAATTGCTTAATTGAGTCATGAACAATAGTTGCATTAGAATAAAGTTTATCTTCCGGACCATGAAGGTGAATGGCAAATCGAATATTATGTTCTTTGACTTTACTGGAAACATATTCCAGATCTTCATGATTAGGAATACCAACAACCATATTAACCCCAACTCGTTTAGCATAGTCAAAGGCATCATCTATTTCGGCTCTTGACCTTGTATAGATCGGACCTACAGCATACCCTACTACATTTGATTGAGCAAGCTTCTTATGGAAGTCGGCTATTTCCGATGCGGTGCTTTTATAAGGTAAATGGAAGTCTTTGATGCATAAATAATGTACATCCATTCGTTTCATCATGGCTAATGATTTATCTATGTCGAAATGTAAAAAACTATAGCCGGCAATGCCAAGATCAAACCCTGGTTCCTTTTTCGCTTTTAATTCTTTAAATGTAGATTTCGCATTAGCAAAGGAAATGTTTGTCAATGCTACAGCAGACAAGCTTAGCAAGCCCTTTTGTAGAAAATTTCTTCTTGTATTCATTTAATAATTGAATTACGGTTAATATTTGTTCTAATATTGAAATTAACTAATTACCTGTATTCTTTTTTGCAAGCTCAAGAGCAGCTGTCGTAGTAAAGTATTTTGCAATCATATTAGGAACTTCCCATTTGGGCATATTCTCATTCTTCATATATTCCAAAAACTTCTCCATTACTTGTCCGAAATGTGCTTCGTGTCCTACCTTGTAAGTTTCAGGAATGGATACCTGCCAGCCTTTTTCTGTTTCAGTTAGTTCTACTCCAGGATATTTTGTTTGAACTTCCTGTAATTTAGCAAAGAGTGCTTCTTTAAAGGCATCATCTTTTCCGTTAACAGGTTCGATGTAAAGCTCGGGTTTGTATTGTTGTTCGGCTTCTTGACGGATTACCAGATTCGATTTAGTTCCACGAATCATGGAATAATGCGTATCGCCGGTGCCTTCAGGTGCTTGATATAACCATTTAACGACAACTTTAGCATTCACACCTTTTAGTTTGTAATTAATTTCTCCATTGGCATAAACTTGTAACAGGCTGTCCTGCACAATATTGCTTTTTAGGAAATCAGGGAAACCATTCAGCTTTGTGATAGTATTAAATTGGCCTGATGACAGGTCTGTACTCCATCTTTTTGCAGAAGTTAATTCAATGTCTTTTGTATAATCAATTATCTGTTCAGGAAAAGCTACCCATTGTACCAGATCAACTAAGTGAGTACCAACATCGGCAATTCCTTCCCCTTGTTGCTTAATATCAAAGAACCAGGATGGACGAGTCAATACATTCCCAGACACTTGTTTATAGAAGAAATGTGTACTTTCTTCTGTAATTGCCGGGTTTTCGGGAGTTCCTTTTTCTAATGTTCCGAATACTTCAGGAATTAAGGCAAACTCCCTTTGTAAGATGGATGTTATTTCATTGCGTTCTGTCATGATATCATAGAGAAGCAATCTTTTAGTGCTGGCTGTTTCAAATGTATTTTTCAGAGTTTCAAATCCATCCGATTCAATAACCATTGGTTTATCAGCAAGCACATTAAATCCGGCATCGATGGATTTCTGTATATAGCTTGTCTTTTTCAAGTTATTACCTGCCAGTACTACTACATTACCAGCTTTTTCTTCTAACATCTTTTCGAAGAAATCAGGGCCGGTATAAACTTCTTCGTCCCATGCAGTAGGATTTGTAGGATCTGAATTATATTGATTAATTAAAGCCATATGGCTCTCTAATTCATTCCCTTCCGGAGCGTATACATGTACCGTTGAATCTACGTCTGCATACATTGATTTTTGCACCAATGCTGCATGGAAATGCCCCGGCTCAAGCGTAATAAGCTTCACTTTTTGTGAAGCTGTATTAACATCTTTAGAGCCTGTGCACCCTGAAACTATTACTACTGTAAGTATAATTGCTGTTTTTGTTAGATAAGACATTTATTTTTATTTTTTTTTAGTTTCTTTTCCAGTGCTCATCCATCTCTTGTAGAGTGAATGCTCCTTCTCGGCCTTTAAATTTCTCGCGAATTTTAACAACATCTTCTTCGCTTACGCTGGATGCGCTATTACTCCAGGCGTTTCGAACAAAGCTTATTATTTGAGCGATATTCTTATCAGTAAATTCAGAGCTTTGACCGATTCCTGGCATTTCGCCTGCAAAGTTTGTAGTTTTTCCATTAATTACAATAGGTCCGCTTAAGCCGAATAGAACGGTAGCAATTACCTTATCCTTTTCTCCAAGAGCCCAATCAGATTTATTTAATGGCGGAGCCAGAGACTCTATTCCGTAACCATCTCTACCATGGCATGTTGCGCATGTTGAATAAAACATCGTAGCACCTTCTGGATATTTCTCGGCAGCAGCTTTAGTATTTATATCATCTTTTGCTCTTAGGATATCTTTGAGGGTTCGGTTCAGGCTTTTACTGATTGCTGTACTGGTATCCAGTCCATTTGATTCTACTTGTTTTAAGAATCCTGCTTCTTTGTTATAAAGGCCACTTACTACAGCATCGGCTACCAATTTATCGTTCGGGAAAGCTTGTACTAATTTGTTCAATAACTGTCCTGCTAAAACTTCATTAAAGGGCTCTATTTTCTCAGTTGCAAATGCGATATAAGGAGCAACTAACGCGTCCTTTTGATCTATCATTTGCTCAAGATAAGGAACAAAGTCATTGTAATTATCCTTATTAATGATGTTAGCCATGGCACTGAAAGCTTGCATTTTGATATGCAGATCAGGTTGGCTGAATAATGCGGTTACATCTTCTGTTGTTAAAACACCTAGACCTTCTAAAGTCCATAGAGAATGAATAAAAGGTAAAGTGTTACCTGCATCTTTAAGTAAGTTTCTAAGTTCTGGAATAGCATCGGTCATATTCCTATCTATAAGGATCTGTTGCGCTTTGTCTCTAACCCATCCGTTCGGACTGCTTAAAAGTTTTACAAGGCCTTGAGCATCTTGAGGAAAAGGTGTAACTTCTCTTTTTCCACCTTCAGGAACTATTCTATAGATACGACCTACTTTAGTAGGTTGTTCAAGCCCTCTTGATTCTATTTCCCCTTTTAAGTAAGGTGTTAAATATGTTTTGTGTTGAATAATACCACGATACATATCTACTACATACAGGGCACCATCAGGACCGTTTGATAAAAATACAGGGCGGAAACGTTCATCAAGACTTCTTACGAATTCAGCATCTTCATATGCCTCTTCCCCTTCTACTGTATTTCCGTTTTCTTTAAGGATATTTCTTTTGATAAGATTGGCGGCCGGCTCGGGTACGAAGGCATTGAAAGCATAATCTTTCCCAAATAGATCTCCTCGGTAGATGGTTAAAGCGGCTGCCGCAGTAAAGTTAACAAGCCTTTTGGTACTATCTAATATACCATCCATATAACCTCGATTTACACCTGGAGTAGGTCTTAAAGGATATACGCGGTTATTAGGCACAATTGCTTCGTTAAAGCCGGCTACCTTGCGTTGATTAGCATTGTCTGAACCAAAACCAGGAGTAAAGTATTCTCCCAAAACGTTAGCAGAATTGTGGTTATAGTATAAACGACCATAGTTATCTTGTGCAATTCCCCACTGGCCACGGAAATGTGTTTTTTCGATGATCCATTCATTGCCTTTTCTTTTATAACGCTTATCTGATTTCGCATTATAAATCCAGTTATCAAGTCCGCGTAATAATGTATTTGGTTGGTGTTCTGCGTTTCCTCCTATCGCATATTCTGCATCAACTAATACCTTTTCGCCTGCTTGGTCATTGTTATTAGGTACGAACCAAAGATAGGGTGGCTCTGCAACAAGAATCCCATCTGAGAATAAAGAGATTGCACGAGGCAGTACAAGAGAATCAAGGAATACTTTTTTATCTTCATAAACACCGTCACCGTCTTTGTCTTCTAAAATGGATACTTTTCCGGTAGGTTGATCTTCACCGGTGCCGACTGTGTCTAGCATGAAACTTTCCATTTCTACTACCCATATCCGTCCTTTATCATCGAAGGTCATTGTTACCGGAGCATCTAATAAAGGCTCAGAAGCAACTAGCTCTACTTTAAACCCTTTTTCTACCTCCATTTTTTCTATTGCGTCTTCAGGAGAGACTACCGGAGAAACAGAAAAATCCTGAACAACCGGTTGGGGGTTACAGGATATAGCTACAAGCAATATAAGTGGAAGGAGTAGCTGAAGTAGTTTAATGGGATAAGTGTGTTTCGTTTTCATTGGTTATTGGTTTGTTGAACTTTAAAAGTGATTTATTTTAATTAATTAGTGATAAGTTAGTATTTATATTTTACTAACTTATCACTAATTTAAAGATAATTAATAACCAGGATTTTGTGTCAAAGTAAGTTTGCCATCTTTGAAACTATTCTCGATTGCTTTTTGTGAAAGAGGTATAATTGCATCAGGATCACGAGAATAAGTAGCGCCTGATACGAATCCTCGAAGAGTTGATTCATAAGTAAGGTAGCCATTCAATTCTTTCGTGTCAGTTGTGCCATCTTCAGCTCCAAAACGTATTGCATCGTATCCACGGTGGCCTTCTAGCCCTAATTCTAAAGTACGTTCAAAGAAGATAGCTTCCAATGCTTTTGCCGGATTGGCAAATTGAGGTGATCCTGCTGGATATAAGGCGATTTTATAATTCGCCGCAGGTGTGCCATCAGCATTCAGAACCCAGTTCTCCGGATTTGTTGTATTGGTAGCCATACGATTACGAACCTGGTTTACATAGATTCGGGCTTGTTCAGTATTACCTAAACGTGCATCTACTTCTGCTGCCATCAATAGAACATCGGCAAAACGAATAATAGCAATATTTAAATTATTTTCAGCTCTTCCGGGAGCTGTATCTACACCGTCTCTAGATTTAAGAGTAAAATATTTCTTGCTGATGTAAGGACCTGCATAGGCTTGATCACGTATCCAGGCTTTTCCTGGCATAATTCCATAATCCAGGAATGGGATGCCGCGACGGCCAACGCTCCAATCTAATCTTGGATCTACCAATCCTGCATCAGGAGTAAAAGCTGCGGATGATTCAATTCCATCATCGTTTTTAATAAATGCTGCATTACGAGCAACATCATCAAAGATAGGAAGTCCGTTAGCATCCACACGGAAATGGTTTACGAACCACTGCGATGGATTGAAATAAGCGTATCCTCTACCCATGGCAGGCCCACCAGGAGCTTGAGAGCCTATGTAAAGAAGATCCATACTTGCATTGGCTCTATTGTTCTCACTACCATCATTTACTTCATGTTGAACTGCATATACAGACTCCGGTCCGTTTTCTTTTTGACTATTGAAATTGTCATGGTAGTTTGGAGCAAGAGCATATTTTTCACCTTTATATGTTACCCCATTTTGAATTACATCATCAAAGAGAGTTTTAGCTAAGGTATAATTAGCATCATCACCTTCATTACCCATATATAAATAGGTTTTAGCCAAAAGAGCTTTAGCAGCCCAGCTATTAGGTCTTCCTGCGATAGCTTGTGTTGGAGGAAGATTTTCTGCTGCAAATTTAAAATCAGCTGCAATATTTGGCCAAACGTCAATGAAATTACCTGACTCGTCGGTGTTAGGAACACGCGGATCATCTACACTAACCTCATCTAGCCAGGGAATATTCTTAAATACACGTTTCATCATAAAATGATAATGCGCGCGTAAGAAACGGGCTTCTGCTTCTACTTGTGTTTTATCAGCATCTGATAATCCCTCAACTAATGGTAGGTTTTTTAATACCATATTGGTTCGCGCGATTGCATCTGAGAAGTGAGTAATGAATAAAAGCACTGAACTATTACTGGAATTTACAGAGAAGCGTTGGATTTCAGACATCTGTGGTTGAACACCGTTACCTGAACCTCTATTGGCTTCACCACCACGGATACTTCCGAAAAGGAATTGACCCGGCCCGGTTGCTAAATCTGACGCTCCGTTTAAAGGGGCATACGCACCTGTTAAGGCCTTTTTAATTCCATCAGGTGTTGTTATAATACTTTCCGGAAAAGAACCGATGGGAAGCTGTTCTATGAAGTCGTCCTTACAGGAAAACAACGTAACAGATACAACTAGTGCAAATATTACTGAATGAATCTTTTTCATATTTATGTTGTTAAATATTATTCTTTAAATTATTAAAATCCAACGC
>Ga0160433_100081_pt1 | contig 100611 bp, 93 predicted proteins | sample HID1972K_E0MG_FD_108235 | JGI IMG/M metagenome (GOLD analysis project Ga0160433, IMG submission 108235) | Enriched pill bug-associated microbial communities from UW Madison campus, WI, USA - HID1972K_E0 MG | ecosystem: Host-associated > Arthropoda: Insects > Digestive system > Unclassified ...
ACACGGGCGCAGCCCGGGCCATACAACGATGGTGTCCAGGCGGGCCTCTTCGCGGGCAAGCCCGCTCCCACAGGACATGAGGTGCATCCAGAGATATGTTCTCTGCGCGACAGCGCGGCGCCAAGGCGGCGGGTGGACTCTCATAGGACAAACGCTAACCCATTGATTAGCTAAACCCTGTGGGAGCGGGCTTGCCCGCGAACACCGGCGAAGCCGGTGCCATACACCGCGGTGCCTGCTTCGCGGGCAAGTCGGGGCGGCGGTTCGGCGCTCCGACTTGCCCACAAAGAGGCCAGCGTGACCACCATCAGTGTTGCCAGGGGACACAGGACTCGGCCAACTCAAAAGTTATGTCGTATAGGCGCTACGCGGACTACCTGTCACCCCTGCTCCGCCAGCTCTCTCAGTTCGGCCCTGCGCTGAGCCACCGGCAATCCGCCCAATCGCTCGACCTCCTTGTAAAACCGCGCCCAATCCCGCTCAACCCGCGCAAACAAAGCCGCAAACGCGGGCACCCACTGGTCGTACAAGCCGAAGGGCAGCAGCTTGGCATTGTTCAGCGGCGCGTTGATCCAGGCGTCGTAGCGTCCGTCACCACCCCACTCGCTACTGCGTAGCTGCCGGTATTCGCGACGTAGGCGCTCGAACTCCGCCTGCTTCGCTTCCCGCTTGCCGGCCTCATCCAGCGCTGCGGCATAGATGGCTTTGAGCCGCTCGCGGCTGGCCAGCACCAGACGGATGAATTGGTCGCGCTGCCGTAGGCTGGCATCGGTCGGGGGTGGTAGGCCGCGGGCGTCGCGCCATTGCCGGGCGCCTTCCTGCTCCACGAAGGTGGCGAAGGACTCGTTGAACTCGGTGTCGTCCTGGACGTAGTACCGCTGGTGCGCCAGCTCATGGAAGATCAGCGACGCCAGTCGCTCATCGCCCCATTCCAGCATCGCCGCGAGAATCGGATCATCGAACCAGCCGAGCGTCGAATAGGCCTCCACGCCGCCTACATACACGTCCAGGCCCTGCTGACGCAGCAGCGCCGCAGCTCCACGGGCGTCGCCCTGGCGATAGTAGCCGCGGTAGGCCACGCACCCGGCGATGGGGAAACAGTGCGTCTGGGGGTCGAGGGATAACGCCGGGGTGGCGAAGACGTTCCACACCACGAACGGACGGCCCAGATCGGCGTAGACCCGATAGCTGCGGTTATCCGGCAATTGCAGCTGGGCACTGGCGAATGCCCGTGCCTGCTCGGCGTGCAGTAGCCGTTCCCGCAAACGCGGGTCGGTACCTGGGTCCTCAACCAGCGAAGCCACAGAAGTGCGTGCCCGCAGCAGTTCCCACTGCCCTTCGGCCAACTGGCCGTAATAGCTCATGCTCGTGCAACCATTGAGCAGAACGAGGGCCAGCACGGGAACCAAACACCTGAAACGACGGTCGAGTGCCTGGCTTGAGCGCAGCAAAAAAAATGATCGGTACATCGGGGCAACTCATCTCGCTCACATGCCGGTGCGCTCCAAGACTATCTTGCCAGGGGGGACTTTCGCCATGCGTACACTGTTTGTCGTCGGCACACTGGGACTGTTGGGCGGCTGCTCCAGCCTGCCCGATCCTGATCCGAACCAGGCCTGGGTCGACCTTGCCCCCCATCAGGACACGGCGCTGCATGCCGTGCAGGTGGATGAACGCGACTGGGCCGACAAACGTTACTTCGAAGTCGCCCCTGGGAGCCATGAGCTCACCGTGCGCTACCTGTTTGCGGTGGATCCGAGCAATATCGGCCCAAGCAGCGAACCCCTGTGGCGCGATTGTCAGCTGAATGTGAAATTCAAGACGTTCAACGCCGGCCAGCGCTACCAGCTGCAGGCCGGCAGCATCGGCTTTCGACCTTGGCTCAAGCTCTATGACGAGCAACGCCAGCTGGTGGGCCAGGGCCTGCCAGCCGGCTGTCAACGCACCTGAGCGCGCTGTTTGGCGCTATGCTTGTAGCCTGTAGTCCGCAAGCGGGAGTATGTCCATGCGCCAGCCCATGATGCTGATCGCTTTAAGCGCGCTGGGGGCGTGCGCCAGTCCCCTCCCACCCGCCGACCCCAAGCAGGCCTGGGTCGACCTCTACACCATGACCCCAGGCAGGCTGATCATGGCCGACCGGCTGGACGGTGTACGCCTGGATGACGGGCGCTATTTCCAAGTCATGCCCGGCAAGCACGAACTGGTGGTGCGTTTCGATTACGAAGTGTATTCAGGCGGTTTCACCACCGACCCTACGGAGCGCACCTGCTACCTGACGGTCCGGTACGACGATTTCCAGCCAGGCCAACGCTATCGCCTGGAAGCACGGGCGCCAGTCATGCAGCCAACCGCCTACCTGTACGACGCCAAGCGCCAGCTGGTGGTGGACGAGCCAAGCGAGGTCTTCTGCATTCCCTGACGCCTTAGCGATCATTCTTCTGATAGATGATCTTGCGCGTGCCGCCATCGCAGCTGCCCACGACCATGTTCTGGTCCTGGACTTCGCTGTTAGGCACGATTTCCAAGGTGTAGGCAGTGACGCCGCGGGCCTGGATCTTCGCTTCGATCTCGGCCTTGAGCTCCTCGCACGGCTTGGGCGCGGCGAAAGTCGCCGTCGTCAGCAGTGAACCAACAAGAGCAACTGCGATACGGATCATGGGAAAGCTCCTCGTGACGGCATGGGGCTGCCGACCTCTATTTGACTACAAGCAGCCCTTCCCGTTGCGCCTATGACACCAAGGTCGCATCCAGGCTGATCGTAGCGTTGAGCACCTTCGAAACCGGGCAGCCGGCCTTGGCCTTATTGGCCACGTCGAGAAACTCTTTCTCATTGGCGCCCGGTACCTTGGCCTTCAGGGTCAGGTGCACCGCGGTAATGGCGAAGCCATCGGCCTGCTTGTCGAGCGTGACTTCAGCGATGGTATCGATGCGGTCCGGGGTGAATCCTGCTTCCCCGAGCATCATCGCCAAGGCCATGGAGAAACAACCCGCGTGGGCCGCGCCGATCAGCTCTTCGGGGTTGGTACCTGCTTCGCCTTCAAAGCGGGTGTTGAAACCGTAGGGATTCCCCTTGAGGGCGCCGCTCTCGGTGGAAAGTGAGCCTTTGCCATCTTTAAAACCACCTTGCCAGATCGCGGATGCTGTCTTTTTCATGTTGCCTCCTAAACATAAAGGTACGTACCTTAGCTTCAGAGGACATGCCCTACAGCAAGTTCAGAGCAATCTGTCTGATGCCATTGAATCCACCGGATGTGCCCATACAGCAGTACAAAGGCCGCTGGCCGACCCATTTCCTGGAGGCTGTACGCCCATGACGCTATTGCACGATCTGAAGATTTCCACCCTGGACCTTGTGCCTGTGCGCGCGGATTCAGGCCCTGCCCAGTCCTTGCACAACTCGCTGGACCTGGCCCAGCACGTCGAGCGCCTGGGCTACAACCGCTTCTGGGTGGCCGAGCACCACAACATGGACGGCATCGCCAGTTCGGCCACGGCTGTGCTGCTCGGCTACCTGGCCAACGGCACCTCGACCCTTCGCCTCGGGGCTGGCGGCGTGATGCTGCCCAACCATGCGCCGCTGGTGATCGCCGAGCAGTTCGGCACGTTGGCCAGCCTGTACCCGGGCCGCATTGACCTGGGCCTGGGCCGCGCGCCCGGGGCCGACCAGATGACTGCCCGCGCCTTGCGCCGCGAGCGCTCCGGCAGCGCCGACGATTTCCCTGATGACGTGGAAGAACTGGTGCGTTACCTAGGCCCGCGCACGCCAGATCAACGGGTCATCGCCGTCCCTGGCCATGGTACCGAGGTGCCGATCTGGCTGCTCGGCTCGAGCCTGTTCAGCGCCCAGCTGGCTGGCATGCGTGGCTTGCCCTACGCCTTCGCCTCGCATTTCGCGCCGCGCTACATGCACGAGGCAATCCGCGTCTACCGCGACCATTTCCAGCCGTCCGCCGTCCTGGACAAGCCCTACGTGATGCTCGGGGTGCCCATGGTGGTTGCCGAGACCGATGAGCAAGCCAATTACCTGGCGACGTCGGTCTACCAGCGCATCCTCGCGCTGATCCGCGGCCAGAGCCTGATGCAGCGTCCACCGGTGCAAAGCATGGACGGCCTGTGGCTGCCTCATGAGCGGGATGCGGTCAGCAGCTTCCTGGGCCTGGCGATGATCGGCAGCCCGGAGAAGGTGCGGGCGAAAGTGGAGGTGTTGCTGGAGCAGACCGGCGCGGATGAGCTGATCTTCACCTGTGACCTGTATGAGCATGCCGACCGGATACGGTCCTATGAACTGCTGGCACAGGTGTTGAAGCGAAGCTGACAGGGCATCGCGGGCAGGTCGAGATCCGACGTGCCCGCGAGGGTTTCAGCCCCGGCTGTCGTCACGCGAATAGAGGATTTCCTTGGTTCCCCCTTCACAGGTGCCGACGACCTTGTCGCGAATCGAATCCTTGTCGACGATTTCAAGGGTGTAGCCCTCCACCCCTTTGGCATCGAGCTTCGCGGCAATTTCCGCCTTCAGTTCCTCACAGGGCTTGCCAGCCGCCAGCACGGAACCTGCCATCGTCATCAGGCCTATGGCCAATACCAGTTTCTTCATCGAACGCATTCCTTGTTCAGATCCGGGTAAAGAAAACGCCGTCTACCTGCCGCGGGTAGCGGTGCTGGTGTATCAGCTGTCAGCGATGCGGAAGCCCACCTTCAGGGTGACCTGGAAGTGCGCAACCTTGTTGTTCTCGATATGACCGCGTGTCTCGACCACTTCGAACCACTCCAGGAGCTTGATGCTCTTGGCCGCCTCGGCGATCGCGTTGTTGATGGCGTCCTCAATGCTCGTGGCCGAGGAACCTACCAGTTCAATCTGCTTGTAGGTGCGATGATCACTCATGGGTACTCTCCTGTTTTTAGCGGTGCAATTGAGCCTAGCAGTGCGCGGCTGGTTTACCTGCGAGCAATCAGCGCGGCAGAAAGTTCGATCGCACTTTCCTGCCGCTCAACAGTCGCATCCTTACTAGCCCCTACCACTGCGAAGGAGAGTCACCATGGCCCATAACCCGCTACGCAAGACGTCGCTGGAAAGCATGGAAGCGGAAATCGTAAGCCTGCTCAAGACCCTGGAATCGATGAAGGGCGATGCCTCGGAAGAGTCGAACAAGACCCTCAAGGCCCTGAAAAGCAATGCCGAGAACGCCCTGCAGCACTCTCGCAGCCTGCTGAGCGATACCTATGAGGAAGTGAAGACCCGCACCAAGCAGACTGGCATTGCCACGCGCGATTACGCCCAGGATCATCCCTGGACCACGGCTGGCGTTGCCGTCGGCGCCCTCGGCCTGGTAGCCGCCTGGCTGCTGTGCAAGCGCAACGACTAACCACTCTGGCGCGTCAGTTCGGCGCGCAGCCACTGCGCCAGTTGCTCGGCGCGCCCGTCCGCGGCGCGCCGCGGCACCCATAGCGCCAGCGCCGCCGATGTCTGGCTGAAGCCCCAGGGCGCAGTCAGGCGCCCGGCCCGCAGGTCATCGCCCACCAAGGGTTCAGGGGCGATGGCCACGCCTAATCCCGCGACCGCCGCCTCCAGCAGGTAGTACAGGTGCTCGAATGCCTGGCCGAACGCCAGGTCTCCCGCATCCAGTGCGTGTTCCTTGGCCCAGGTTGGCCACGCCTGCGGACGCGAGGTGGTCTGCAGCAACACTTCATCGAGCAAGGCCGAGGCGGGCGCCTCTCGCAAACGGGCAAAACCAGCAAAATGCGGGCTCATGACCGGGCCGATCCGTTCCTGCGCCAAGACATGCACGTGCATGTCGGCCGGCCACGGCGGTTCGGCGAACACCAGCAAGGCGTCCAACCCGGGCCTGCGGGGGTCCAGATCGCCTTCACCCGCCGACAGGTGCAGGCGCAGCTGCGGCAGGTCGGTCTTGAGCCGGCCTAGACGGGGGATGAACCAGCGCGCCAGCAGGCTGCCCGAGCAGCCCAGGACGAACGGCGCCTCGCTGCTGGTACGGCTCAGCTCGCCACAGGCGCCACGCAGTCGTTCGAACGCCTCGCTGCTGGCATCGCGCAGGCGGATGCCGGCATCTGTGAGTTTAACGCCGCGCCCATCCTTGACGAACAGGCTCACGCCCAGATGCGCTTCCAGCACCTTGATCTGCCGGCTGATGGCCCCATGGGTCACGTGCAGCAGTTCAGCGGCCTGACTGACGCTGTTGAGCCGGGCGGCGGCCTCGAAAGCACGCAGGGCATTGAGAGGAGGAAGATCCTGGCGCATTTGACGTGTGAGTTTTCCTGACGAATTAGCGCAATCTTATCGGTTTTCAACCGGGCTTGCCGTGGTTAGAGTAAAGCCCATACCGAATTCATCACGCCCTGGAGCGACCCATGACTCAGACCCACTTGCGCGCCGGCCCCGATGCCAATGGCCTGTTCGGCTCATTCGGCGGCCGCTATGTCGCAGAAACCCTGATGCCACTGGTACTCGACCTGGCCCGCGAATACGAAGCCGCCAAGGCCGATCCCGACTTCCTCAAAGAGCTGGCCTACTTCCAGCGTGACTACATCGGCCGGCCCAACCCGCTGTACTTCGCCGAGCGCCTGACCGAACACTGCGGTGGCGCAAAAATCTTCTTCAAGCGTGAAGAGCTCAATCACACCGGCGCGCACAAGGTGAACAACTGCATCGGCCAAGTCCTGCTGGCCAAGCGCATGGGCAAGAAGCGCCTGATCGCCGAGACCGGTGCCGGCATGCACGGCGTGGCCACCGCCACCGTTGCGGCGCGCTTCGGCCTGCCTTGCGTGATCTACATGGGCGCCACCGACATCGAGCGCCAGCAGGCCAACGTGTTCCGCATGAAGCTGCTGGGCGCCGAGATCGTCCCGGTGACCGCCGGCACCGGCACGCTCAAGGACGCCATGAACGAAGCCCTGCGCGACTGGGTTACCAACGTCGACGACACCTTCTACCTGATCGGTACCGTCGCCGGCCCGCACCCGTATCCGGCGATGGTCCGCGACTTCCAATCGATCATCGGCAAGGAAACCCGCGCCCAACTGCAAGAAAAAGAAGGGCGCCTGCCCGACAGCCTGGTTGCCTGCGTCGGGGGTGGTTCCAACGCCATGGGCCTGTTCCACGACTTCCTCGATGACGCCAGCGTGCAGATCATCGGCGTCGAAGCCGGTGGCCACGGCGTGCACACCGACAAGCACGCGGCCAGCCTCAACGGCGGCGTGCCGGGTGTGCTGCACGGCAACCGCACCTACCTGCTGCAGGATGAAGATGGCCAGATCACTGACGCCCACTCGATTTCCGCCGGTCTGGACTACCCGGGCATCGGCCCCGAGCACGCCCACCTGCATGAAGTGAAGCGCGTCGAGTACGTCAGCATCACCGACGACGAGGCCCTCGACGCCTTCCATGCCACCTGCCGCCTGGAAGGCATCATCCCGGCGCTGGAAAGCGCCCATGCCTTGGCCGAGGCAATCAAGCGCGCACCTGGCCTGCCCAAGGACCACTTGATGGTCGTGTGCCTGTCCGGACGCGGCGACAAAGACATGCAAACCGTGATGAACCACATGGCCGCCCAGGAGAAACAGGCATGAGCCGTCTTGAACAACGCTTCGCCGACCTCAAGGCCGAAGGCCGCGCCGCGCTGGTGACCTTCATCACCGCGGGCGATCCCGGCTACGATGCGTCCCTGGCGATCCTCAAGGGCCTGCCACACGCTGGCGCCGATGTGATCGAACTGGGCATGCCCTTCACCGACCCGATGGCCGATGGCGTCGCCATCCAGCTGGCTACCCTGCGCGCCCTCGAGGCGGGGCAGACCTTGGCAAAAACCCTGCAGATGGTCCGCGAGTTCCGCGCCGATGACCAGGTCACCCCGATCGTGCTGATGGGCTACTACAACCCGATCCACCGTTTCGGTGTGGATAACTTCGTGGCCCAGGCCAAGGACGCGGGCGTGGATGGGCTGATCATCGTCGACCTGCCGCCCGAGCACGATGCCGAGCTGGCCACCCCGGCCCAGGCGGCCGGTATCGACTTCATCCGCCTGACCACCCCGACCACCGACGATGCGCGCCTACCGCGCGTGCTCGAGCGCAGCTCCGGGTTCGTCTACTACGTGTCGGTGGCAGGCGTGACCGGCGCGGGCTCGGCGACCACCGAGCATGTGGGTGAGGCCATCACCCGCCTGCGTCGCCACACCGACCTGCCGATCAGCGTCGGCTTCGGCATCCGCACCCCAGAGCAGGCCGCGGCAATCGCCCGGCTGGCCGACGGTGTGGTGGTCGGTTCGGCACTGATCGACAAGATCGTCCAGGCCAAGGATGCCGACCAGGCCGTGAGCGATGTGCTGGGCCTGTGCTCGGCGCTGGCCGAAGGCGTGCGCGCGGCACGCGGCTGAGGGCGAAGGTCTACGTCGGTGGGGTAGCCGTTACCCGTTGAAGACCGACAGGACCAACGGCCTCACCGCGCCCATCCAGATCGCATGATCCCGGTGATCGGCCAGCTCATCGCCGGTCAGCGGGTGCATGAACACCACCAGCCCACGCCGGTGCAGCGCCAGCCACGGCAACACCGCCCCGACCGCGTCCGGGGCGAATGCCAGTTGGCAGCTCCAGTCCGGGTGCGGCCCGACCGGCCTTTGGTGCATGCGCCCCATGGTCACCGGAAACAGCTGCGCCGCTTCCTCGCACAACTCGCGCGCCTGCTCCAGGGTGCTGGCGTCATAGTAGACATGGGCGTGATACCCCTTGATCCTCTGCACGGTTACTCCTGATTGCCTAACGAAACGCTGACCGCGGTTCCGGGTCCACTCGACTATACGCCGCCCGCAGGTGGCAGGCGATTTCGCATCGCAGGCTAACGCTCGCGTTCCTCAACCAACCAGTCGACAAAGCGCTGGATCAGTTCGCTGCGGCGCTTGCGCGGCGGCAATACGACATAATAGCCACGCTCGGAGCGCAGGCTGCCTTCCATAGGCCGGCACAGCAGCCCCTGCTGCACCAGCGCATCGACCAGATGACCCCAGCCAATCGCCACCCCTTGACCGGCAATCGCCGCCTGGATCAGCAGGGTGTAATTGTCAAAGCGCAACTGCCCTGGCGCGGGCGGATTGGTCAGCCCCAGGGCGCGGAACACGCCTGCCCAGTCGAACCAACGGCTGGCCTGCTCTCCCCGCAGGTGGAGCAGGGGCAAACGCTGCAAACCCTCGGCTGACAAGGGTTTGCCATGAATCAGGCGAGGACTGCAGACCGGGAATACTTCCTCATCGAACAGCCATTGGCTCTCGCCCTGATGGAAGCGGCCATCGCCGAACAGCACGGCGACGTCGATGTCGGGCCGCAGCATCGCCTGGCTGCGCTCGCCGGTGACCAGGCTGACATCGACCTGCGGATTGGCCTGGTGAAAACGCGTGAGTCTGGGCATCAGCCAAAAGGCCGCAAACGCAAAATCGGTGGCCACTTGCAACACTTCGCGCTGGCTCTGGCCCCTGGCCTGGGCAAGACCCTCGTCGATGACCAGCAAGCCCTGATGCACCTGCTCGAACAGCCGCTGGCCAGCTTCAGTCAGTTCGATGCCTCGGTAGATCCGGTCGAACAGCCGAGTGTCCAGCTGCGCCTCGAGGCGTTTGATCTGCTGACTGATTGCCGGCTGCGTCGTGCCCAGTTCCAGCGCGGCGGCGGTGAATCCGCGCAGCCGCGCCGCGGCCTCGAATACCCGCAAGCTGTCCAGCGACACGCTGCCAAGCTGCTCAAACATAAGCTTTGCTAATCCCAGTCATTGCCCGGCATGGGCTTTACCCATGTTATCCCTGGTCGCATCCTCGTTCGCAAACAATTCACATAACCCACGACGATGGAAGCCACCGCCCCATGAAGCGCAGGAACATTCTTTTCATCATGGCCGACCAGATGGCCGCCCCCTTGCTGCCCATCCATGGCCCCTCGCCGATCAAGATGCCGCACCTGAGCCGGCTGGCCGAGCAGGCCGTGGTATTCGACGCCGCCTACTGCAACAGCCCGCTCTGCGCACCGTCGCGCTTCACCTTGGTCAGTGGCCAGCTGCCCAGTCGGATTGGCGCCTACGACAATGCCGCCGATTTCCCCGCAGACGTGCCGACCTACGCCCATTACTTGCGTCGCCTCGGCTACCGCACCGCGCTGTCGGGCAAGATGCACTTCTGCGGGCCGGACCAGTTGCACGGCTACGAGGAGCGTCTGACCAGCGACATCTACCCGGCCGACTACGGCTGGTCGGTGAACTGGGACGCGCCCCACGAACGCCCCAGCTGGTACCACAACATGGCCTCGGTGCTACAGGCCGGGCCCTGCGTGCGCACCAACCAGCTGGATTTCGACGAAGAGGTGGTGTTCAAGGCGCGCCAGTACCTCTACGACCATGTCCGCGAGGCTGACGGCCGGCCGTTTTGCCTGACCGTGTCGATGACCCACCCACATGATCCCTACACCATTCCCAAGCCCTACTGGGACCTGTACCAGGACGTCGAAATCCCAATGCCGGCCCATCCCCTGGCCCAGGACGAGCAGGATCCCCATGCCCAGCGCCTGCTCAAGGTCTACGACCTGTGGGACAAGCCGCTGCCCGTGGACAAGATCCGTGATGCCCGGCGCGCCTACTTCGGTGCCTGCAGCTACATCGACGACAACATCGGCAAGTTGCTGCAGATCCTGGAGGAAACCGGCCTGGCCGATGACACGGTCATCGTGTTCTCGGGCGATCACGGCGACATGCTCGGTGAGCGCGGGCTCTGGTACAAGATGCACTGGTTCGAGATGTCGGCGCGGGTGCCACTGCTGATTCATGCCCCCGGCCAGTTCAACCCGGGCCGGGTCAGCGCGGCGGTGTCGACCTGCGACCTGCTGCCTACCTTGGTGGAGCTGGCCGGCGGCACCACCGACCCGGGCCTGGCGCTCGATGGCCGCTCGCTGCTCGGCCATCTGCAAGGGCAGGGCGGCCACGACGAGGTGATCGGCGAATACATGGCCGAAGGTACGGTGGGGCCGTTGATGATGATTCGCCGCGGGGCCTACAAGTTCGTGTACAGCGAGGATGACCCTTGTCTACTCTATGACCTGAGCCGCGACCCGCACGAGCGGGAGAACCTCGCCAGCAGCCCGGATCATCAGGCGCTGCTGCAGGCATTTGTCGATGAGGCCCGCCAACGCTGGGATATCCCCAGCCTGCGCCAGCAGGTGCTGGCCAGCCAGCGCCGCCGCCGCCTGGTGGCCGAGGCGCTGTCCATCGGCACGCTGAAAAGCTGGGACCACCAACCGCTGGTGGATGCCAGCCAACAGTACATGCGCAATCACATCGATCTCGATGACCTCGAGCGCAAGGCCCGTTATCCACAGCCCGCCCCGTAATTGAGCAGAGAGACCGCCATGAAACGCTTGTCCACAGCCATGATCGCCCTCGTTCTGAGCCTCGCTGGCGCGTCAGCCCACGCCGACGACGCCCACTGCAGCACCGTGAAAATGGCCGACCCAGGCTGGAGCGACATCGCCTCCACCAATGCCGTCGCCCGCCTGCTGCTGGAGAGCCTGGACTACAAGGTGAAGATCGACAGCCTGGCCGTGCCGATCATCTATGGTGGCCTCAAGGATGGGCGGGTGGACGCCTTCCTTGGCAACTGGATGCCAGCGCATCAGGGCTTCCATGACAAGTTCATCGCCACCGGCGACGTCAGGCAACTGAGCCGCAACCTCGAAGGCACCGAATTCACCCTGGCCGTACCGGACTACGTCTGGCAGGCGGGGGTTAAAAGCTTCGCCGACCTGCAAAAGCATGCCGGCCAGTTCGACCAGAAGATCTACGGCATCGGCTCTGGTGCCCCGGCCAACCTCTCGCTCAAGCAGATCATCGACACTGACGCGTTCAAGCTCGGCAGCTGGAAGCTGGTGGAATCCAGCGAACAGGCGATGCTCGCCCAGGTCCAGCGTGCGATTCAGAAGAAGCAGTTCATCACCTTCCTTGGCTGGACGCCGCACCCGATGAACGTAAAGCTCAACATGCATTACTTGAGCGGCGGCGAACAATGGTTCGGCAGCAAGGGCGAGGTCTTCACCCTCACCCGCAAGGATTATCCACAGGCATGCCCCAATGCCGCGAAGTTGCTGGCTAACCTGAGCTTCACCCTCGACATGGAAAACAGCATCATGGCCGAGGTTGTGGATAAGAAGGTCAGCTTCGACGCGGCGGCCAAGGCCTGGATCACGGCGCATCCAGAGGTGCTTGAGGGTTGGCTGGCCGGCGTCACTACACGCGAGGGAGGCGATGCCAAACAGGCCGTCGAAGCGAAGCTGTAGAGAATGCCTTTATGGTCCGAACAACGACTGAAAATGACAGGAGATCCTGTGAACACCGAGACGCCGCATGCCCAGGCTTGACCACCTGCTGCCTTTCCTCAGCTGGCTGCCCCGGCAGACCCGCGCCAGCCTGCGCCGGGACCTGCTGGTTGGCCTGAGCGGCGCGATCCTGGCGCTACCGCAGTCCATAGCCTATGCCCTGATTGCCGGCCTGCCCGCCGAATACGGCCTGTATGCGGCTATCGTGCCCGTGCTGGTGGCGTGCCTGTGGGGGTCTTCCTGGCACCTGATCTGTGGTCCCACCGCGGCCATCTCCATCGTGCTCTACGCCAGCGTCAGCCCGCTGGCCGTCAGTGGCAGCGCCGACTACGTCACCCTGATCCTGCTGCTGACTTTCCTTGGCGGGGTGTTCCAGCTGCTGCTCGGGCTGCTACGCTTTGGCGCGCTGGTCAACTTCGTCTCGCATTCCGTGATACTGGGCTTCACCCTGGGCGCGGCCGTGGTGATCGCCCTGGGGCAAATGCCCAACCTGCTCGGCATGGACCTGCCCAGCCAGGCAACAGCGCTGAAAACGCTTCAGGACCTGCTGGGCCATGCGGGTGAGGTGGACCTGCCGTCGCTGGTGCTGGGCCTGGCCACGCTGCTGCTCGGCCTGGTGCTCAAGCTCACGCGGCCGCGCTGGCCGGGCCTGTTGATAAGCCTGGTGTGCGTCAGCCTGATGGCCTGGCTGCTGCCGGGGTTCTTCGGCCAGGTCCAGCGCGTGCCGGGCTTTATCGGCCAGTTGCCGCCGCCGAGCCCCTTGCCGCTGCTGGACCTGGAACTGATCCTGCGCCTGCTGCCCAGTGCCGTGGCCGTGGGCATGCTCGGCCTGGTCACCAGCCTGTCCATCGCCCGCTCGCTGTCCGCGCGCTCCGAGCAACTGATCGACGCCAACCAGGAAATCCGTGCCCAAGGGTTATCGAACATGGTTGGCGCGTGCTTCTCCGGCTATCTGTCCTCCGGCTCGTTCACCCGCTCGGGCCTGAGCTACGACGCCGGCGCCCGGTCGCCACTGGCGGGCGTGTTCTCTGCCCTGTGGGTCGCGCTGTTCGCGCTGACCGGGGCCGGGCTGATCGCGCACCTGCCGATCCCCGCCATGGCCGGCAGTATCCTGCTGATCTGCTGGGGTCTGGTGGATCACCGGGCCATCCGCGCGCTGTTCAGGGTCAGTCGCGCTGAATTCCTGGTCATGGCGCTGACCGCCACCGCCACCTTGTTGCTGGAGCTGCAGACCGCGATCTACGCCGGCGTGCTGGCCTCGCTGTTCTTCTACCTCAAGCGCACCTCGCGGCCACGGGTGCAACAAGCGCGCGAGGGCGATGCCGATGTGCTGCGGGTCGGCGGCTCGATCTTCTTCGGCGCCAGCCACTACCTGCAGGTGCGCCTGCAACGTTGCCAGGGCCCGCACGTGGTCATCGACGCCCGGCAGATCAACTTCATCGATTATTCCGGGGTCGACATGCTGCACCGCGAAGCCCGCCGCCTGACACGCACGGGGGGCAGCCTGACGCTGCATCGCGCCCGGCCACAGGTGATCGAGGAGTTGCACAAGCTGGAAGGGGCAGCACGCTGCCCGATCCGCTTCGAGGATTAGCCGCGCGCCAGTTGCCGGCGCAGCTCGGCCAGCACCGGCCCGGTGTCTGGCCGCACGCCGCGCCAGATGAAGAAGGCTTCGGCGGCCTGCTCGGCGAGCATGCCCAGGCCGTCCAGGACCTTGGCCGCGCCCAGGTCGCTGGCCCACTGGCAGAAGGGTGTGGGCGCCTTGCTGTACATCATGTCGTAGCACACCGTGTGTCCTGCCTGAACCAGGCTGTCGGCGATCGGCGGCAACTCGCCGGCCAGGCTCGCCGAGGTGGCGTTGATGATCAGGTCCACCGGCTCGTGCAGCCAGGCGTAGCCACTGGCGGCCACCGGCCCGAGGTCGGCGAACTCGCGGGCCAGTTGCTCGGCCTTTTCCACCGTGCGGTTGGCAATCACCAGCGACTGCGGGTTCTGCGCCAGGCAGGGTTCGAGCACGCCGCGCACCGCACCGCCGGCGCCGAGGACAAGGATACGCTTGCCGGCCAGCTCGACCCCGGCGTTGACCATCAGGTCGCGCACCAGGCCCGCGCCGTCGGTATTGTCGCCCTCCAGGGTGCCGTTATCCAGCCGGGTGAGGGTGTTTACCGCGCCCGCCCGGCGCGCGCGCGGGGTAAGGCTGTCAACCAGGCGATAGGCCTCTTCCTTGAACGGCACGGTGACATTGGCGCCGTGGCCCTGTTTGAAAAAGCCACGGGCGCAATCGCTGAAGTCATCCAGCGGGGCGAGCAGGGTGCTGTACTCCAGGTCTTCGCCGGTCTGGTCGGCGAACAGGCGGTGGATCAACGGCGACTTGCTGTGGCCGATCGGATTGCCGAATACAACGTACTGGTCCATGGGTAGCGCTCCTGGGCTCTGCATATCAAGGCTTACCGCAAGTCAGTTGCCGGCCTGGGCTAGCCAGTCGCGGTCCTGCAGGAAATAGTCAGCCAGGCGCGCCTCTTCGGTGCCGGGCTCGGCCTTCCAATCATAGCCCCAGCGCACTTGTGGCGGCAGCGACATGAGGATCGACTCGGTGCGCCCGCCCGACTGCAGACCGAACAGCGTGCCACGGTCGTAGACCAGGTTGAACTCGACGTAGCGGCCACGCCGGTACTCCTGGAACGCGCGCTGCTGGGGCGTGTACGGCGTGTCCTTGCGACGCTGGACGATCGGCAGGTAAGCCTGGACGTAGGCATCACCGATGGCACGGATGAAAGCAAAGCAGGTGTCGAAGTCCCACTCGTTGAGATCGTCGAAGAACAGCCCACCGATACCACGCGGCTCGCCGCGGTGCTTGAGGTGGAAATAGCGATCGCACCAGGCCTTGTAGCGGGGATAGACATCGGCGCCGAAAGGCGCGCAGGCGCGCTCGGCGACCCGGTGCCAGTGGATGCAGTCTTCCTCGTGGCCGTAGTAGGGCGTCAGGTCGAAGCCCCCGCCGAACCACCAGACCGCTTCCTCGCCCTCCTTCTCGGCAATGAAGAAGCGCACGTTGGCGTGGGAGGTCGGCACGTGCGGGTTGTGTGGGTGGATCACCAGTGACACGCCCAAGGCCTCGAAGCCCCGGCCAGCAAGCTCGGGGCGGTGGGCGCTGGCCGAGGGCGGCAGGCCTGAGCCGAACACATGGGAGAAATTGACGCCGCCTTTCTCGATCAGCGCACCCTCGCCGATCACCCGTGTACGTCCGCCCCCACCGGCTTCGCGCACCCAGGCATCTTCGACGAAGCGGGCGCTGCCATCCTCATTCTCGAGGGCGGTGCAAATGCGATCTTGCAGGTCGAGCAGATAGGCTTTCACGGCCTCGGTGCGGCTAGTCATCAGGTCACCTGGGAGGGGCTGGGCAGATTTCGCCGCGTAGCATACCACTGGCAATCGCAACGCCGCAGTTGACGGCGATCAGGCAAAGGCGTCCGATAGGGGTTTGCCCCAAAACCGACAACAGGAGTGTGAGATGGCCCAGCGTATCCAGTTCAGCCAGCACGGCGGCCCGGAAGTCCTGCAACTGGTCGAGTTCGAACCTGCCGCGCCCGGACCGCAGCAAGTCCGCGTACGCAACCAGGCAATCGGCCTGAATTTCATCGATACCTATTTCCGCAACGGCCTGTATGCACCGCCATCCTTGCCCTCGGGCCTGGGAACCGAGGGCGCCGGTGTGGTCGAGGCGGTGGGCGAGCAGGTCAGCCGGATCAAGGTCGGAGATCGCGTGGCCTATGCCGTCGGCCCGCTCGGCGCCTATAGCCAGGTGCATACCTTGCCGCAGGACAACCTGGTCAAGCTGCCCGACAGCATCAGCTTCGAGCAAGCAGCGGCGGTAATGCTCAAGGGCCTGACCGTGCAGTATCTGCTCAAGCAGACCTATGCCGTGCAGCCGGGCGATACCCTGCTGTTCCACGCCGCTGCTGGGGGTGTCGGCTCGCTGGCCTGCCAATGGGCCAAGGCCCTGGGCGCACGCCTGATCGGTACCGTCAGCTCGCCGGAAAAGGCCGAACGGGCCAAGGCCCTAGGCGCCTGGGCAACCATCGACTACAGCCGCGAAGACGTCGCCCAGCGTGTGCTGGAGCTGACCGATGGCAAGAAGTGCCCGGTGGTCTACGACGGTGTGGGCGCCGACACCTGGCCGACCTCGTTGGACTGCCTGCAACCACGCGGCCTGATGGTCAGCTTCGGCAATGCGTCCGGTGCGGTCAGCGGCGTGAACCTCGGCATCCTGGCGCAGAAGGGCTCGTTGTACGTGACCCGCCCGACCCTGGCCAATTATGCCAACAACGCCGAGAACACCCAGGCCATGGCCGATGACCTGTTCGCCATGATCAGCAGCGGCAAGCTGACTGTGGATATCCAGCAGCGCTATCCATTGAGTGAGGCGGCCAAGGCGCAGACCGAGCTGTCGGCGCGGCGAACCGTGGGATCGACGATCCTCTTGCCCTGACCGCTGCACCTGTCAGCCGGGTCGCACGATCTCGCCCGTCGCCAGATTGCGAATCACACTCGGATTTCTGCGGCCACCCAGGGCACCGCCGAGCACCAGGTCGAGCTGTCCACGGAAGTACTGCTCGACCCGCAAGCGCGTCTTGGCCGCCGGCCGGCCTTGTGGATTGGCCGAGGTGGAGATCAGCGGACCGACCAGCGAACACAGGTCACGCACCAGCGGATGGTCGCTGACGCGCAGGGCCACGGTGTCGTGAACGCCTGTCACCCATTCGGGCAACAGGCCCTGGTGCGGCACCAGCCAGGTATTCGGGCCTGGCCAGGTGCTCGCCATGCGATCCAGCCAATCCTCGGGGAAATCCTCGAAGAGGAAGTCGAACTGGCGAATGTTGTCGGCGACCAGGATCAACCCTTTGTTCACCGAGCGCGACTTGATCGCCAGCAGGCGATCAACCGCCTCTTCGTTCCAAGGGTCACAGCCCAGGCCCCAGACCGCTTCCGTGGGATAGGCGATGACCGCGCCTGCCCGAATCTCACGCGCGGCTTGTTGCACACGCCAACTGCTCACCATTGCTGTTCTCCGCGTAAAGGCTGACGAGCAGTGTACTTAGCCGCAGCGGGCAAACCAACGCCCGGCTTCATTGCTCACCTGGCCGGCGAGCTCCAGCTCCGTCAGGCTGGCCAGCACCTGGGCCAGCGGCTGGCCACTGCTGCGCGCCAGCCCCTCGCTGGTTTGCGGCGCCGCCACGAGCAGCGCCAGCAAGGGATGAGCGGCCTGGGCCACGGGGGCAGGGGGCAGGTTTTGCCAGCCGCGCAAGCTCTCGAGGATCTGCTCGACACTCTCCACCAGCAGCGCGCCATCGCGGATCAGCTGGTGGCAGCCCTTGGCGCCGGGATGGTGGATGGAACCTGGGATGGCATACACCTCGCGGCCCTGCTCGGCGGCCAGGCGCGCGGTGATCAGCGAGCCGCTGGCCAGGCTGGCCTCGATCACCAGCACGCCGAGCGACAAACCGCTGATGATCCGGTTGCGCCGGGGAAAGTTGCCGGCCAACGGCCCGGCATCCAGCGGGAATTCGGAAACCACCGCGCTGCCGCCCCCGATCATCGCCTCGGCCAGCGAACGATGGCGCTGTGGATAAAGTTTTTCCAGCCCGGTTCCAAGCACCCCGATCGTCTGCCCCGCAGCGTCCAATGCGGCCCGATGAGCAGCGCCGTCCACCCCCAGGGCGAGCCCGCTGGTGATGGTGAAACCACTGCGCGCCAGGCAACGGGAAAAGGCGGCGGCGGTGTCCAGCGCTGGCGGCGTGGCGCGCCGGCTACCGACGACGGCCAGCTGCGGTTGCTCGAGGATACCGGGGTTTCCAGCGACGAAGAGCAGGGGCGGGGCATCGTCCACCTCGGCCAGCAAGGCCGGGTAGCCTGGACTGTCCCACATCAGTAAATGCTGGCCCGGACGCTCTATCCAGGCCATCGCCGCCGCCGCGCCCTCGCGCGCATCGGCACTACGGCGGGCCGCGCTGCTGGCCTGGGGCAAGCCCAGCGAATGCCAGGCGGCAGCCGGTGCACTGAGCGCCGCGCTGGCGCTACCGAAGGCTTCGATCAGGGTGCGAAAGCGCTGGCCACCTACCTGTGGCAGACGGTGCAGGCGCAACCGCGCCTCCAGTTCGGCGGGCGGGCAGGTGGGGAAGTAGCTCGTCGACATGCGGGATCATCCTTGATCGGCAAACGGTCATGCACTTGGCACAACCTGTGGATAACTGTGTTGATAATAGTTTGACAACCTGTCCATCCAATGGGCGTTGAAGCGTCCTTTCACACCCTAGCCAAGCTTTGGCAGGTGCCGAACGCGCCGAATCCCTTTATTATGTGAATCCATGTTTGCAACCGAACGCACAGTACTGCCCAGACCCCTATGGCCATCTTGAACATCCTCGAATTCCCGGACCCGCGCCTTCGCACCGTCGCCAAACCGGTGACGGAAGTGGACGACGCCCTGCGCCAGCTGATCGATGACATGTTTGAAACCATGTACGAAGCGCCTGGCATCGGCCTGGCCGCGACGCAGGTCAACGTGCACCTGCGCGTTGTCGTCATGGACCTGAGCGAAGACCGCAGCGAGCCGCGCGTCTTCATCAACCCTGAGATCGAAGAACTGACCCACGACATGGGCCAGTACCAGGAAGGTTGCCTGTCCGTGCCGGGGTTCTACGAGAACGTCGACCGTCCGCTGCAGGTGCGGGTCAAGGCCCTGGACCGCGACGGCCAGCCGTACGAGCTGACCGCCGAAGGCCTGCTCGCGGTGTGTATCCAGCACGAATGCGACCACCTCAACGGCAAGCTGTTCGTCGACTACCTGTCCCAGCTCAAACGCGACCGGATCAAGAAGAAGCTGGAAAAACAGCACCGCCAGCAGGCTTGATCCTTCCGACTTCCAAGGCTTGCTCCGGCAAGCCTTTTTCTTTTCAAGCGAGAACTCCATGCGCATTGTCTTCGCGGGCACCCCAGAGTTTGCCGCCGAACACCTCAAGGCCCTGCTGAACAGCCCCTACGAGATCGTGGCCGTCTACACCCAGCCTGACCGTCCAGCGGGCCGTGGCCAGAAGCTCATGCCCAGCCCGGTCAAACAACTGGCCGTGGCCCAGGGTATCCCGGTGCTGCAACCGCCGACCCTGCGCAATGCCGAGGCCCAGGCCGAACTCGCCGCCCTGCAACCTGACCTGATGGTGGTGGTCGCCTATGGCTTGATCCTGCCCCAGGCGGTGCTAGACATCCCGCGCCTGGGTTGCATCAACAGCCACGCCTCGCTGCTGCCGCGCTGGCGCGGCGCCGCGCCGATCCAGCGCGCGGTCCAGGCAGGTGACAGTGAAAGTGGCGTTACCGTGATGCGCATGGAAGCCGGCCTGGACACCGGGCCGATGTTGCTCAAGGTCAGCACGCCGATCAGCGCTGAAGACACGGGCGGTACGCTCCACGATCGCCTGGCCGCGATGGGCCCGCCAGCAGTACTCGAAGCCGTCGCCGGCCTCGCCGCGGGCACCCTGCAGGGCGAGGTACAGGACGATGCCCTGGCCACGTATGCACACAAGCTGAACAAGGACGAAGCGCGTATCGACTGGAGCCGTCCCGCCGTGGAGCTGGAACGCCTGGTCCGTGCCTTCAATCCGTGGCCGGTCTGCCATAGCACCCTCAATGGCGAAAGCGTCAAGGTGCTGGCCGCGACACTGTCCACAGGGCAGGGCGCTCCCGGTGAGATCCTCGACGCCAGCAAGGACGGTCTGCTGGTCGCCTGTGGCGATCAGGCGCTGTGCCTGACGCGCCTGCAACTGCCTGGGGGCAAGCCGCTGAACTTCGGTGACCTGTTCAACAGCCGCCGCGAGACGTTCGCCGTTGCCATGGTACTGGGCCAATGAACCCACGCCTGGCAGCCGCCCGCGCCCTCGCCGCCGTGCTCAGTGGCAAGGCTTCGTTGAACAGTTCATTGCCCACGCAGCTGGACAAGGTCGAAGAGCGTGACCGCGGTCTGACCCAGGACCTGGCCTTTGGCACCGCCCGCTGGCAGCCGCGCCTGGACCTGCTGGCCGAGCAGTTGCTGCAGAAACCGTTCAAGAGCGCCGACAGCGATGTCCAGGCGCTGCTGCTGGTGGGCCTGTACCAGCTGTTCTACACGCGCATCCCCGCCCATGCCGCGATCGGCGAGACCGTCGGCTGTGCCGACAAACTGAAGAAGCCGTGGGCCAAGGGGCTGCTCAACGCCGTGTTGCGCCGCGCCCAGCGCGAAGGCCAAGCGCTGCTCGACGGCCTGGAACGCGACCCGGTACTACGCACCGCTCACCCGCGCTGGTTGCAGAAGTCGCTCAAGGCCTTCTGGCCGGAACAATGGGAAGCCATCTGCGCCGCCAACAATGCCCACCCGCCGATGATCCTGCGGGTCAACCGCCGGCACCACGACCGCGACGCCTACCTGGCCCTGCTGGCCGAGGCCGGCATCGGCGCCAGCGCCTGCCGTTACAGCCGCGACGCCATCCTGCTGGCCGAAGCCTGCGACGTGCGCAGCCTGCCAGGCTTCGCCGAAGGCTGGGTCAGCGTGCAGGACGAAGCCGCGCAATTGGCCGCCGACCTGCTCGAGCTGGCGCCTGGGCAGCGTGTGCTCGATGCCTGCTGCGCACCCGGCGGCAAGACCTGCCACCTGCTCGAGGCCCAGAGCGACCTGGGCCAGGTGCTGGCCATCGACCTGGAAGCCAAACGCCTGGCCCGCGTGCGGGAAAACCTCGATCGCCTGGGCCTTGAAGCCGACCTGCTCGCCTGCGACGCCCGTGATACCACCAGGTGGTGGGACGGCAAGCCCTTCCAACGCATCCTGCTGGACGCGCCGTGCTCGGCCACTGGGGTCATCCGGCGCCATCCAGACATCAAGCTGACCCGTCAGGCCGACGACATCCCGGCCCTGGCCACCTTGCAAGGCGAGCTGCTCGATGCCCTGTGGCCGACCCTGGAAGTCGGCGGCATGCTGCTGTACGCCACCTGCTCGACGCTGCCGACGGAAAACACCGACGTGATCGAAGCCTTCCTGGCCCGCACCCCGGGTGCCCGCGAACTGGACCTGGCCACCGAGGCCGGGCTGCGCCAGCCCCACGGTCGCCAGCTGTTGGCCCAGGAAGGCGGCCACGACGGCTTCTACTATGCCAAGCTGATCAAGATCGCCGCTTCGCGCGGTTAACGGTAGGGAGTAGCGGATGAAGATCATCATCCTCGGTGCAGGGCAGGTGGGCGGTACGCTGGCGGAGCACCTGGCCAGCGAGGCCAACGACATCACCGTGGTCGACACCGACGGTGATCGCCTGCGCGACCTGGGCGACCGCCTGGACATCCGCACCGTACAGGGCCGCGGATCATTTCCCACGGTGCTGCGCCAGGCCGGTGCCGACGATGCCGACATGCTGGTGGCGGTGACCAACAGCGACGAGACCAACATGGTCGCCTGTCAGGTTGCCTATACCCTGTTTCACACCCCGACCAAGATCGCCCGGGTGCGCGAGGCCGCCTACCTGACCCGCGCCGGCCTGTTCGACAACGAGGCCATCCCGGTGGACGTGCTGATCAGTCCGGAGCAGGTGGTCACCCACTACATCAAGCGCCTGATCGAACACCCGGGTGCCCTGCAGGTGATCGACTTCGCTGATGGCAAGGCACAGCTGGTGGCAGTCAGGGCCTACCACGGCGGCCCGTTGGTGGGCCAGCAACTGCGCCAGCTGCGCTCGCACATGCCCAAGGTCGATACCCGTGTCGCGGCCATCTTCCGCCGCGACCGCCCCATCAAGCCCCACGGCGACACGGTCATCGAAGCCGACGATGAGGTCTTCTTCATCGCCGCCAGGGCGCATATTCGTGCGGTGATGGGCGAGCTGCGCAGTATCGACGAAAGCAACAAGCGCGTGGTCATCGCAGGCGGCGGACAGATTGGCGAACGCCTGGCCGAAGCGATCGAAAGCCGTTATCAGGTAAAAATCATCGAGAAGAGCCCGGCCCGTTGCCGCCATCTCTCCGACAACCTGGAAAGCACCGTGGTCCTGCAGGGCAGCGCCTCGGACCGGGACCTGATGCTCGAGGAGAACATCGCCGAGGCCGACATCTTCCTGGCCCTGACCAACGACGACGAGGCCAATATCATGTCCTCGCTGCTGGCCAAGCGCCTGGGGGCGCGCAAGGTGATGACCCTGATCAACAACCCCGCCTATGTCGACCTGGTGCAGGGTGGCGAGATCGACATCGCCATCAGCCCGCAGCTGGCAACCATCGGCACCCTGCTGGCGCACGTGCGCCGTGGCGACATTGTCAGCGTGCATTCGCTGCGCCGCGGTGCCGCCGAGGCCATCGAAGCGATCGCCCACGGCGATTCGAAGTCGAGCAAGGTGATCGGCAAGACCATCGAAGACATCGACCTGCCGCCGGGTACCACCATCGGCGCGATCATCCGCGCCGAAGAAGTACTCATCGCCCATAACGACACGGTGATCGAAGCCGGGGACCATGTGATTCTCTTCGTTGTGGATAAAAAGTACATCCGCGACGTCGAAAAGCTGTTCCATGTAGGCCTGAGCTTCTTCTAGGAGAAACCGAAATGCGCGAGTCGCTGGAAAAGATGCTGGCCAAGGGTGTGGATAACGCCCTGCTGCGCTTCGGCCTGGGCAAGGCCTGGCTCGACGAAGGCAACGGTGCCGAGGCGGCGGTGCACCTGGCCCGCTGCGTCGAATTCGACCCCAAGTATTCCGCCGCATGGAAGCTGCTGGGCAAGGCGTATCAAGTGCAGGGTGACCTCGCGGCTGCGCGGTTGGCGTGGCAGCAAGGGCTGGACGCCGCCCGCGCCCACGGGGACAAGCAGGCCGAGAAGGAGATGGCGGTGTTTTTGAAGAAGCTGGACAAGGTTTGATCGTGCGGTGAAATACAAAGCCTGCAAGCACGGCACCACCCTGTAGGAGCGCGCCTTGTGCCGGGACGCCGGACCGCCGCGAAGCGGCCGGCACTGACATGGCAAAGACCGTTGCTCCCACAGGCCCAGCATGCACCCTCCGGATGCATGCGATCTCAATACCAGCGCGCTTCCCCGGCCGGGCGCTTCTTGAAGCGCTTCATGCTCCACATGTACTGGCTTGGGTATTCGCGCACATATCGCTCGATCACCTGGCTCATGGCCGCCGCCGCGGTGGCGGTGTCTTCGCTGTACATGGCCTCGGGCGCCGCCTCGAGGATCACCTTGAATCCGGAGCCGTCCGGCAGGCGCAGGGCATGCAGGAACACGCCGACCGCCTTGCCGCCGGCGAGCATGTTCGGCACGAACTTGCTGGTCAGGGCCTGGGTGCCCAGGAAAGGCACGAAGACGCCGGCCGATTCCGCGGGCTCAGGGTCGGCCGGAATGCCCACCTGGCCGCCGCGACGCACTTCCTTGATGATGCTCAGAATGCCTTCCTTGGTCGACGGCGCCACGCGATTACCCAACTGCACACGCTGCTCGCGCAACAGGTCGTCCACCGCCTTGAGCTTGGGCGGACGGTAGAAGATGATCGGTTTGCACTGGCTGCAATAGAAGTGGTTGAGCACTTCCCAGTTGCCCAGGTGGCTGGTGATGCCGACCACGCCCTTGCCCGAGGCCAGGGCCTGCTCCAGCACCTCCAGGCCTTGCACCTCGCGCACCAGCGCCAGCGAGCGGTCGGCCGGCCAGATCCAGGCGCAGGCGCTTTCGGTGAACGACTTGCCAATGTCCATCAGCGCACGACCGACCAGCTGCTCGCGGGCCGCCGGGTCCATCTGCGGGAAACACTTGGCCAGGTTGATCCGCACCACCTCGCGGGAGCTGTTGGGGACTTTCCACATCAGCCAGCCGATGCCGGCACCGACACGCTGCACCGCGCCCCAGGGGAGCTTGGCGAACAATCGCAGCGCCCCGACCATCAGGGCACCCTTGAATTTATCCACAGGCTGGTTCCTTTTTCTGCAAGCCGCGCATTGTAAACCCTCAGGGCAGCAGTGCGAGGTAGCGATCGCAATCGATGGTGTGATCCATGACCATGCCGGTAGCCTGCATGAAGGCGTAGCAGATGGTCGGGCCCACGAAGGTGAAGCCGGCCTTGCGCAACGCCTTGCTCATGGCCTTGGCCTCGTCCGTCACCGCCGGCACGTCGCTGCGCTCGCGAAAATGATTGACCTTGGGCTCACCGCCAACGAACGACCACAGCCACTCGGCCGGCGCGTCCAGCGCCAGCCAGGCCTGGGCATTGCGCCGCGCGGCCTTGAGCTTGAGGCGGTTGCGGATGATGCCTGGGTCGAGCATCAGTTCCTCGATGCGCTCGTCACTCATCTGCGCCAGTTGCTGGGGATCGAAGCCGTACAGCACAGTGCGATAGCGCTCGCGCTTTTTCAGCACGGTGATCCACGAGAGCCCGGCCTGGAAGCCTTCGAGCAACAGCATCTCGAACAGCACCGCCGGATCGCGCTGTGGCATGCCCCACTCGCGGTCATGGTAGGCCTGGTAAAGCGGATCGTCGGTGCACCAAAAGCAGCGTGGCATAAGGCTCCATGGGTAGAGGGCCGCGCGAATCGGGTTATACTCCCGCTCTTTACATTCGCAGCCCTAGATACAGGTGAATTTCGTGAGCCAGCCTACGCCAGCCGTGCGTACCTTCCAAGACCTGATCCTCGCCCTGCAACAGTACTGGGCAGAGCAAGGTTGTGTGGTACTTCAGCCCTACGATATGGAAGTAGGCGCCGGCACTTTCCATACCGCCACCTTCCTGCGCGCCGTCGGTCCAGAGACCTGGAACGCCGCCTACGTGCAGCCCAGCCGTCGCCCGGCGGACGGACGGTATGGCGAAAACCCCAACCGCCTGCAGCACTACTACCAGTTCCAGGTGGTCCTCAAGCCGAACCCGGCCAACTTCCAGGAGCTGTACCTGGGCTCGCTGAAAGCCATCGGCCTCGACCCCCTGGTGCATGACGTGCGCTTCGTCGAAGACAACTGGGAATCGCCGACCCTCGGCGCCTGGGGTCTGGGCTGGGAAATCTGGCTCAATGGCATGGAAGTCACCCAGTTCACCTACTTCCAGCAAGTGGGTGGCATCGAGTGCATGCCTGTCACCGGAGAGATCACCTACGGCCTGGAGCGCCTGGCCATGTACCTGCAGGGCGTCGACTCGGTCTACGACCTGGTCTGGACCGATGGCCCCTTCGGCAAGGTGACCTATGGCGATGTGTTCCACCAGAACGAAGTGGAACAGTCGACCTACAACTTCGAGCACGCCAACGTCGAGAAACTGTTCGAGCTGTTCGATTTCTACGAGAGCGAAGCCAACCGCCTGATCGAGCTGGAGCTGCCGCTGCCGACCTATGAAATGGTCCTGAAGGCCTCCCACACCTTCAACCTGCTCGACGCCCGCCGCGCCATCTCGGTGACCGAGCGCCAACGTTACATCCTGCGTGTGCGGACCCTGGCCCGGGCTGTGGCGCAAAGCTACCTGCAGGCCCGCGCCAAGCTGGGCTTCCCGATGGCGTCCCCCCAATTGCGTGACGAAGTGTTGGCTAAGCTGGAGGCTGCACAATGAGTGCTCAAGATTTTCTGGTCGAACTGGGCACCGAAGAGCTGCCACCCAAGGCACTCGCAAGCCTGGGCGATGCCTTTTTGGCGGGCATCGAGAAAGGTCTGCAGGCTGCCGGCCTGAACTACACCGGCAAGCAGGTCTATGCCGCGCCGCGCCGCCTGGCCGTACTCATCCGTGACCTGGACACCCAGCAGCCGGACCGCAGCATCAATGTCGACGGCCCGCCCCGCCAGGCCGCGTTCGACGCCGAAGGCAACCCGACCCAGGCCGCCCTGGGCTTTGCCAAGAAGTGCGGCGTGGAGCTTTCGGAAATCGACCAGAGCGGCGCCAAGCTGCGCTTCTCCCAGCATATCCCGGGCAAGGCGACCGTCAGCCTGCTGCCGACCATCGTCGAGGACTCGCTCAACGACCTGCCGATCCCCAAGCGCATGCGCTGGGGTGCGCGCAAGGAAGAGTTCGTGCGCCCGACCCAGTGGCTGGTCATGCTCCTGGGTGACGAAGTGGTCGACTGCACGCTGCTCGCGCAGCAAGCCGGGCGCGTGTCCCGTGGCCACCGCTTCCACCACCCCGAAGACGTCACCATCAGCGCGCCGGCCAACTACGCCGAAGACCTGCGCAAGGCCTACGTGCTGGCCGATTTCGCCGAGCGTCGCGAGCTGATCAGCAAGCGCACCGCCGAGCTGGCCCAGCAACAGGAAGGCACCGCCATCGTACCGCCGGCGCTGCTCGATGAAGTGACCGCCTTGGTCGAATGGCCTGTGCCGCTGGTCTGCTCCTTCGAGGAGCGCTTCCTGGACGTGCCTCAGGAAGCCCTGATCATCACCATGCAGGACAACCAGAAGTACTTCTGCCTGCTCGACAGCGAAGGCAAGCTGCTGCCGCGTTTCATCACCGTGGCCAACGTCGAGAGCCGCGACCCGCAGCAGATCGTGCACGGTAACGAAAAGGTCGTGCGTCCACGCCTGACCGATGCCGAGTTCTTCTTCAAGCAGGACAAGAAGCAGCCGCTGGAAAGCTTCAACGAGCGCCTGCGCAACGTCGTATTCCAGGCCCAGCTGGGCAGCGTTTTCGACAAGGCCGAACGCGTGTCGAAGCTGGCCGCCTACATCGCCCCACGCATCGGCGGCGACGCTCAGCGCGCCGCGCGCGCCGGCCTGCTGTCCAAGTGCGACCTGGCCACCGAGATGGTCGGCGAGTTCCCGGAGATGCAAGGCGTGGCCGGTTACTACTACGCCCTCAACGACGGTGAGCCGCAAGACGTCGCCCTGGCCCTGAACGAGCAGTACATGCCGCGCGGTGCCGGAGCCGAGCTGCCGCAGACCCTCACCGGTGCCGCCGTGGCCATCGCCGACAAGCTCGACACCCTGGTCGGCATCTTCGGTATCGGCATGCTGCCGACCGGCAGCAAGGACCCGTACGCCCTGCGCCGGGCCGCCCTTGGCGTGCTGCGTATCCTGATCGACAAGCAGCTGGACCTGGACCTGGACGACGCGGTGAGTTTCGCCGTCGCCCAGTTCGGCAGCAAGGTCAAGGCCGCAGGCCTGGCCGACCAGGTGCTGGAATTCGTCTTCGACCGCCTGCGCGCGCGCTATGAAGACGAAGGCATCGACGTTGCCACCTACCTCTCGGTGCGTGCCCTCAAGCCAGGTTCGGCACTGGACTTCGACCAGCGCGTGCAAGCCGTCCAGGCGTTCCGCCAGCTGCCCGAAGCCCAGGCCCTGGCCGCGGTGAACAAGCGTGTGTCGAACCTGCTGGGCAAGGCCGAGGGCGCCATCGCCCCTCAGGTCGAGCCGAAGTACTTCGACAACGCCAACGAGTTCTCCCTGTACTCGGCTATCCAGCAAGCCGACCAGGCCGTGCAGCCCATGGCTGCTGCGCGCCAGTACAGCGAATCGCTGGCGCGCCTGGCCGCGCTGCGCGAGCCGGTCGACGCCTTCTTCGAGGCGGTGATGGTCAATGCCGATGACGCCAACGTGCGTGCCAACCGCTATGCCTTGCTCAGCCGCCTGCGCGGTCTGTTCCTGGGCGTGGCCGATATCTCGCTGCTGGGGTAAGCCTTGAAACTGCTGATTCTTGATCGGGACGGAGTGATCAACCAGGACTCCGACGCTTACATCAAGTCGCTGGATGAATGGATACCCATCCCAGGCTCGATCGAGGCCATCGCGCAGTTGAGCAAGGCGGGCTGGACGGTGGCCGTGGCCACCAACCAGTCCGGCATTGCCCGGGGCTACTTCCCCCTGGCCACCCTCGAGGCCATGCACGCGCGCCTGCGCGCGCTGGTGGCCGAGGCGGGTGGCGAGGTCGGGTTGATCGTGCATTGTCCGCACGGGCCGGACCTGGGCTGCGATTGCCGCAAGCCAAAGCCCGGCATGCTGCTGGCGATTGCCGAGCATTACCGGGTCACGCTGAGCGGTGTATGGTTCGTCGGTGACAGCCAGGGTGACCTGGACGCCGCGCTGACCGTCGATGCACAACCTGTTCTGGTAAAAACCGGAAAAGGCGAACGCACCCTGAGCAAGGGCGTTTCTGAAAAAACCCTGGTGTTCGATGATCTGGCGGCCGTCGCCAGAGAACTTATTCAACAATAGTGCGCCTGACAGGCGCACTTTCCTTTAGGCGGGCACGACCCGCAACGGTGCATGCCACTATGTCGATGCTGCAGGCGATCAGAATCTTTCTTTTTTACCTGCTGTTGGGTACCAGTTCGCTGCTGTGGTGCACCCTGAGCTTCTTTATCGCGCCTTTCTTGCCATTTCGCGCGCGCTACCGTTTCATCAACGTCTACTGGTGCCGCTTCGCGCTGGTGCTGGCCCGCGTGTTCCTCGGTATCAAGGTCAAGGTGACCGGCGCCGAGAACGTGCCTCGCGATCCCTGCGTGATTGTCGCGAACCACCAGAGCACGTGGGAAACGTTCTTCCTCTCGGCGCATTTCCAACCGCTGAGCCAGGTGCTCAAACGCGAGCTCCTGTTCGTGCCGTTCTTCGGGTGGGCGATGGCCATGCTGCGACCGATCGCGATCGACCGTGACAATCCCAAGGAAGCGCTGCGTCAGGTCGCCAGCAAGGGTGACAAGCTGCTCAAGGAGAAAGTCTGGGTGCTGATTTTCCCCGAAGGCACTCGTGTGCCCTATGGCCAGATCGGCAAGTTCTCCCGCAGTGGTAGCGCCCTGGCCGTCAACGCCGACCTCCCGGTGCTGCCGATCGCGCACAACGCCGGTAAGTTCTGGCCCAAGCAAGGCTGGGCGAAGCGGCCCGGCACCATCGAACTGGTGATCGGTGCGCCGATGTATGCCCAGGGCACGGGCCCAAGGGCGGTTGCCGAGCTCAATGATCGCGTTGCGGCCTGGAATATCCAGACCCAGCGGGCGTTGGGCTCGCTGCCGGCCGAGGCGCAAAACCCAGCAGAAGGCATTGCCTGAGCCATCTGTGGATAACATGTGTGCAATTTTTGGATTAACGGTGAAAAAACATCGTAACTGATTGATTTTGCTTTTTATTTCTCTGTATGACCGTTTTCTGGAAATCGTGCATAAGTTTTTTTCAAGGCATAAAAAAACCGGCTTTTACGCCGGTTTTTTTGCGCCGATTCAAACCTTGTCGATATCCACGTCGCGCGTCTCCTTCAAGCAGAAGATTCCCACCACCAGGCTGATCCCGGTAATCAGTACCGGGTACCACAAGCCATAGAAGATGTCCCCGGTGTAGACCACCAGCGCGAAGGACACCGTCGGCAGGAAACCACCGAACCAGCCGTTGCCAATGTGGTAAGGCAGGGACATGGAGGTATAGCGGATGCGGGTGGGGAACAATTCGACCATCACCGCCGCCAACGGCCCGTAGGTCATGGTCGCGATGAGGATCATCGCCACGATCAGCACCACCACCATGAACTGGTTGACCTGCGCCGGGTCGGCCTTGGCCGGGTAGCCGGCCTGGTCGATGGCCGCGCGCATGGCTGCCTCGTCGAAACCATTGATCTTCTGTTCACCCACGCTCACCACTACATCGCTGCCGCTGGCGGCGCTTACCGAGCTGTAGGGCAGGCCTTGCTTGACCAGGAAGGTCTTGACCTTGTCGCAGGGACTGTCGAAGGTCGCCTTGCCGACCGGATCGAACTGGAAGGTGCAGCCTTGCGGATCGGCGGTGACCACAATGGGTGCTTGCCGGCTTGCCGCATCAATCTCCGGGTTGGCGTAATGGCTCAGAGCCTTGAACAAGGGGAAATAGCAGACGGTCGCCAGGAGCAGGCCGATCATCAAAATCGGCTTGCGCCCGACACGGTCCGACAACCAGCCGAAGAACACAAAGAACGGCGCCCCGATCACCACGCTGATGATCAGCAGGGTATTGGCCTGGGCCGGGTCCACCTTGAGCATCTGGGTCATGAAGAACAGCACGTAGAACTGCGCGGTGTAGAAGGTTACCGCTTGCCCTGCGTTGATGCTGAAGAGTGCGGTCAGCACCACCTTGAGGTTCGGCCACGAAGTGAAGGATTCACGGATCGGCGACTTGCTGATCTTGCCTTGGGCTTTCATTTTCACGAACGCCGGCGACTCATGCATGCTCATGCGAATCCAGGTGGAGATACCCAGCAGCACGATCGACAGCAGGAACGGCAAGCGCCAGCCCCAGGTTTCGAACTCATCGCCACTGATGTAGCGACTGCCCAGCACGACCATCAGCGACAGTAGCAGGCCAAGGGTAGCGGTGGACTGGATGAAGCCGGTGTGAAACCCACGCTTGCCCGGCGGCGCATGCTCGGCCACATAGGTCGCCGCGCCGCCGTATTCCCCGCCCAGCGCCAGGCCCTGGAGCATGCGCAGCACTACCAGGATGATGGGCGCCGCGATGCCGATGCTGGCATAGGTGGGCAGCAAACCCACGGCAAAGGTTGAAATCCCCATGAGCACAATGGTGATGAGGAAGGTGTACTTGCGCCCGATCATGTCACCCAGGCGCCCGAACACCAGGGCGCCGAAGGGCCGCACCAGGAAGCCCGCGGCGAAGGCCATCAACGCGAAGATGAAGGCGGTGGTGTCGTTCACCCCGGCGAAGAACTGCTTGCTGATGACCGCTGCCAATGCCCCATAGAGAAAAAAGTCATACCACTCGAACACTGTCCCGAGGGATGACGCGAAAATGATCTTGCGTTCTTCTCGCCGGCTGTTGCTGGTCGCAGCCGTGCCCTGCTCTTGAATGTAATCCGACATCGTTGCTGTCCTCGGCCCGCAGGCCACAGTGATTATTCTTTTTGTTCCACTGTCGGCGGCCACTGACCACACGGCCGCCGGTGTTGCACGCACCCTGGTCAGGGCGTCGGTATCGCGCTTGTGTCGTTAAGGTTGATGGTGGTCGCCGCCCCCTTGAGGATCAGTTGTGCCGCCTTTTCGGCGATCATCAGCGTAGGTGAACAGGTATTGCCCGAAACGATCTGCGGCATGATCGAGGCATCCGCGACGCGCAGGCCTGGCACACCGTGCACGCGCAGTTGATCATCGACCACGTCCAGCGCACCGCTGCCCATGCGGCAGGTGCCCACGGGATGGAAGATCGTGGTGCCGATCTGGCCGGCCGCCTCTCGCAGCTGCGCTTCGCTTTCCAGCGCAGGCCCCGGCAGGTACTCCAGCGGCGCAAAGGCCGCCAGGGCAGGGGAGCGGACAATGCCACGGGTGATGCGGATGGCCTGGGCCGCGACACGAAGGTCTTCGGGATCACTCAGGTAATTGGGATCGATCAATGGCGCCTCGGTCATGTCCGCGGAGCGGATGTCGATCCGGCCGCGGCTGACCGGGCGCAAGTTGCACACCGAGGCGGTGAACGCCGGAAAGCGGTGCAGCGGCTCGCCGAACCGCTCAAGGGACAGCGGCTGCACGTGATACTGCAGGTTGGCCGTGGCCTGCTCCGGTCCGGAGCGCACGAAAGCGCCGAGCTGGCTCGGCGCCATGGCCAATGGGCCGCTGCGGTCGTAGAGGTAACGCAGGCCCATGCCCATCTTGCCCCACAGGCTGTTGGCCATCTGGTTGAGGGTACGGGTATTGCGGATCTGGTAGATCAATCGCAGTTGCAGGTGATCTTGCAGGTTACCACCCACGCCGGGCACCTCATGGCGAACGCCGATGCCCAGGCTCTCGAGCAGCTTGCGCGGGCCGATGCCCGAGCGTTGCAGGATACCGGGCGAGCCCACCGCACCGGCGCAGAGAACAATTTCGCGGCGCGCCCTGAAGTTGTGCCATGCGCCTTCCCAGTAGGCCTTCACCGCACAGGCACGGGTGTTGTCGAGCACCACCTGATCGACCTGAACACCGGTCAGCACCGTGAGGTTGGGGCGGAAAAGTACCGGCCGCAAGAAGGCCTTGGCCGAATTCCAGCGGATACCGCTGCGCTGGTTGACCTGGAAATACCCGCAGCCTTCGTTATCGCCGGTATTGAAGTCGGCCACATTGGCAATGCCTGCCTGGGCCGCCGCCTCGCGGAAAGCATCGAGGATCGGCCAGCTGTAGCGTTGCTGCTCGACCCGCCATTCACCTTCGGCGCCGTGGTGGTCGTTGGCGCCGGCATGGTGGTTTTCGCTGGCCTTGAACAGCGGAAGGACATCCTGCCACGACCAGCCGGCATTGCCCTGTTCGGCCCAGCGATCGTAGTCCGCTGCCTGGCCTCGCATGTAGATCATGCCGTTGATCGACGAACAGCCACCGAGCACCTTGCCACGCGGGTACCCTAGGCTGCGACCATTGAGGCCCGGCTGTGCTTCGGTCTTGAAGCACCAATCGGTACGGGGATTGCCGATGCAGTAGAGATAGCCGACGGGGATGTGAATCCAGGGATAGTTGTCGCGCCCACCTGCCTCAAGCAGCAGGACCCGACTGGCAGGATCGGCGGACAGTCGGTTGGCCAGCAGGCACCCGGCAGGGCCCGCGCCGACCACTACATAATCGTAAACAGAATCGGCTGATGGCATGTGTAACCTCGCGCCTGATTATTGTTCTTGTCCCTGTCCATGTTATTGATTAATTTCGCGAAGGAAACGTTAGATTTCGCGCAACTGCTGTGCGTTTTAGCACAACGCCCGTGAACACCTGATTCACAAGGAAGAGCATGTTCGACTGGAATGATCTGCGGTTTTTCCTCGAGTTGCAGCGCAGTGGCCGCCTGCTTTCCGCGGCCAAACGCCTCAACACCACCCACAGCACCGTGGCCCGGCATATCGAGAATATCGAGCAAAGCCTGGGCACCGCCTTGTTCGTCCAGCATGCCCAAGGCTACGAGCTCACGCCCTCGGGCCAAGCCCTGCTCAAGCACGCTGAGGCCATGGAAAACGTGGCCCTGCTGGCACAGGAAGAGATTACCCAGGCGATCACGCCCCTGGGCAAGATCCGCCTGGGGGTTACCGAGGGCATCGGCATCATGTTCTTCACCCCACGGATGAATCAGTTGTTCGAGCGCTACCCGGGGCTGGAAGTAGAGTTGGTGGCGGTGCCACGCTTCGTCAGCATCCTTAATCGCGAAGCCGAAATCAGCATCCACCTGGAGCGGCCCAATGCGGACTTGCTGATCACCCGCAAACTCACCGACTATCGTCTGGCGCTCTATGCCAGCCGCGAGTACCTGGCCAAAGGACCTGAGCTGCGGCACCGCGAGGATCTGGCCCGCCATAGCTGGATCGGCTACGTCGATGACCTGTTGTTCAGCCAGGAGCTGCTGTTTCTCAACAGCTTCTGTCGAGCGCCGAACGTGGTCTTTCGCAGCACCAGCGTGATCGCCCAGCAGCAGGCGGCGCGCGCAGGCTTGGGTATCGCTGTGCTACCCAACTACATGGCCCGGCATGACCCGCAACTGGTGCGGGTGCTGCCCAGCGAGACCATTCAGCGCAGCTACTGGATCTGTACCCGCCGGGAGCTGCACAAGTCGGTACGCTTGCGGGTAGTGTGGGACTATCTCTTGGCACTGTGCGCCCAAGAGCAGGCCGACCTGCTCGCCCATTAGCCTCAGCCCAGCAGCGCGTTACCTGCTAGCAGCAAGGCCGCCACTAGCCCTGCGAGGGCAAACAATTGCTGCAAGCGTGGCCCAGCCAGCCTGCTGGCCAGCGGCCGCGCGAGCAGCAGACCCAGCACCGCGCCCGCGGCGAAGGGCGCGCCCACGCCCCACTGCATGACGCCCGCGAGGCTGGCACTGATCACGCTGCCGGTAGACACCAGGGCGATGACCGCCAGCGAGGTGGCGACGATGCTCTTCATGTCCAGGTTGGTGTAGCGGTTGAGCGCAGGAATGATCACGAAGCCGCCGCCCACCCCGAGCAGGCCGGACAATAATCCCGATAGCAGACCGGTGCAGGCCAAGGCACGAGCGCAGGGCAGGGTCCAACGTAGCCGTCCCTGACTCGGGTTGAGCACGCAGGGCATGATCTGCCGTGGGCCGCAGGACGGCTCGCCGCGTCGTTCACGGCTCGCCCTGCGCCAGATGCGCAGGCAGGCATAGACCAGCACCAGGGCGAAGACCAGCGCCAGTGGCCGGTTGGGCAAGTGGTGAGCGAGCAGCAAGCCAAGGGGCGCTGTCGCGATGCCAATGAGCGCGACGAACGAAGCCGCCCGGTAGCGTACCAGCCCTTGGCGCAGCCCTAGCAACGCGCCGACTGCCGCGGCCAGCCCGACCGCTAGCAAGCCGATCGGGGCCGCCTCGACCATCGACAGGCCCAAGCCAAAGACCAGCAACGGCACGGCAAGGATGCCACCGCCGGCCCCGGTCAATCCCAGCACCGCGCCGATGACCGCGCCAAGTGTCAGCCCCAGCAGGTGATGCGCGATCACTGCTGGTCCTCAGTAGTCAGCTCGCTCGCGGTAAGGGTGATCACGGTGTGGAATAGGCTGGGGGTAACCTGGGAGGACATAGAGGCTTCCTTGCAAGGCCGTTATTCGTGACGTGCTCATAGCACGTTCAGGGGAATCTTCAGGTAGCGGATACCGTTGGCTTCCGCTTCAGGTAGCTGACCGCTGCGCATGTTGACCTGCACCGAGGGCAGGATCAGCACGGGCATTTCGAGGGTCGCATCGCGCGCTTCGCGCATGGCCACGAAAGCGTCTTCGCTGATGCCGTCATGGATATGCACATTGGCGCTGCGCTGCTCGGCCACGCTGCTCACATAGCGCAGCTCGCGCCCGCCGGGCAGGTAGTCGTGGCACATGAACAGGCGCGTCTGTGCGGGGAGGGCGAGAATTCGGCGGATCGAGCGGTACAGGGTACGGGCATCGGCGCCGGGAAAATCGCAGCGGGCCGTGCCGTAGTCAGGCATGAACACTGTGTCCCCCACAAAGGCCGCGCCTTCATCCCCATCCTCGACCACGTAGGTGACGCAGGCCGGGGTGTGCCCAGGCGTATGCAGGACGTGAATGCGTAAGGCACCGAGCACCAGTTCCTGCCCATCCTCCAGCAGCACATCGAACTGGCTGCCATCGCGGGCGAACCCGGGTTCGGCATTGAATAACGCACCAAAGAGCTTCTGCACCTGGGTAATACGACTGCCGATAGCGATCTCACCGCCCAACACCGCCTTGAGGTAAGCGCCGGCCGACAGATGATCGGCATGTACATGGGTTTCGAGTATCCACCGCACGTGGGCACCCAGCGCTTTCACCCGGCCTATCAGGTTATCCGCCGAGTGGGTATTGGTGCGCCCGGACTTGGGATCGTAGCCGAGTACGCTGTCGATCAGCGCACAGTGCATCGAAGTACAGTCCATGGCCAGGTAACTGAGGGTCGAGGTCGCCTGATCGAACACGGCTTCCACGTACAGGTTGCTGCCAATGTGCATTGCAACTCTCCAGAGATTCGGTCCCTGCCTTACTCGAGGTCTAGGCAGTGCAAGCGCTTTATCAAGAGGCGCTCCAGAGTTTCCATCCGAATGTACCCCGTCGCGCCTCGTGTAAGCCAGAAAACAAAAATCCCAGCCTAGGCCGGGATTCTTGTTTTCAGCGCTGCACGTATGTAGGTTCACAAAATAGGTGATAGGCCAGACCCCGTGAAATTGGAATCTTCGCCATTTTTTTTGTGAAATGAAGGGGTGCTTTTCACAGAAAAGCCGAGAAATCCCTACTCACCAATCACAAAAGTTGATTGGCCTGGAAAGGGCCGTTTACGACCGACGCGTGACTTTTCGGTAAGGGATGAGGAGTAGTCGCAGCGATCCTTTAGCTCCTAGTCTGGCGACCTTGGGTTCAGAATCCGACTGGCAATGCCCGCCGTCACTACTTCAGAGGAACCAGCTTCCTCTGCTGCCAAAATTGCGGGGGGCTCATGCTGGTACCCAGGCCCGACAAATGCGCAGTTGCAGCCCTCAATTGCAAGGCTATCCAAAGCGGCACGCGTGTCAATCAAGATCTGATGCATGACGATGGCCGGCCTCACGGAGGTGAAACCGGAGATTCAGATTGACTAAACCGACCCCGTAGACACCAACCTCCACGAAGGCCGCTATCGACCCAAAGCTGTCCTTCAAGAAAGGCAGCTAACGGCGAGAAGCGGTCATTTTGTATCTACAGGTTTCGGGGCGATTCACTCGTCTGATGCTCAGGAGCACCAGGATGGGCGTCAAGGAGGTGGTCATCTTGAGGTGGACTATGCTGACCAGTTGCTCTCAAATCTAATCGTGAGGTCCTCCATGGCAAACCCCAATCTGCTGGCTCTATTCAGAGATGAAGTCCTTCTGACCGGGCCTGAAAGCTCCCTTCCAAGCAACCTATCTCAGTTCTGGCTTGAGGAGCTCCAGAGTCATCTGGAGAGGTATTTCGACGGTTTGAACTCGGATTCAGATGCAGAAGAGAAGGATCTCGACATCTCTCTCCCACTCGCAGCGATCATCCACATCTTGTTCGCGAAGAATGGTGGGGAGGAGATATCCGAGAGCTCTGAAAAGCTGTACGAGTATTTCCAAGACTACCGGCTCGAACTGGCCCTTGAAGAGATCACGCGAAAGACTCATGTGGCTGCCGAGGCTGCAACCATTGAGACCATCTTCACCAACCGAGATGTCCTGGTGGAACAAGGCCCCCTTCTTCAATAGGTACCTCCACCGATGCCATCGCCGGCGGGCACGCTCCGAGGCATTGATGGAATGCATTTTGACGGCTGCCGAGATCAGCGAATGAAAGAAATTGCTGCGCCGATGTTCGATCTAATCGCTTTGTCGCTTCCACGAGGGTTGGGGTTTGGGGACAGCCCGCCAGTAGGGGCATGGCTTAGTGAGGACGGAATTTCTTGTGCCGCTCTAACCCGAAATATCCATGCCGGCAGCTTCGGAATTGTCACCTTGCGGCGTCGTGTCGATAGCGTGTGGGTGCTCCTCAGCCATAGTGAGCGCACCACTGGCGAGTCTGAAGCCCGCGCCTCAATCAGCCATTTTCTCTATACCCAAGCCCATCCGCTTCCACTCCCTTCAGGTGAACGACGACGTGCTCCTCTAAGCAGAATGGGTAAGCGCACACCAAGCGTGGTGTTCAAATCACTATTTGATCCAAGCCGCCGTATTGGGGCGTGGGCGCTGAATCAACTGTATCTCGCACTGCCATCCCCAGACAGAAATTGGGTTCCCGATTGCCAGACTGAGAATTTTCACACCCGCCTCTGGGAAGCCCACCTATTAGCGATTTTTCGTGAACAGGGACTCTTGGTCACCCAGCCTAAAGAATCACCCGATTTTCACATCGAGAATAGGCTGGGAGATGAGGCCTGGGTTGAAGCAGTGACAGCCAACCCGGAAGAGCGGTATGAGCATTTTGGCGCCTCGCCGGTCCCCCCACCCGCTGACCGACATGAGCGTTTCTTAGGAGCGGCTGCAGAAAGGTTTGCGAGGACCATCCAAAACAAATTGGACAAGCGTTACGAATCCCTACCGCACGTGGAGGGTAAGCCGCTCATTCTGGCCTTAGCCGATTTCCATGCGCCCAGTTCAATGCTGTGGAGCAGGGAGTCGCTCATCAGCTATCTCTATGGCTTTGCAGTTCACTCATCTGCGCATCGTGGTACGCACCTGATAACTGTGGAGGAAGAGACATCTCTGCTATCAGGGCGCCCCAACGGCCTATTTACGCTAATGGAAAATGCCCATCTTTCAGCGGTCATTTTCACCAATGCCTGCACAGTGCCAAAGCTCAGCCGAGTGCCGATCTCAGGTGGAGCTCATCTAGACGGGTACCGATACTTGCGGTTTGGTGAGTTTTTCGACCGTTCTCCGGGAGCATCACGAGGTATCCCATTTCTGTTGGATGTAGCGTCCAGCGACTACGGTCAGCTCTGGCCGCAATATGGCTACGAGCCGTGGTCTGCTGAAGTGGAGGTATTCCATAACCCTATGGCACTATACCCGGTGCCTAATGAGTTGATACCAGAAGTCACCCACTGGAGAGAAGTAAACGGAAGAGTCGAGTGCGAATCTTTCTTTGATGTATCCATACTCCGATCCAGAACACTCGTCCTCAGTGCAAACGCTAAGGTTCCGTCACTCGATGAGTTGCTGACAGCAGCCAGTCCTCCAGAGCTCTGACGGCGGCGGGGTGGCCGCATCGTTGCCACGCAGGTAGATGAGAATTTCTCAGCAAGCTACCCAGCCAGGGGAAGGACATGAGATCCCCTGCGCAATTCAGGACCGTTGAAGCGTCACCTCTCTTCGGGTAAAAGCATGACCGTCATACAACGCTACAACAGCGTCATACCCGAGAGCATAGGAAGAAAAATGTCGATCCAAGGACTAAAACGATACTTTGGAAACAAGATTCACGCAGTGATAATGATGGCCCCGCTTAAGCGGGAAATGATACGCCTCGGCATATGCACCCTTATGGCGATTATTCTGAATATCATCTTGTATACCGGCGTTGAAGTAGACGGCACCATCAAGCCGTGGGCAGAAACCCCGATAAAACTGTTTGCATCGTCGATGTTATTCGCCTTCATGATCAAGGCTTTTCTGCCAGTTCTCGGCTGGACGATACTGAAAGCAATGCTGTTGAGTGCGAACAATGCCTTCAGCGGCATACTGAGTTTTTTGGGCAATCAGTTCACAGGCGTCATGTACTGTACCGGAATTATTATGGGTTCTATCACGATTAAATTGTATATGGTTTCCGGGGTTTTAGACTCTGAGTTTGCTTATCTGTCCGCAATCGTATTTGCTTCCGGGGTTTTATATTTCTATGTGCTGCAATGCGCCATTCAAAAAACAATGAGTCCGGCCCTGCGTACACCAGCAGTACCGCGTTAAACCACTAGGCTGTGACTATTCATCTCTGGTGCTCAGTAGGCGCTCGCTCTGCTGAACCCTCACCCATACACAACCATTAATGGACTGGCCCGCCTTCGACTTTATGAAGAAGGCGAGCGAGCACGTGACTGATTGCGCATGTATTCCGAGATGAGACTTTCGAAATTGATGTCCGCCTCCTCAACGAGAATATTGACGTGACAGTACAGCTCTTCAGGACCTCTGAGATAATTGAAAATCCTTGATCTAACGATGCCGCAAACCCCTTCTTTGACCGCCGTAGAGGGGAGGTTGATAACATCGCCAACGCACGGGATAAGAGCTAGGCCATGGTCGCTGTTGAAGACAATGTCAGCTGGACAGGCATCAATGCTGGCATCGGATTGTCCTTGCGAAACCTGCTGATAATCAATGCTATACCTCATGTACAGCCTACCTCATTTGTTGAGTGAGGAATCAGCGCCGCGGATCGTAAACAGAAACCTCAAGTTCGCAAGCGACGGGAGCATGTAGCGGATTTTCGGTACTAGAGAGCTTGGCAACTATCGTTTTTCAAGCACATACCCTACGCCCCGAAGCGTATGTATCAGTTTGGTCTCGAAAGGGTCATCTATCTTGGCTCTGAGTCTTCGAATCGACACCTCTACAACGTTTGTGTCGCAGTCAAAATTCATATCCCAAACCTGCGAAATAATTTGGGTGCGGCTCAGCACCACACCGGTATTACGCATCAGGTAATGCAGTAACGCGAATTCTTTCGTGGTCAGGTCAATGCGCTGACCGTCCCTGAATGCCCTGTGCCGGCTCTGATCAAGCTCCAGGTCAGCGACGCGAATGACCTCTACGGATGCAGGGTGATCTGACCTGCGCATCAAGGCGCGAACCCGGGCCAGCAGCTCAGGGAACTCAAATGGCTTGATCAGGTAGTCATCTGCTCCGTTCTCCAGCCCCCGGACCTTATCCGCCAGCCGGCTTCTCGCCGTCAGCATCATGATACGGGAAGGGCAGTTTTTACGACGCAACAACTCAAGGACCTGCCAACCGTCCATCTCTGGCAGATTTATATCCAGGATAATCAGCTCATATTCGTGCTGCTTAGCCAAGAATAATCCATCTGACCCGGTGTGGACGCAATCTACGACATAGCCACATTCCGTCAGACCTTGACGCACATACTCCGCAGTTTTTACTTCATCCTCAATTACCAGAATTCGCATGGGATTTTGTCTCGATATCACTGAGCAATTAACCGCGCACGCGCGCCGGCATTATTGAAAGGGATGGTAAATCAAAATGAGCGTGCCGGGGCTCAAATGACGGATTTGTAATTTCTAGGTAATACAGTTGATAGTCTGGCGGTATATCTTGTCGCGGTTTGGGTTTGACAGTTGCGGGCCCTCTCTCCAGCAGGTGATTTGACCTTATGAAGTATTGGGTTATTTTCTTCTTTGTGCTGGCTTCGTTCCGCTCAGATGACGGCGAGGTCGCTCACATTGAAGAGACTGGTCATTGGTGTAGTCATGAACTTCACCGGCATGCGATGCGTACAATCGAACGCCTACTTGAATTTTAGGCAAAAAAAGGCGCCCAATGGGCGCCAAATATCCACCTTTTACCAAAGGAGCACTTAAGCCACTCAAGGTGAATTCGTAATGCTCGTTTTACTAATAGGACCAGTTAATGAATAACTGGTCCAGTTAGCGAATTACAGAATCGAAAGCGGGTACTCAATGATCACACGGGTTTCATCCAGATCCGATTCGAATGCAGTGGCACGTGTGGTTGCCTGGCGCAACCGGAAGGACAGATCTTTTGCTGGACCGGTTTGGACAACGTATTTGACTTCGACGTCACGCTCCCAACGCTTCTGATTGTCGAGCGGGTTGCCGTTGTCATCAGTGCGCATGTAGAACTGGTTAGCGTTCGAGTAATCCGCGCCCGAGCCTCTGGCGTAGCGGGTCATGAACGTCAGGCCTGGAATGCCGTAGCTGGTGAAGTTCAGGTCATAGCGCAGCATCCAGGAACGCTCTTTCGGCGAGTTGAAGTCGCTGTACTGGATGGAGTTGTCGACGAAAATCGAGTCCGACTGACGCAGGTAGTCAAAATCGTCGTCGCCGTTGTTGCGCTGGTGCGACAGGGCTAGGGTATGGGCACCGTAACGCACGCCGACCTTGGCACTCCAGATGTTGTTGTCGAATTCACCCAGGCGCTTCTTACCTTCATCTACGGCTTTGTAGTAGTTGAAGCCACCGATCAGCGCCAGATCGTCGCTCAGCGGGTAAACCACGCTGGTGCCGGCGTAGTACTGATTCCAGACGTCTTTCAGCTGGCTGGCGTAGACGCTCACAGTCCAGTTGTCGTTGATCGAGTAGTCACCGCCACCGTAACCGATCCATGGCGAGTTGACCGGGCCGCCGTAGAACGTCACGAAGTTGTCGTTCAGGTTGCTTGAGACCGGCTGGCTCATCGCATGCAGACGACCACCCTGCAGGGTGAGGCCTTGGATGCTGGTGTTCTCAACGGTCACGCCGCGGAAGCTTTCTGGCAGCAGGCGAGAGTCGCCGGATGCAACGACCGGAGTCGATGGGAAAACATCACCTACTTTCACGATGGTATCGAACAAGCGGACTTTGGCTGCGCCGCCGACCTTGGTGTATTCGTCGCGAGCTTCGCCCTTGTTATCAACGGGTAGCACGTCGAAGGAGCTACGGCCGCCGTTGCGCCCATCACCGGTGTCGAGCTTGAGGCCGATCATGGCGAAGGCATCAACGCCAAAGCCAACGGTTCCCTGGGTAAACCCAGAGTTGAATTTGCTGATGATCGCGTGCGCCCAGGCTTCGGAGTAGCCGTTGGTGTTGCCCTTGCCACTGTTATAAGTGGGGGCAGTGCTGTCGCGGTTATCACGGTTGAAGTAGAAGTTACGGTTCAGCACTGTAAGGCTGCTGCCTTCAATGAAGCCTTCTGGCTTGTCTTCTGCCTGTGCCGAAATAGCATAGCTTCCAGACAGCGCAGAAACTGCCGCCAAATACAGTGGTACTTTGATTTTCATCCGATGCTCCTTTGATTCACGGCAGTTTTTATTATGTTTACCGGCGCGGGTGTCGTTAATTGTTCTGACCAGGCGGCGCGCCTAGCGTAGCGCGAGCTCATATTTGCAGGCCGAAGATAACGGGGGGGTGATAGGAAAATTACAATTTCGTCATCTACCTGTTGTTCGGGCCTTCGCACCGCGTGTTTGCCATCTCCGTTGCTTGTAACGAAATCATCGTGTCGGGTTTGGTTTCCCAGTATTTTCGGGCATTACAGGACATTCTTACGGAATTGTAATTTTCTAGCCACCCCTCTGATAGCTACCGCTCATTAGAGTGCCATCACCTAATCAAGTGGGGCTTGGCAGCTGTTTCGGCGTTCTCGCCAAGCTTTATCGAAGTTTGTGCACGAGGACCATCAAAGTGCCCCGGTATAACCGCAATGTCTTACCCAAGACCCCCGTCTCGCCCTGGAAGATCGCTGCACTCTGTGCAGTCATCTCTGGGTTGATGGCGCCTGCAGCCCTTGCCCAAAGCATCAGCTTGCCCCAGGCGCTTTCGACGGCCATGGATGCCAACCCAGACCTGGCCGCGGCCAGGCAAGAAATTGGGATCGCTGATGGTGCTCGCAAGCAGGCCGGGCTTATCCCCAACCCCACAATCTCGTATGACGTGGAAGACACCCGTCGTAACACCAGCCAGACGACTGTCTCTCTCAGCCAGACCCTTGAGCTGGGCGGTAAGCGGGGGGCTCGTGTTGACGTCGCCACATACGGGCAGACCGCCGCACAGCTTGAGTTAGACCGTCGCGTTAACGGCCTGCGTGCAGATGTCGTCCAAGCCTTTTACGCCGCGTTGCGGGCCCAGACAGGTCTCGACCTGGCCAAGCAATCTCTCGAACTGACTGAGCGCGGTCTTCGCATCGTCGATGGCCGTGTTCGCGCAGGTAAGTCGTCCCCAGTGGAGGCGACCCGCGCTCAAGTGCAACTGGCCGAAGCCCAGCTGCAAGTTCGACGTGCAGAAACGGAAAAAGCGACCGCTTACCAACAGCTCGCTCAAATTACCGGGAGCTCAGTCACCGTGTTTGATCGACTCGAATCGCCAACCCTCTCCCCGGGCTTGCCACCTCGCACTGAAGATCTGCTGGCTAAGCTCGACCAAACAGCAGAAATGCGTCAGGCCGTGGTGCAGATAGACAAGAGCGATGCCTCGCTCGGCTCAGAGAAAGCTCAGCGTATCCCGAACCTTACTGTCAGTGTAGGTAGCCAGTACGACCGCTCTGTGCGCGAGCGGGTCAACACTGTGGGCCTGTCTATGCCTTTGCCGCTGTTCGATCGTAACCAGGGCAACATTCTTTCCGCTTCTCGTCGTGCAGATCAGGCCCGGGACCAGCGCAATGCTGTTGAGCTGCGCCTGCGCACCGAAACCCAAACCGCGTTGAACCAATGGTCCACCGCCATGCAGGAGGTCGAGTCCTACGACAAGACCATTCTGCCTTCAGCCCAACAAGCCGTAGAGACCGCAACCCGCGGCTTCGAGATGGGCAAATTCGGTTTCATCGAAGTGCTGGATGCCCAGCGCACCTTGATCGTCGCTCGTGGCCAATACCTCGAATCGTTGGCAGCGGCGACCAATGCGCGTGCGCAGGTGGAAAGGGTTTATGGCGAAGTCGGCTCAACCGCCGGCACTCGCTGAACGGGCCAAACATTTTCTTCGGCACACAGCCTTGAACAAGCCGGTGCCTACGATCAGCAGGAGTAGCAATGGATAACAAACGCAAGATCGCCCTCGCGGTAGCCGCTGTGGCAGCCCTCGGATTTGGCAGCCTTGCCTGGAACAACAGTTCCGGACAGCAGGCCGCCAGTACTGCCGAGCATGGCGCTAACGATGGCCATGGCGACGAAAAGAAAGCCGCATCTGCCGCCAAAGAGGAAGGTGATGAGGGCCATGGTGAAGAAGGCCACAGCGAAGAGGGCGGTGAAGAAGAGGGCAAGCTGACGCTCAGCGCTGAACAGATCAAGGCCGCTGGTGTTGCCCTGGAAGCTGCAGCGCCTCGTGACCTCGGTACCGTCGTGAGCTTCCCTGGCGAAATTCGCTTCGACGAAGATCGTACTGCCCACGTGGTTCCTCGTGTTCCTGGCGTTGTTGAGGCTGTCCAGGCCAACCTGGGCGAGACGGTCAAGAAAGGGCAAGTCCTCGCGGTAATCGCCAGCCAGCAGATCTCTGACCTGCGCAGCGAACAACAGGCCGCACAGCGTCGCGTCGAACTGGCGCGTGTGACCTTCGAACGTGAGAAGCAACTGTGGCAGGACAAGATCTCTGCAGAGCAAGACTACCTCCAAGCACGCCAAGCGCTGCAAGAAGCGGAGATCTCCTTGGCCAACGCCAAGCAGAAGGTCGGCGCAATCGGTGCCTCGGTTAACTCCGTTGGCGGTAATCGTTACGAGCTCCGCGCTCCCTTCGACGCCGTGGTAGTGGAGAAACACCTGACCGTCGGCGAAGTCGTCAGCGAGGCGACCAACGCCTTCATCCTTTCCGACCTGAATCAGGTCTGGGCGACCTTCGCAGTTCCGCCGACAGATCTGGGCAAGGTCACGACTGGCCGTGCAGTGAAAGTCTCTTCGCCTGACATGAACGTCGAGGTCGAAGGGAAGGTGGGTTATGTCGGCAGCCTGCTGGGCGAGCAAAACCGTGCAGCTACTGTCCGCGTCACCTTGACCAACCCCAACGGCGCCTGGCGTCCAGGCCTGTTCGTAAACATTGCGGTCACCTCCCAGACCGATCGAGTTGCCGTAGCGGTCCCTGAGCACGCTGTGCAGACCGTTGAAGACAAACCTTCGGTATTCGTACGCACCCCAGATGGCTTTGACACCCGCCCGGTAAAACTGGGTCGCCGCGACAATGGGTACGTGGAAATCATCGACGGTATTGAAGCCGGCGCCCAGGTAGCAACCAGTGGCAGCTTCACACTCAAGTCCGAGCTCGGCAAAGCTTCTGCCGAACACGGTCACTGATGCGAACTGACAGGATGATTTCTCATGTTTGAACGTATCATCAGATTCGCCATCGAGCAGCGCATCGTAGTAATGATCGCCGTTCTGATCATGGCGGGTATCGGTATCTACAGCTATCAAAAGCTGCCCATCGATGCGGTACCCGATATCACCAACGTCCAGGTGCAGATCAACACTGCAGCGCCTGGTTACTCGCCCTTGGAAACCGAACAACGGATCACGTTTCCAGTTGAAACGGCCATGGCCGGTCTCCCGGGCCTTCAGCAGACCCGTTCCCTGTCTCGCTCTGGCCTGTCTCAGGTCACCGTGATCTTCAAGGATGGCACTGACATCTTCTTTGCCCGCCAGTTGATCAACGAGCGGCTGCAGGTTGCGAAGGAACAGCTGCCAGAAGGTGTAGAGGCCGTCATGGGTCCGGTATCTACCGGCCTCGGCGAGATCTTCCTGTGGACTGTTGAAGCCGAAGATGGCGCGGTCAAAGAGGACGGTACGCCGTACACCCCGACCGACCTGCGCGTGATCCAGGACTGGATCATCAAGCCTCAGCTGCGTAACGTCCCGGGTGTGGCCGAGATCAATACCATCGGCGGTTATGCCAAGCAGTTCCTGGTTGCGCCGGATCCAAAGCGCCTGGCTACCTACAAGCTGACACTCAATGACCTGGTCGCAGCGTTGGAAAGTAACAACGCCAACGTCGGTGCCGGCTACATCGAGCGTAATGGTGAACAGTTGCTCATCCGTGCACCGGGTCAGGTAGGCAATATCGAAGACATCGCCAACATCGTGATCACCAGTGTGGATGGTGCACCGATTCGCATCAGCAGCGTTGCTGACGTCAGCATCGGTAAAGAGCTCCGTACAGGTGCTGCTACTGAGAACGGCCGCGAAGTCGTGCTCGGTACCGTGTTCATGCTGATTGGTGAAAACAGCCGCACCGTATCTCAAGCTGTCGCCGCCAAATTGGCGGACATCAACCGCACCCTGCCAAAGGGCGTGGTGGCTGTGACTGTTTACGACCGTACCAACCTGGTTGAAAAAGCCATCGCGACGGTGAAGAAGAACCTGGTGGAAGGCGCGATCCTGGTTATCGCCATTCTGTTCCTGTTCCTCGGCAACATCCGTGCGGCTCTGATCACCGCGATGGTGATTCCGCTGTCCATGCTGTTCACCTTCACAGGCATGTTCAACAACAAGGTCAGTGCCAACTTAATGAGTTTGGGGGCACTCGACTTCGGCATCATCGTCGACGGTGCCGTGGTTATTGTAGAAAACGCGATCCGTCGACTGGCTCATGCGCAACATAAGCATGGCCGCATGCTCACCAAAACCGAACGCTTCCACGAGGTCTTTGCCGCGGCGCGAGAAGCTCGCCGGCCGCTGATCTTCGGTCAGCTGATCATCATGGTGGTGTACCTGCCGATCTTCGCCCTCACCGGCGTCGAAGGCAAAATGTTCCACCCGATGGCCTTCACCGTTGTGATGGCGCTGCTGGGTGCAATGGTCCTGTCCGTTACCTTTGTTCCTGCAGCTATTGCCATGTTCGTCACTGGCAAGGTGAAGGAAGAGGAAGGCGTGGTCATGCGCACAGCTCGACTGCGCTATGAACCGGTTCTGCAATGGGTGCTGGGACATCGGAACATCGCTTTCTCGGCCGCAGTAGCCTTGGTCGTGCTCAGTGGTTTGCTGGCAAGTCGTATGGGTAGCGAGTTCATCCCAAGCCTCAGTGAGGGTGACTTTGCGATGCAGGCCATGCGTGTGCCTGGAACGAGCCTCACTCAATCTGTCGAGATGCAGCAGCGTCTGGAGAAAGCGGTGATTGCGCAGGTGCCTGAAGTTGAGCGGATGTTCGCACGCTCGGGTACCGCAGAAATTGCATCTGACCCGATGCCGCCGAACGCCTCTGACGCCTACATCATGCTCAAGCCTCAGGATCAGTGGCCTAACCCGAAGAAGCCTCGTGATGAGCTGATTGCTGAAGTGCAGAAGGCCGCAGCGGGTGTTCCAGGAAGCAACTACGAGTTGTCGCAGCCAATCCAACTGCGTTTCAACGAGCTGATTTCGGGCGTGCGTAGTGACGTCGCTGTGAAAGTCTTCGGCGATGACATGGACGTGCTCAACAACACCGCCAACAAGATCGCGGCAGCGCTCAAAGCGGTCCCGGGCTCATCGGAAGTGAAAGTTGAGCAGACATCCGGCCTGCCGGTGCTGACCATCAACATTGACCGCGAAAAAGCAGCACGCTACGGCCTGAACATCGCGGATGTTCAGAACTCGATCGCTATCGCCGTGGGTGGCCGTCAGGCCGGCACGCTGTATGAGGGCGACCGTCGGTTCGACATGGTAGTACGCCTACCAGAGACCGTTCGCACCGACGTAGCGGGTATGTCCAGCTTGCTGATCCCGGTACCTGCCAATGCGGCACAGGGTGCCAATCAGATCGGCTTCATCCCGCTGTCCCAGGTCGCCAATCTGGACCTGCAACTGGGCCCGAACCAAATCAGCCGCGAGAACGGCAAACGTCTGGTTATCGTCAGCGCCAACGTTCGAGGCCGCGATCTGGGGTCCTTCGTTGAGGAGGCGACCGCATCGCTGGACAAGAAGGTGCAAATCCCTGCGGGCTACTGGACGACTTGGGGGGGCCAGTTCGAGCAGCTGCAGTCGGCTGCCAAACGCCTGCAGATCGTTGTTCCAGTCGCCTTGCTGCTGGTCATGACCTTGTTGTTCCTGATGTTCAACAACCTGAAGGACGGCATGCTGGTCTTCACCGGTATTCCATTCGCACTCACCGGTGGTGTTGTGGCGTTGTGGCTGCGGGACATCCCACTGTCGATCTCGGCAGGTGTCGGCTTCATTGCACTGTCCGGCGTTGCAGTACTGAACGGCCTGGTGATGATTGCCTTCATCCGCGGGCTAAGGGAGGAGGGACGAACGCTCAGACAGGCAGTCGATGAAGGTGCATTGACCCGTCTGCGACCTGTTCTGATGACAGCCTTGGTAGCGTCCCTGGGCTTCATCCCGATGGCTTTGGCCACCGGCACCGGTGCCGAAGTTCAGCGGCCATTGGCGACGGTGGTGATTGGCGGGATCCTGTCCTCCACCGCACTGACCTTGCTGGTACTGCCTGCCCTGTATCACTGGGCACACCGCAAGGATGAAGACGGCGACGAGGCCGAAGTGGTTAGCTAACAGCCTCCGCTAAAGAGAAGCCCACAACACGTGTTGTGGGCTTTTTTGTTTAAAGTGAAGTAGATGCACTTACCTTTCAAAATTGTAAGTTTCTCGTCATGCCGGTGATGCCTATGCATTGCTAAGGTTACGCCCGAGAAGTTTTGAAATTGAGAGGGTTTTATGAAAAAGCTAATTATCGCTGCTGCACTTGTTGTTTTCTCGGTGGCTTCGCAGGCCAACACTTTCTCCGAGAGCAAGCAGCTTCAATACACCAAGGAACACCAGACCGCAGTGGCCAAGTACGCGGAGAAAAATGGCAAGCCAATGCCAGAGATTCAGGATTACAAATATGGCATGAAGATAGACGTTGCGAAATTCGTACGTCAGTCGCAGGACCCCCGTACCTGCCAGGTCTATCCACGGTTGATGACCTTCGAGGACTCCCAGGGCACGCTCAAGACTGTTCGTTACTCGATGTATTCGCAATGCATCAACAACAAGTAGTAAACGATTTGAACAGAACAATTAGAGAATTCATAAATGCCAGGCAGTGCCTGGCATTTTTTATTACGCCCGATACCCCATAGCTTCGAAATGTTAACGCCTGGGCTCGGGCAAACCGTGCAATAGATCTTAGCCAACCAACAGAGACGGCTCCCCAACTGCAGAGGGCAATTGGAAGCCTTGACCCCAGAAGGGACGAGTTATGAAGAGTTTGCTTGAACGCCCTGATGACCAAGCCGGGCATGAAGGTCATAGCCATGAGCATGGCGGCATTTTTGGAATGAACACAGAGCTGATTTTCGCGCTGATCTGTGGTGCTCTCCTGGGTGCCGGAGCTCTCGCAGGAAAACTTGGCCTGATTGATCGTCTGCCTCTGATTCTGTACGTGTCGGCCTACGTGTTCGGTGGATGGTTCACCACTAAGGAAGCGGTTACCAACATCCGTCAGAAACGCTTCGAGATCGACTCGCTGATGCTTCTCGCCGCAGTCGGTGCCGCGAGCATCGGCGCCTGGGCGGAGGGGGCTCTGCTGCTGTTCCTGTTCAGTCTGGGGCATTCCCTTGAAAGCTACGCGATGGGGCGGGCCAAGAAAGCGATTGAGGCACTGTCCAAGCTCGCACCAGCCACCGCGATCGTACGCAGAGCAAATGGCACGGTGGAGATGCCCGTGGAGCTGCTGGTTCCCGGTGACGTTGTCATCGTGCGCCCCAATGACCGCCTGCCGGCCGATGGTTTTGTAGTCGTAGGCTCCTCAAGTATCAACCAGGCGCCAGTAACCGGTGAGAGCGTCCCCGTGGACAAGCAACCTGTTCCTGATGCCGAACTCGCACGCAGCAAGCCAGATGCAGTGGATGCAGCCTCGAAAGTCTTCGCCGGTACCATCAATGGCGAAACGCTCATCGAGGTTGAGGTAACACGGCGCTCTACGGAGAGTACCTTGGCGCGGGTCATCAAGATGGTCAGTGAAGCCGAAGTCAGGAAGTCACCGACCCAGCGATTCACGGACCGCTTCCAACGCATATTCGTCCCGTTGGTTTTACTGCTGGTAGTCGGGCTGCTATTTGCCGGCATTTTCCTTGACGAGCCGTTCCGTGACTCGTTCTACCGGGCGATGGCCGTACTGGTTGCAGCCAGCCCCTGCGCGCTCGCGATCGCTACACCAAGCGCCATTCTCTCTGGCATCGCCAGGGCAGCCCGAGGTGGCGTGCTGATCAAGGGCGGTGCGCCACTTGAAGAGCTTGGATCATTGAATGCCATGGCATTCGACAAGACCGGTACCCTGACCGAAGGGCGCCCACGTATCACCGATGTAATACCCATAGGCGGCACGCAGATCGAGGATCTGCTAAACGTCGCCATCGCTGTGGAGTCGATGAGCGACCATCCGCTGGCTGCGGCAATTGTGCGTGACGGTGAAGAGATGATTGGCACACGGCGCCGATTCCAAGCCAAGAACATGAGCAACATGATTGGCCGCGGCGTGCGTGCTGAGCTTGATGGGCAGTTCGTCTGGATTGGCAAGGTCGAGATGTTCGGTACCAATGGTATTCCCGCACTCAGCAAGGCAGCCCTGGAGGCTGCGGAGCGTCTACGTCAGTCAGGCCGTACCACCATGGTGGTACGGCGTGCTGACAAGGATCTGGGCGCTATCGGGCTATTGGACACACCCCGGGAGGGGGCCAAAGAGGCACTCCAGAAGCTTAGAGAGATGGGCATCGAACGCATGGTCATGATTTCTGGAGACCACAACCGCGTTGCAGAGGCTGTAGCCAAACAAGTTGGCTTAGATGAAGCGTGGGGAGACCTGATGCCGGAAGACAAGGTCAAGGCCATCAAAAACCTGCGCCTTAGCGCCAAGGTGGCCATGGTGGGTGACGGCGTCAATGATGCCCCTGCCATGGCCAGTTCGAGCGTTGGTATCGCAATGGGGGCTGCTGGATCTGATGTTGCCCTGGAAACGGCTGATATCGCGCTTATGGCTGACGACATCAGGCAACTCCCATTTGCGGTGGGGCTGAGCCGTCACACGCGATCGATCATCCACCAGAATCTGTTCGTCAGCTTGGGGATTGTGGCCATCCTGGTTCCGTCCACCATCATGGGCTTGAGCATTGGTGCCGCTGTTGCGATCCATGAGGGCTCCACACTGTTGGTCGTCTTCAACGCCTTGCGCCTGTTGGCCTACCGCAGAAGCACCTGATCCCTGAGCTTCAATCATGAAGCTAAGCAGGGAAATGACCTGAAGTAGAAGTACGGGTCGTGCGCGATCAGCGCACGACCCGTACTTTTCTCTCACTCGTCGATCCCGATGCGCTTGAGGCTTTCAAGGGCCTTTCCGCACTCAGGTGAGCCATGCCGTAAGCCGCAGGCCAATGCAGCTTTGAGGCTCATGACACCGGCTACGAAACCGACTTGATTGCCGACTCCGTGTCCGTCCGCAAATCCCTGATCATACGCAATCTCGACAAGCGCATTGATCGCCGCCAGGGTGTCCTGTTTGTTTTTACTCTTTTGCATATCTACTCCGCGAGCATTCAGCTCATATCGCTCGGTTAGGTGGCGGCGCCTTCAGGTTTGGGGTGAGCGAATCCCGCTCCCATAGCCAATCCCTAACGGGGGGCTCAGCCCGCCACCGTAAGGAAAATCAGCTATTGAGAGCAGATGACTCGTTTTGGTCACCCGTGCTGCTCGCCTCACCGCATTGGCACTGAGTGGGTACATCCGGGTAGTCGCTGTGATTCTCAATGAACAGCGTTCGGCAGGTTTCGCACCCATAGATCCGGGGCAGGGATTTAAGGCCGCTCGGAAGCACGTCACTCAGAGGCTCGTTATGCCAAGGAGCCCCGTCAAGGATTCTTGAACGCAGGATGTTTCCCAGGCGCCAGGTGTCACTTTGTGCGCGCCAGGACCACATCGGCGCAGAAAGCGAATACTGGATGAAGGTCTCTTGTGACTGCCTGGATAGCGGGTACTTGGGGCGGGTCCAGCCGGAATCGATGATGCTGAACCCCATGCCCATTTCTGCGCTCGGGTGGGTCTTTTCACCAAAGAAACGGTCATGCGTCGCTGGAGCCGTCGCATGATGGTCAGTCGGTGGGAATACCCACAGATAACACTCATCCCGGTTGACCATGCTGATGAGCTCGCTTGGCCCCCGCATGGGGGAATTTGCAGCCAGGGCGAAGCGATCCTTCCACGACATTTTGGGAGGCGGCGCAATACCAGCAGCGATGGCCAACGTGGCAGTCTTGGGGACGAAGCGATCGCCTAGCTCGTTCAGATCCAGGTTCTTGCAGAGAGCCTTGAAGGCCTTTTTGCGAGTCTTCGAGCTGAAGGAGGGGTCAAGGAGCAGGCGAACCTGGTTCACGCCGATTCCCGCAGTTCGTAGCACCTCAATGACTTCTTCAGCCACACCGACTGCTTGAAGATCGGTCAATCCTAAGCACGTTTTCGCCCGCTCGACCGCCGCGTAGAGGTTGTACTGCCGTGTCTCGTTGTCACGACAGACCTGAATTGGCAGCTTGTCTTGGATGGCAACTTGCGGTGCAACGGAGCCGATGGCCGCGTGGAACAGCTGGTGGAGGTGCAGATGAGAGTACGGGCGGCCAGAAGCCGAGAACGAGGCGTGCAGCTGAGCAGCGAGAGGTTGAAGCAGCTTTTTTGCAGACATGACTATCCCCTAATGAGCGACGTTGGGGTAGCTGCGCTTGTAGGGCCGTTAGACGCGAAGCTGGACGTCGAATCAGGTTCAATCATGAATAGGAGTCAGGTTTGATTTGCTTGCACGGCCACCATGCAAAGCCCGACGCGGCAATCACATCAGATTCGCCGAGCTTTGGCAAGAGCGGTCATCGGTAAGCGAAAGCAGGTAGGAGGAGGGCGCTCCATGCTTGATCACCTCCAGAAACAGGAAAGCCGGAAGCACGTTGAGCGCTTCCGGCTTTCTCACGTCAGACTGATGAGAGGGATCAGAAGACGTATTGCAGGCGGGTCACGATGGCATTGCCGCTGTCGTCGCCCACGGTGTTCTCGTTGTTGTCGGTGCGCACGTTGATGTAGTTGGCACTGACTTTCACCGCCTCGTTGACGTACCAGTTCACACCCACCGTGTGGCTCTTGGCCTTGCGCTCGTTCGATTGGTCCGCCGCGGTGACCAGGTTGCCGTCTTCGACCTTGATATCGTCAAAGCGGTAGAAGACTTCCCAGGCCCCCAGTTCCTTGTTCTCTGGTTTGATAGTGTCGAACTTGGCACCATCGAGCTTGTAGATACGCGGCTCGCCGGTCAGGGTGTAAGCCATCTGGGCGTAGTAACCGGAGGCCTTCATGTCGTTGTTGGCCTGGTCAGCTTTCAGCTTGCGGCGAAGGTATTCCGCTTGAACCGAGAACGGGCCGGTGGCCCAGGCACCTTCGAGACCCCAGACCGAGTCGTCCTTCCACAGGCCATCTTGTGCAGCAGCACCGCCAAACAGCATGCGGTTGCCGTTGGTGCCGGCATCGCCGCCGCCATTGGTATCTACACCGCGGACGCCCAGACGCGAACGAATCCGGGTATCGACCGCACTGTTTTTGAGGTCGCGGTAAGCGTACTGAGCACCGACGTGCAGGACGTTGCCATCACTGTGCAGCGGTGCGAACACGCCACGTACGTTGTAGCGCTTGGTGCTGTCGCCATCCGAGTTGTTATTGGTTTCGCTGAAAACGCTACCGGAAACATAAGCCATGTCAGCGATGGTGCTGGTGGCTTGAACACCCATGCCGGCGTTGTCGTTGATCCAGTCCGCCAGGTCGTACGAGAGGTTCCGCTCCATGGCGGTGGTCCACTTCGAACTGGTGGCTTTCTCAAGACCGAAGTCGGTGTAGAAACGGCCAAAGCGCAGTTGCACCGGCTTGAAACCCGTGTAGGTCAGGCTGGCTTCGTCGAAGTAGCCGTCGGAGTCGTTGCCCGTGTTGCGGGAAAGGTCGTAGTTGAGCTGATACTTCCAGTCGCGGTACAGCACGCCACCGAGCTCAAGGTAGGCGCGACGGAAGTAGCCTGCGTCAGCGGTATCGCCATTCTTGGTGAAGACACCATCGAAACGGCCGTAGTCGGCCTGAACTCGGCCGCCCAGTTTGAAACTGAATTCCTTGTCAGAAGTCGATACTTCAAGACCGCCCTTGGTCTTCAGAACGATGTCAGCTCCGTCAGTGGTTACTGTTCCGGAGAATGCTTGCGAGGAAAATGTGCCTATTATTGCGGCAGCCAACAGCTTTTCCCGCATGTTCGAAGAACGGATCATTGCTTGCCTCTCGTATGTTAAGTGCTTAGCTACCGACGTTATATTTCGCCCTGCGCCGGCCTAAATTTATCTTGCAGATGGGAGCAGGCCACGGTTGTCACCCGCTGTAACAAGATGCCTTTGTTCTAAGCACTCTGACTAGGTTGCAAGCGAATATGACAGTTGTGTTTCTGTAGTGTTAACGGAGGAGTTTGAAACCTAACAAAACTGTTACCGAACAAGCCAGTCCTTCTTATCAAAGAAGCTCTTCTTGATCAATCTTCGAATTTCCAAAACCTGCGGATTGCGGACAAGCTTCGTTTTGATAACAAGATAGACATCTTTCTCCTCCAGGTCGTCCAGGAAACCCGGCACGGGTAGGATATTTCTCTCCAGTTTTCGGCTGTAGTCGGGCAGCACTCCAATACACGCACCGCCAACGACAAGGCCTCGTGATAGGTTGTAGCTCTTGACCCGAGTGGTACCGCCCTGATGCTCAGCCATTATCGATGCCCACTTTCGTGAGCCCGCCAAGATCTCTTCATCCCAAGGGACAACGAGCATGAAGTTGTGCAAATCCAAGCTCTCCACTGGAAGGGTGACGCTTCTTGAATAGCGGCTGGAAATGAACAGGGCGTGCCCAATCCGGCCAAGCCTTTCAAACCTATACGTAGGATGGCGATCAAGCGCGCCTTTATCATCTGGGCTCACCAAAGCGATACCCACATCGACTTCACACTCAGAAAGCATCTGCGTTGTGCATTCTGAATGGATTTCCAGCTGCATTTCGGCATGATCACGCACGTAGGCGACTAGATCGCGGTTTACGATGTCGTTCAGCACTGGCTCTGTGATCGCGATGGTAAGCCTGGGGACTTCCTTTTCACCGGACTTGCCAAGGCCGTCTGGGCCGAAGAGCTGGCACAGGTAATGGCTGACCCTCTCGCCTGTGCGGGTCAGGGCAAGCTTGTTGTGTTTGTAGACAAACACGGGAGCACCAATGTGCTCTTCCAGTTTCTCCAAGCGTTTCCGCAGGCCTACCACTGGCACATTGAGCCCTCGGGCAGCCTGTTTGAAACTGGCACAACGTGCTGTTGCGAAAAACTCTACGGCCAGCTGATCATCAATTGGCAAATCATCCAATATGTCAGGGCTGTAAGGAACAACGCTGCTTGTATATGTTTCATTTTGTGTAACCATTAGGTCCCCCTTAATTCGGGGAATCTATCTCAATGCCACCCGGTGTTTCCTTATCTTGTCAACATTGTAATCCACGGGTCATGCATGCGTTATCGGAAGGCTTTTATTTCGAAAGCGTAATTTTCAGGCAATCCCTCTGATATTGTAGCGTGCTAGCCTAGTGCGCCGACTTGTTACTTACCATATATAGATTCGGCTAATTACGCATTTACATTTAGTTCACTATTTTTTCACCTTTGCCTCCATAGGCTTTGGGCATGGAAAATCAAACCCCACCTCTTACTACCTTACTGATTCGTTATCTGGGGATCGGCTTCATAGCAACGGGAGTCCATTATGCGGTGTTCCTATTGCTGGTTACGACAGAATTCGTTACTCCGTTACTGGCCAGTATCTGTGGCGGCATGGTTGGCGCAATCGCGAGCTTCATTGGAAATAGGGCGCTCTGTTTTGTGGCAGATGGCTCTCGTAAGTTTCAGCCTGTCAGGTTTGCACTGGTCGCGTTAACCACAAACTTCGGCAATGGCGTGGGTATGTGGTTCCTCATCAAGTCGAATCTGTCACCGCTCATCTCCCAAGTCGTAGTGACCTTAAGCCTCACTGCACTTGGATTCATTGCACATCGTTTTTGGACATTCAATCATGCAGACATTACATCGCTTTCCCGAGCGCCCTGATCCCTTGTTAACCATCGTGGTCCCTTGCTTCCAGGAAGAGGAAACCATCCCCGAGTTCCACCAGCGAATCACCCGCGTGGTGAAGCGCTTACCCGTCTCCTGCGAAATCCTCTATGTCGACGACGGCAGTAATGACCGGACGGCCGACATTCTTCGCCACTATCAGGATGGGTCATCTGTACGTTGCCTGTCCCTGAGTCGCAACTTCGGCAAAGAGGCTGCACTGAGCGCCGGGATAGACCATGCCCGTGGCAGTGCGCTGATCTTCATTGATGTCGACCTGCAGGATCCACCAGAGCTCATCGCGGCCATGGTGGACTACTGGCAACGCGGCTACGACGTGGTGAACATGCAGCGCAACCTGAGAATCGGTGATTCGTGGTTCAAGCGCATGAGTGCCCGGGCTTACTACTGGGTCATGCAGCGCCTGGTGGAGAAGGTGGACATGCCGGCCGATGTCAGCGATTTCCGATTGATTGGGCCTGCGCCGCTGGCAGCCCTGCGGGCCCTGGATGAACGCTCCAGGATTCTCAAAGGCATGATCGGCTGGGTAGGCTTTCGTACCATCGAACTGCCCTACAATCGCACTGTTCGCCATGCCGGGAGCACCAAATGGAATGCAGCTGGCCTGTTCAATCTGGCCATCGAGAGCATCGTCAGCTTCTCTCGCAAACCACTGCGCATTTTCAGCCTCATCAGTTTCGGTCTTTTCGTCTCCAGCATCTGCTACATGCTTGCGTCGCTTGTGGCAGGCAGTTTCGACATCCATCACCTGATCGTCGGAATGGCTTCATTCATGTGCGTCGGTGTCGCCATGGTGGGGGAGTACCTGGGCGTGACACTCGCGGAAGTGAAGCGCCGGCCTCTCTATTTCCTGAAGCACAGCAACAAGGCAGATCCCGTGTCACTCCACCCTTCGATGGCTTCGATCGAGGGTAAGAAATGCTGAACCTGAAGAACGAGAGGACGCTGTGGTGGGTCCTGGGTTCGATTTTGCTATTGCGTTTGGTGGGGCTGGGCATCTACCCGCTGATGGACACATCTGAGGCCCGTTACGCTGAAATGGCTCGCAAGATGGTCGAGTTGAATGACTGGATCACGCCCATGTTCGACTACGGGGTACCGTTCTGGGGCAAGCCTCCGTTGTCCTTCTGGACCCAGGCCGCGAGCATGACGGTCTTCGGCGTTAACGAGTTCGCTGCGCGCTTCCCAGCGTGGCTACTCCACCTGGCAAGCTGTTTCATCATCATCAAACTCGGCACGCAGCAGATTTCTCGTAACGCCGGCATCTGGGCTGCCATTATTTTTTCCAGCACCACACTTGGCCTGGTCTCCAGCGGTGTTGTGCTGACTGACCCTGTTTTGTCGTTCTCGATTCTGCTGGCCAGCTACGGTTTCTGGCGTTGGATGAAGTGCGCCAGCAAGGCGGATGCCTACCTGATGTTCGCAGGTCTCGGGCTGGGCTTGCTTGCCAAAGGGCCGCTGACCCTGGTGCTTATGGGGGCGCCGGCATTCGCCTGGTTCGTTATCTACAAGGAATGGGGACGGGTACTGAGGCTTCCCTGGATTAGCGGCCTTGTACTCATGTTCGGTATATCCGTGCCATGGTATGTCGCGGCCGAGATGAAAACGCCCGGCTTCATGGAGTACTTCTTCGTTGGTGAGCACTGGAGCCGCTACGTCGTCAGTAACTGGGCAGGGGACCTCTATGGTAGTGCTCATGCCAAGCCGTACGGCAGCATCTGGATCCAGCTCGGATTGTCGCTACTGCCATGGGCCTTGTTTCTACCACTGTTGATCCGCAAGCGTGGATCGATGCAGCGCTTCAAAGCCTACCTCTGGCTGTGGGCCTTGGCGACACCGGTCTTCTTCACATTTGCAGGCAACATTCTGTGGACCTACCTGCTACCCGCGCTGCCAGCGTGGGCATTGCTGCTGTCTGCACGGGTCAGCGAAGTTGGCCCGAAGACCACCTGGGCTGCCGCTGCGAGCGCATTGGTGTTGCCAATCATCGGTGCGGGCATCATCTACGCCGGGGTACTAGAGGAGCGCCCTCAGAATCAGCGGGATGTGGTTCAAGCCTGGCTCAATGTGCAGTCTGCTCATTCCGCTCCCCTGATCTATCCTGGCCGCCGCTCATACTCGTCGGAGTTTTACAGCAGCGGGAAGTCCGAGAACATCAAGGATCCTGCCAAGTGGCCGCGGGATGGCTCGTTCTATCTGTCCAGGCGCTTGCGAGACAGCAAGGATGGTCTGCCCGCTGATCTAGCTTGCACATCGATCACCGAAGCGAACGCCAGCCAGCTCCTGCTGTGCCATTGGAAACGCCCCGCACAAGGTGCCGAGGGTCTGGCCGGAGAAAGCAATGCGGAAACGCCTCGCAAGAACGAAGGCTAAATTCCAAGCACAAAAAAGCCAGGTTTTACCCTGGCTTTTTTGTCGATTTCTTTCGTCATTTGAAGTCCTATTTAACCGCCGATTAATTGTCGGCTTGTTCCTTACCATCCTTGCTTTCTTTCTTTTGCTCTTGAGCGACTTGTTGTTTGTTCTGGTCCGAAGAGTCATCGCTCCATAGGCGAGCCTGTTCGGTTCGGAAGTTCTCGTTGAACTGTTTCGTTCGCTCGAAGCCGCCTTCAGCGTAAGCGGTACCCATGAGACCCAGCAGCAGGCTGCCAATAGCGATAGATTTGACAAATTTCATTGTGAACCTCGGTTCATACTAGGCCAACCTGATTAGCGGCCTTTGTTGGTTTGTAGTTTAGGAACGCGAAGCTAACGACAAGGTGAGTCAATAATTACAATTCCGTAATTTTGGCTGCAGATAGGATGCGTTAAATCTTCAAATCTGGAAGGATCATGTCTATCTCGGCACTGTCGAGGGCGACTTCGAATTTTCTCTTAAATTACAATTTTGATATCTAGCGCGTTAATTCAGCGCGGCGTTGTTGGCCGCCCTAGGAGATAGCCATGAATGACATAGAGCCCTGGGCAGTTGCTATCGGTGACTTTCGCCGCTGCACTGAAAAACTCACTGTCCAGCTCGATGAGCTGACCTCGCAGACGCGCACCTCCAGCGCTGTTCTGGAGAGGTCGAACGAACTGGTGGAGCAGGTGGACGCTGTCGGCCGGCAGATTCAGGAGGAGGTGCGAAAGGCGGAGAAGGCTTGGTCGAACGCGGAGGAGGTTGCCTTGCGCGCCGCTGCATCAGCGTATTCAGCTGCATGCCGCGGAGTCGACACCGCCATCCAGCCACTGATCTCGGAGCTTACAGCAGCGACAAAGGCGGCGGACGCCTCTATCCAGGAGCTCAAGCGGGCACCGGTGCTGGCCAAGCGTTATGTGATGGTGGTCGCCACGGCGTTCTTCATTCTGGCGCTGATCTGTGTCTACTCGACCATGCGCCTGATCGATGCCGCCGGCAGCGTAAGTGCTCAAGAGAAAGTGAATGCTCAGTACTTCTCACACCTGTGGAAAAACGCCAATCCTGACGAACAGAAGATTATTAAGTCGGTGATTCTGCGGTCGCCCATGGACCCTGTGGTCCTTCGGCACTGATGCATTGAGGCAAACAAAAGGCCCGTCGATTGACGGGCCTAATCGTGTCTGCGCAATTTAAGCGGCGGTCATTGCCGGCTGCATTTGCTGGGCTTCCGGAAAGTGAAGGTGGAACCAGGTGAAGTTTTCTTCGGTCACCTCCACGCTCGCCGATCCCTGGTGCAGACTCATGATCGACTGCACAATGGCCAAGCCAAGACCGGTACCGCCTTCGCTCCGTGCTCGGCTCTTGTCCACACGGTAGAACCGCTCAAACAAGTGCGCGTGGTGTTCCTTGGCAATACCACGGCCGGGGTTGCCGACACTCAACGTCGTACCGCTCGCACTATGCTGCACCTTAACGTAGACCGTGCGGCCGCGAGGGCAGTAACGGATCGCGTTCGAGACCAGATTCGAGACGGCACGTTGAACCATCAGGCGATTCCCGCGCACCACGTCATCACTGCCGGAGATCTGCAGCTGAATCTCGCCTTCTTCTGCTGAAATGCTGAAGAGCTCGCACACTCGCTGAACCTCGTCGACCAAGGAGACGGATTCGAACTCCACCATTGATGCTGGATGACTGACCTGGGCCAAGAACAGCATGTCGGAAACCATGCGGCTCATGCGGTCCAGCTCTTCTGTGCACGACTCCAGAACCTCCCGGTACTCGGAAAGCGATCGTTCTCTGGTCAAGGCAACCTGGGCCTTGCCCATCAGGTTGGAAAGCGGTGCTCGAAGTTCGTGAGCAAGGTCGTCAGAAAACTGCGAGAGCTGCTGAACCCCATCATCCAGGCGAGCCAGCATGATGTTGATGCCGTCGGCGAGCATTTTGAGTTCTGCCGGCATCCCATCAGTTGGAAGGCGATGGTCGAGGCTCTCGGTTGAGATTTTCGAGGCGATCTTGAGGAACTTGGTCAGTGGTAGCAGGCCTCTGCGCACAGTCCACCAGCCAATGGCCAAGATCAGTGCGAGGATGACGGGGGACATCATCAAGGCCCAGGTCAGCAACGCATCGAGCAGCGCCTCACTGGATGACTGGTCCATGGTCATATAGACGCTGACCTCTGTTCCATCGCCCAAACGCATGATTCGAGAAGCACTCAGCAGAGGACGGTCCTGCGTATCACGCCATTCGTGCTCTTTGGGCTGGGCCGCCGGCTGAAACTTGTGCACCTCCAGATTGACCTGTTTCGAGCCAATCGAGAGCAGGGGAGTCTGATTCTGTGAGGTATCGAATATGCTCACATACAGGTTGTTGTGGCCCATGACCAAATCGACAAGCTGATGCGCATCCGCGTTGACGCCGGAGATGTCCGGGATGGTGGACAGGTTGTGAGCCATCCCCGCCATCTTTACTTCCAGGTCTGCTCTGGCATTTCTTTCCAGAGCCTTGCCTACCATCAGATAGCCAAAGGTGGCGAACAGAAGCAGCAACGCTGCGCTCATCAACCCAACTTTTAACCCCAGCTTTGCAGCCAGGCTGAATGGCCTCATGCGCGTTCCTCAAAAACGTACCCAACGCCACGAAGCGTGTGAATGAGCTTGGTTTCAAACGGGTCATCGATCTTCGAGCGCAAGCGCCGGATGGCTACATCGATGACATTGGTGTCGCAATCGAAATTCATATCCCAGACCAACGAGATGATCTGAGAGCGAGTCAGCGCTTCGCCCGTTCGGCTCATGAGCAGGTGCAGAAGCGCAAATTCCTTGGTGGTGAGATCGATGCGTGTGCCACCGCGGAAGACGCGATGGCGGACGGAGTCGAGTTCCAGATCGGCAATTTTCAGCGAGCTCTTCTCGACTAACTCATCACCACGGCGTTGCAGCGAACGGATGCGAGCAAGCAGCTCAGGGAATTCGAATGGCTTCACAAGGTAGTCATCCGCGCCGCCGTCCAAGCCCTTGAGCTTGTCATTGATGCGTCCGCGGGCGGTCAGCATGATGATGCGGACCCGGCTGGTCTTACGGATGGTTTCCAGCAGGTCCCAGCCGTCGATACCCGGGAGGTTCACGTCCAGGAGGACCAACGAATAGACATTAGTGTTGAACAAGTGCAGAGCATCTACACCGTTGTGCACGATATCTACGACATACCCGCTTTCGGATAGGCCCTGCTGAAGATATTCGGCAGTTTTAATTTCGTCTTCCACAACTAGAACGCGCATAACTTATCTCAAGGTGTGAGGAAGGAGTTGGCCTAATCCGCCAAGATTATGGTTGCAGGCTGTTCGAAAGTTTGGCTGAGGGTATGGCATGTGGTAGTCGCTACCTCTGTCCATACGCCGGGTCACCTGAGGACGCTTGAATCTTAACGCGAAGAAGCTGGCCGCGGCGAAATCCTACAAATTTGTAATGTAGCCGCAAGATTTCTGACAGTCATGCAGGCTCCACCCCTAAGCATAGCGGATTCTGGGGCCTGCGGCGGTGTATGACAGATTCGCCTGGCAGGTGGAATCGGCCAGGACAGGCAGCATTTCGGTCGTTAGCTTGCAAGGACTGGTACTGGCCTTGGATCGAGGGCGCCACGCAGGCAGACCCCATGCACGGCCGCAAACCGCAGCGCCTTTCTGCAAATTAGTTCACGTGGCGGCTCGATATTCTCTCGAATAATTATCTTACAATCTATTACATGTCCAAATTGTAATTGCACGATCATCTTGGTGTTAGCCTCCTTTGCTAGTTTAAGGGCAGCGGAAGAGGCATCGCTGCTTTGGAAATTGTCTCATTTCAAAGCAGCTTGGCAAGAGCACCGAGCAGTTGTTCGCGCCAGTGCATTCACCTGTAAACCATACGCTCCTTTGGTAGGTGAATTTTAGCGCCCCCCTACGGGCGCTTTTTTATTAAGGGACTTCTTATGAACACTACTGTATCAGCGATCGCCGTGTTTATGCTCTTTACATCACTAACAGCCAATGCCCAAAGCGGTATGGAGATCAATAAACACATCGAGCGTACTGCTAGAGAGGCTACAGCGGATTATGCTCAACGCGTAAAAAAGCCCATGCCTCAACTAGAAGACTACGCCTATGGCATGGACCTGGACGTTGGTAAGTTGGTGTATGTATCACCCAATGTGCGGTACTGCGGTAATGTAAGAAGCATGATGACCTACGAAGACTCGAAAGGCGAACTGCACATGGTTCGCTACCTGGTGAAGGGCGAGTGTGTTAATAGCCGTTAAGACTCATCAAGATGATCCCTGCGGCCACCGGATCATAGAAGCTCAATGCCGAACCGGCGCAGCAGTATGGCGAAGCCTCCGAAGCTGGCCATTGTGATGAGGATGCTGCTGATCAGTGTCGGCCAAAAGCCGAGCTTAGGTAGCAGCAATGGAAAAGCAATAAACATCGGCAGGGTCGGAAGCACGTACCAGAACGTGTACCAAGCATGGTTGGAGATCTTCTCCATGCTCTGGTTCTCTAAATAGAGCCAGACCAACGTCACGACCGTGACCAAGGGTAGGGCGGCGACCAAGCCGCCCAGCTTGTCGCTGCGTTTCGCCAGCTCTGACACGAGAATCACTATACCGGCAGTGAGTAGGTACTTCGTGATGATCCAGGCCATCGCTGAGCCTTCTGGAGGTTGTTGACGAGGGCAGGCGAAGCCATTCACCAACCCCCTTGAAGCGCTCCTGCCGTTTACGGCATCCCTCACCGCATTTTTTTTGCAACATCACCCTCAGCCAGGAGGGTGATGTGTTTGCATGGTGTTTACCGATCGGTCAGTGCGAGGGTGAGGGAACGCTCTCGTGGAAAGCTGCCCGCTCGATCTGGATGGTGCAGTGATGGATTTCGAATGCATCGCTGACAGCATCCACGACGGCCGCCAACACAGCATCCCCATCTGCAGAATCCCGAACCACTACGTGCGACGTCATCACGTTACTGCCACTGCTGACAGCCCACACGTGCAAGTCATGAACGTCCGTCACGCCATCTACTCCGAGGATGGTGGCCTCGATTGCCGTAACGTCGAGCCCCCTCGGGACACCCTCCATGAGGATCCCCAGGCTTTCGCGAAGCAACTGCCACGTCCGCGGCAGAACCCAAAGGCCGATCGCCACAGCGACAATCGTGTCGACCCAGGTCCAGCCGGTGAAGCGGATGATAAGTGCCGCGATGATTACGCCAAGCGAGCCGAGCATGTCGCTCCAAACTTCGAGGTAGGCTCCTTTGACGTTGAGGCTTTCGTTGCTCGCAGATGCCAGAAGGCGCATCGAAATTAGGTTGATGATCAGGCCGGCGATTGCGATCCACATCATCGCTCCGGTAGCGATCTCCGCCGGCATGAAGAAGCGCTGGTAGGCCTCATACAAGATGTACATCGCCACCAGGAAGAGCAGCACGGCGTTGAACGTCGAAGCCAGAATTTCCAGGCGCGCATAGCCGAAGGTTCTTTTCTGATCCGCCGGCCGCTTGGCTATCTGAAGTGCAATCAGTGAGATCGCCAAGGCGGCAGTATCTGTGAACATGTGAGATGCGTCCGACAGCAGCGCCAGGCTGCCGGTAATCCACGCACCGATCACTTCTGCAATCATGAAGCTGCCAGTCAAGCCGAGCGCCATGATTAGCTTCTTCTGATGCCCCTCGCGTACTGCAGCGCTGCCATGGTCATGATTTGAACCCACGTATTTCTCCTTGCGCAGGGTTGTGGTCTCGTTGGCCTTCCTGTCTACCTAGCCTTAGAGCGTCGCTTGGCCACACTGACTGCAAAATCTTGCTCCTGCACTCAGCAGCGAGCCGCAGGCGGTGCAACCACTCGATAGCGGTGTTCCGCAGTTTAGACAAAAGCGTGCTGACGGATCGTTGGCCGTCCGGCACTGCCTGCAGCCCTGCAGATCTTTGATGGGGGCAGGAGTGGGAGGGCGCCCGCCGTCATACACCTGATTACCGCCGTCGCAGCCCTGCTGCCGGCCATGGCGATCATATTGCTCGGCCCCATGTCCCCCGCTGTGGTGCTTGCCTCCACCGTGGTTTCCACGGCCATGGTGCCCGCCCAGGATGTTTTTGAAAAAGCTCATGGTATTCGCCCCTCATTGATGGGTGACATATTAACGAGCAAAAGTTGAAAATTATGTTCTGCTCGCGAGAAAGACTTGTAAGTTGAATTGAAAGTTCAAAATTAGCCTACGACAAAACGAAACCGTTTTGTTTGTGAAATTAAATTTATCTAGCTGAGCGGAGCATTGCTTTTGGTGGGTAGTATTCCCCTAATTTTGATCATAGCGTGATCAATGACAATCAAAACAGCAGTAATTGGATTTCTGTCAGCATTGTAATCCCGAGGTCATCGTGTCGTTATCAGGTCCCGGAAATAATGCGCTCAGCGAGATTCATTTCTCTTTTTATCCCTATGCCTCACACATACTAAGCGTCCCCAACGCCTAGGGGCCTAAGGCCTCTGACGCTCCGCACATTGCGCAATCGCTCAGCATCTGTCGACGGTTTGCCTTGTAGCTCCCGCTAACTCCATAGCTACCGCCATGGATAAGCAGCTTCCAGAGTTTGATAATGACACCTTCCAAATCCATTGTTCACACCCTGTTAAGCAAATGGATCTTTGCTATTCGCAATGCGCGGCAGAAAGGCATCAGTACTAATTTGCTAATCGGCCTGGTGACTTTTTGGTTACTGCTATTCGCGAACGCTGAGCTCTGGAACGTGCTCTGGAAGCTGGTATTCAAAACCGATGAAGTGAACTGGCAGCTAGCGGCTAGCCTCCCAGTCATAGTATTCGCATGGGTGTTTACCGTTCTGAGCTTGCTGTCATGGGGGCGGCTGGCCAAACCCATACTGTGCCTGGTACTGATCAGCGCGTCTTTTGCGAGTTACTTCATGAATGCCTACGGCATCGTGATCGATTACACAATGTTCACCAACGTTGTGGAGACCGACGTCGCTGAGGCAACCGAGCTGCTGAATTGGAAGCTCGGTCTTTGGGTCGCAATGGTTGGGGTGTTGCCCGTCTACCTGATTGCCCGGGTTCCCCTCCGGCGCAAGCCTTGGGCCAAAGCTTTGGTCAGCAGGTTCATTGCTCTGTCGCTCGCTCTGTTGACCTTATCTGGCATCGCGTTGAGTCAGTACCAGTCGTATGCCTCCTTGCTGCGCAACAATCGGGAGATCCGGCTGATTCTGGTACCTACCAACTTGTTTGCGGCTGGCCATGGGTACCTGAAGCGTCAGCTGGCCTCACCTAAAACGCTGACGGCCATTGGTACTGATGCGGTAGTTAATCGACAGGGTGCGGCTCGTAAACCCAGGCTGCTGGTACTGGCAGTAGGAGAGACCGCTCGCTCCGCCAACTTCTCCCTCAACGGCTACTCCCGTGAAACGAATCCGGAACTAGAAAAGCGAAATGTCATTAGCTTCACGAACGTGAGCTCCTGCGGTACCGCTACCGCGGTCTCGCTGCCATGCATGTTCCTGGACGTGGGTAAGGCCCAGTACAAAGATGGCTTGGCCAAGAGCCGAGAAGGGCTGCTCGACGTGCTTCAACGCGCTGGCATCAGTGTCATGTGGACTGACAACAACTCGGGGTGCAAAGGGGTCTGCGACAGGGTTCCCAACCACAAGGCTGCCTCTCACGCGGATTCCCAACTGTGCACCAGCGAGGAGTGTAAGGACGGGGTGCTGCTCACGGAGATGCAAGACTTCATCAAGCGCCAGGAAGGCGATGCTGTCCTGGTGCTCCACTACAAAGGCAGTCACGGCCCGGCCTACTACAAGCGCTACCCCTCGCAATTCAAGAAATTCGCACCGGTGTGCGAGACCAACGAGCTCGACAAATGTAAGCAGGAGGAGGTGGTCAATGCCTACGACAACTCAATCCTCTACACCGATTATGTGACTGCAAATCTCATCGATATCCTGGCGGCCAACACCAAGTTCGACACTGCGCTGATGTACGTTTCGGACCACGGCGAATCGCTGGGGGAGGGTGGGCTCTATCTACACGGGCTGCCTTACGCGATGGCTCCTGACGAGCAAACAAAGGTGCCGTTGGTACTTTGGATGTCTGACTCGCTCGCGAAGAGCGAAAAGGTCAACGTGGGTTGTTTGAAAGCTCAAACCACGTCACCGCTGAGCCACGACAACCTGTTCCACACCGTGCTCGGCATGATGAACGTCCAGACGTCTTCGTATCGCTCAGCGCTGGATTTCACTGCCCCTTGTAAGCCCTTTGTCGGAGGCTCTTATTCTGGCCTCTGAATGTTCGATGTGGACCGGATCATCGGCCAGGCGGTTCTGCACCAGCCTGCTTTGACAGCTGAGAGAAGCTGGACTAATTACATAGCTGCATTCAACAACCCAAGCGGAAAAGGAAGTTTTGCATGAGCATCAAGCCAGGCCCAAAGCGCACCAATGAAGATGGCACTCCGGACAAAAGGCAGCGAGTCACCCCTGAAAAGCAGAAGGACCATCCGGACCTGAAACCCCACAAGCACAAAAAGGGGGAGTAAGAAAAAAGCAGCTCTCGGGAGCTGCTTTTTTTTTGGGGCTGTGTGCAAACCCTCCCGACCGTCTCGCTGATCAATCGGACCGCGTCGTGAGTCTTCCGCTTGGCTTGATGGATTCTGAAGCTACCTCCGGATCGGTTATCCCTTCAGTGCGGACGACGAGACTGATATCCCAGAGCGTTGAGCTGATACTCGCTGACAGCCCGAAATTGTGATTCTGCGATTTGACGCAGGCGCTCAACCTCTTCGGCAGATGAGCCAGAAGCCTGCGCCTCGTGGTATTGCTTCATCGCATCCACTGCGTCGGTATACATGGGGTGGTCGGGGAGAAGAGCTGGCATCTTTTTCGTCATGTAGCGGCAGGTCCTCACTGGATAGTCGACGGTGGTTTACCTGCTTTGAGGAGCTGAAAATCAATGACCGCCTGATAGAGCGAATCTGCCAATGGGTGAAGACGCTGTACCTCAAGGTCTGGCAATCCAGCAGCCTCCGCTTCGTGGGCCTGTCGGATAGCTTCAAGCGCTTGCCTCATCAGTGGCTCACCAGCCTCGACCATTCCAATGAATGTGCGCTTCACAACATTTTGCTCCATTCAGCTGAAGATGAATTATAGGACACCGCGGCGTGGCAAGGCCCCGAGCAGCATAGGTGTTCGACGCCCGACTGAACGAATCAATGAGGAGCGCGCTGGCCTGGGGAGTGGCCAGGGCGCGTGTCGTAGCTACGTTGTAAACCACTTTTTTTCACTGTAAACCACTGTGGTTACAGTGAAAAAAAGTGGTTTACAACAGGCCTCCTCAGGCCTGAGTCAGCTCCAGCAGATCGCCCAGTTCCTCCCGGGCCATCTTCACTCTATCCATTCTGCGATAAGGATGATCAACCGGCATCCGGATAAGGGATTCGAACCAAGCCGAATCGAATTTGATGACTTCCTTGTGAATGTGCTCAAGCTCACCTCCGCGAGGCTGTGACACTACAAACTCCATGCTTTCAACCAAGCCGGACGCTTCACTGTCTTTGACGATTCGATGGCGGATGAAACTCATTTTGAGATCAAAATATGCCGCCTTCGAACCAGGCACCTTCTTCGATTCCAGCCGACCAGTGCTGCTGATTTCCGCCCCTGGCACCTCAGCGGCAATAGCTTTCACCAGCTCAGCATTTCCAATGACCTTCTGGCCAAACAGGCGGGTGGCGTCCGACATGTAAGCAAAGATCCATGGCACATTGCGAAGCGTCGCGCCGGTATAGAGGTAGCCACGCTCTCCCTTGTAACGCTGCAGCATGCCTCTCAACGCGTTCTCGGAAAGGACCAGTTGGGTCTCTTTCTCCAGGATGTAAACCACGCGATCGAACTGTTCGATCAATAGCTTGAGAATCTTCCGTGGGACGCCGTCAAACCTGGTTTTTCGTTCTGTTTTCTTGTGCTGGCGAGGCTGGAAGTACGGGCAATCGTTACGGGCCTCACTATCAAATGGAGCGATGCCGCGAATGCTCTTAGTAGCATGTTTCCCGAATGGGTTCTTCACGTTAGGCGGTAGCTCATACAGCCCAACCAGCTGGACAGGGTTGTCGCATGCCGGGCATACAGCAAACTGAGCTAGCTTGCCGGCACTTCCAGGCTGGTACCATGGATCTCTGCGGAAGGTCTCGGCCTCGAAACCTTCCTTGTCGATGATCTTGCTTTCTGTGTCTTCGATGCGGACCTTATAGACATCCATCTTTGCTGAAACCGTATCAATAGAGGGTCTCTGGATGGTAACGAGCGAGGATAGGCAGCAGTAGGCCTAACTGACCCTTTTGGTGGTCACCCACTGGTTTGAGGCCCGCCCAAAGCATGCCTGATCGACCTGGGCGGGCCCTAGAAACAACTAACCCCCTGGTGCGCAGTACAGGTCTGGGACCTGCCCGAGGCGTGGGGGCTATTCTTGGAGCGACAGTGACACCGGCTCCGGAGAAAATCAATTGGTTTGTAGAGCAGCCGGTCAGCTAAGGTCAAACCCAGATCCTAAAGGGGAGGCCGATAGCAGCTCAGTCAGCATCATCGGCACCTTCTTCATCTTCATCGGTATCCCCAACACTGAGCCAGTCGTGAAGGTTGTACCGCACGAAGTCTTCCGCATCGAGCATGGTAAAGTCTTGGAGCACCGTGACGTCTGCTCCACCGAAGTACAGCCCATCGTTGAGATTTCTGGCCACCCCGAGCAATTCATTCAGCTGGTCGTGCAGCTCATTTGCGCGCCTGGCGTGCTCTCGTTTGGTCAAAAACCGGAACACCACCTCGTAGGGCTCAGCCGGGTCGCGAATCTCGCCCTTGGGGTTGAAGGAAACCCAAGCACTAGCGAAAAATTGGTTGTTCTGATGGAGGAAATCGTCGACAAGCACGGCGATGCCCTTCATGCCGTCGTCACCTTGGTCTGCCTTCAGGCGGTTGACCAACTCGTCCGGCATCGCAATACGGTTGTAATGGTGGGACATCCAGTATGAGAAATACTGACCGTTTTCTTCGCTCAGCGTGATTACCGGATTTCGGTGGAGCGTCGGAAGCACGGCTCTCTTGGTCCACACACGCTTGTGAATCTTGAGCTCCAAAACCTGCTTTTCCGCGTGCTGCAGGTGCAGCGTACGTGGATTGAGGGCGTGCAGCTGCTTATCAAAGGCCTTTTTCTTTACCTTAACGGCAATCCACTCTATCCACGGCGCATCACAAAGGTTGCGTGCATGCACCGTGCAGGAATGGGAGGCCAACATCCAATAAGCTGGAGCCACCCCCTCGAATTGGCCTTTCAGGACCTCCTCGGATATGTGTTCAATCAAGGCGTCACCTGAGACGGTATCTCCTTGCAGCCAACCAGCAGCGCTAATGGCACTTACGATCTCTTGCTCAGGTGTATCAGCCATAATCAAACCAAATTCGAACCGCCCGATTTTTCTAACCTGGCGATGGTTTTGAGGTCCCTATCACGTAGCTGCTGCGCCTTGCCAGCCAACTCCGCAACCATTCCGTACACACCTTTAGCGCCATTTCGATTCCACGCTTCATCCGAAAGCGCATCCTGAATCAGGCGGCCATCGGCGGTTGGATAGAAAAGCACCCGATGCAGATACTGCGCTTCTTCGGCGTTAACTTGGCGCAACGCCTCAGTTAAAGCCGCAAGCCTCTCGGGAAAACCAGTGGCGGTTTTTCCAGTCCGCCAATTGTACACGGTCTGACGAGACACGTTGAAGATCTGCGCGATGGAGCTATCTGACAACTTGAAGTCGCTCCTAAGCTCCTCGATTAAGGCCGGCGCTACGTCTTCGGTAACATTGGCATCCTGGCTGGTGTCCACCTCGGTCCAGGCACCAGCATGCACGCCATGAAAGCTCATGCCTGCTGAGCCGATAAGTTGTGGATAGGGCAGGGAGGCAGTCCCAGGAGCGACTACTACCGAAACGGCCAGCATCGCTGTGAAAGCAATCGCCAATACAGGGTTTGCTGTCGTGCTACCTACACGCGGAGCAATTTCAGGGTTTTCCCAAGTAGAAGATCTGCTTACAGCAGCCCCGGTAGGATCAATCCATTGCCCATTCATTGCTGTAGTCATTTCGCCTTCCCCCAAACCTCAAAGGCATGATCTTTCGCGACTGTCCTAAAAGCAAAGTTAGCAGTCTTATGCAAACCGTCGAGTCTCGTGCAGATCTCCTCGGTTCCCAGTCGTTCGGCTAACTGCAGCGGCCAATGCGCATCCGTATCGAGAAGAGCACCATTTTCGCTAACAGGCACAAATGCACCTTGCAGAGGAGCACCATGCTTGGATGAATTCCTCGATTGCTTAGCAATTTCGAAAACCATGGCCGGCTCGACCAAATCTTCCGGTATCCACATACCAGTCTGCCGCCAGCATCTGATGTGCAGATACTCCGGATCTAGATGGTAGGTGGTAGTAGAGATTCCAAGCTGCTCCTTGGGGACTTTCCCATGCGCCGCTAGCTCATCGCATTTAAGTGGGAGCATGGCTTCCGGAAGGTAGTCGGCTAGGGTCTCACCTTCAGCTGGTTCAATTTTATCGACGTACCGCATCCCGATAGCGGTGATATCCAATGCACCTGCTTGCCCTACCAGCGCCTCAATGCACTCACGGAAAAGCGCTAAGTGGTTATCAAAATGAAGATAATTTGTGCTTTGCAGGATCATGTGATCCATGGCCAGCACGCACGCGTAGTCAGCATCCCGATTAAGGAACGCCCAAGAATTCGGTTCTCCGCTGTGCATCACCCCAGGCGGCACGCCCTTGACCATCTGGAAGAAGCCCGGGAGGCTCTGACGGATCGTGTGCTGAATGTCTGGGATCAGCTTTGGCAGCTTAAGAATCGGGGCAAATCTGATTACGCTCAACGCATAGATAAGCGGCGCCCTTGCTAAGACCCCTTCGCGTTCTGACATGTTAACTCCTCCACCGCGCCCAACGAGGGACCGGATTCTACATCATTTGACAAATCCTTTGACAAGAACTGTATAGCAGGGCCTTTCGATTTGACAAGCGGTCCCCGTGAGGGATGGAGTGCAGAAAACGCCTCCATCAGGAGCTTACTCGTCATTCCAGAAAAGCCTCTACAGACACCATCGCTAAGCCTCTGAGGAAGCACGAATTTTTAATCAGAGCTCTTCCTAGCAGTGAGAAGAAACTCAACGAATCGTCACCAGATAGCTCAATCCAGGGGAACGCTTGCTCTGATGGGGTGGTTCAGAAACGTGCTGTCTGGTCCAGATTTCTCATCTACGAAGAGCACGAAGAGCTCTTGGATCCAGAGTTTGAGGCCGTGATTGGCTGAATGGAGAGGTCGGAAAGAGGACGGGTGATCCAGTGAAGCACAAGCGCAGTCAGGAGGCTTGCGATGGTGTTCACTGAGATTGAGACGAGAGCATTCCGCATTTTGGAGAGTCCATTTTTTGAAGTGGACCTCTATTTAATGCGCATAAACTGTGTGTCACCACCACCCGCAGAAAATTTCGTCACGCCCCAGAATGGGAATTTGCATTCGGGGCGCACCACGATTCATCTCGTGCCAGAAGCCGCCTGCAGTGCAATCAATTGGCGAGCCAAGACTCGACTACCTCAGCGCCATACTCGTTTTTCCAGGCCTTAAGCGTACGCTGATTACCACCCTTGGTCTCAACAACCTCTCCGCTGTGTGGATTCTTGTAGACCTTTACTTCGCGTGGTTTCCGAGAGGTTTTTGGGGCCATATCAGTGGAAGCCACCGCTTGCGGATCGAGGATCAGCACCACTTGGCGCAGGCCGTAGCCATACTCGTTGAGCAAACTGCGCAGCTTCGTTTCAAATTCCATTTCCTGCTTCAGGGCAGAGTCATTTTTCAGCGCTTCCAGCTCCGCCAGTTGGGCTGCGAGCTGTTGTTCGAGCAGGCGGAATTCAGCGAGACGGGACATAAGATTCTCCAAAATGGGTTCGATGATTTTAGCAATCAAGAAAGAAAGCGTGCTAACTATCTTGATCCCACATGCCTGAATCGGCAATCACGAGGCTGAGCGATCGGTGTGGATAAAAACGTGATGGCTTCAGGATCGTCGATCTGGGCGGCTTCACTTGCGAGGTAATCGATCAGCTTTTTGCTTCTTACCCAAACGTACTGCCGGCAAGCCGCGTTTGGAATGGATGGCCCCGCAACGGGGCGAAACCTGGCCTCCCAAAGGTGCTTGAACGCCTCCCTGGTCGACTTCCCCAAATACACCGCAATCTCCGGTCCCAAGATATAGCCACGCCTGAATCTGTCGATGGCTTGAGGCTTAACCATCAATTGCGTACGCCGGCCTCGTTCGACAGCAGTGCTCCATAGCAGACCCAGTCGAACGAACGCGTATGCGCATTGTTCTTTGACGCCTAACAGCGCAGCAGCCTTGACTACCGACAGGCCGGGAAAGACCGGACTCTTGTTCTCAGCTCGGGCTTGTTGCCACGCTGCAAAATCTTGCGGCTTGAGTAACCACGCCCCTACCGCAACCGAGCCATTCTCAGCTGGGCCGTAAGCGCGAAGTTCACCTGCACGTATTGCCTGAACCAACTCGACCAACCCACCCCCCTTGGGCAGAGAATGCTTGGCCAAGTAGTTGATCGACACCAGGCTCTGGTCAGAGCTGGTAGGCAGCTTCTCATCAATCAATTCGTTGATCGAGCGGCAGTCAATCAGCCACCTTTCGCCTGGGCGCGGTTCTCCACCAAAGAACTGGAGGGTACCACCAGCTAGCAGCTGCCTAACCCGATTGCGACAGAGGCTTAGCAAAGTCGAGGTTTCTTTCATATCAGCCACGCCCTGGAGATGCTGCGAGATTGCCTTCAAATGATCCAGGTCCACGACCGTAAAGACTCGATCTTCATGGACCTTCTCCCGATAGGCGATTTGTCCCTCCTGATGAAGGCGTTTTATGACTGATACCCCGAGACCACAAGCTTCAGCAGCAGAATCGAACGACACCCAACGATGTCTCTCAATCGTCTCCTCACTCAAATTGCGATTTCGCTTCGCTAACGGTGCTTCCCACGCATGCTGCAGAAATGATTCGAACTCTCGACGAAGAAAGTCAAAACAAGAGTCATCCAGATCACGGTGGATGTCGTGGTATATCGGGCCGAACGATCTGCTGAGCGTCCAATGTTCGTTATCGGAATGGACTGCCTTGAGGCCACTCAGCAGTTCTCTGAATGCGAGAGGCCAGTTCATGAGAACCACGCCCGCCGCGTTTGCCATAAGCCGCGATATCTCTAGCGAACCCGAATCAGCAACCTTCAGCGGCTGGGTTCTTTCCGTAGGCAAACTTCTGACAGCGAGACGCGATGACAACTCGTGAAACTGTTCGTAGGTGAGGGCCGCCAATCCCGCGTCAGCTGGCAACGAGTCGGCGTAAAACCTATCTTCAAAGCCAGAGGTGAGCCAGGCGGCCGTATCACTCGCCGGCGCGATCTCAAAATTGGTCCCACTCAATGAGGTGCCACACGCTTGGCAACTATTCGCACTCATTGCGCTTGGATCGGTTTCCTTCAGACAGTTGGGGCACCGCCCGTGGAGTTCAGTGCCGTGGACAGAACACGTCGTAACCAGGGTCAAGCCCCAGCTTTCTCTCCAATAACCGGCTTCGCCCAAACAGATCGGACAGTAACGAGCGTGATGAGTCGTCCATAACTTGACCCCCTTGGGCCTTGGATCACGAAACTCAGCAGATACCGCAGGCCAGCTCAGTGGTCCTTCCATCATCTGCAGCCAGTCCGCAACATCGGTCTCGTCGGCTCGTGCAAAGGCGGTGAGCAGTTCCTTTCTGGGTAATCCGTTGGCTTTCGCCAGGCGCTGCAGGTACCCCAAAAGACTTTCGTCTTGGTGTGGTCGTGGGTTGATTAAAAGACCAAACATTCCTACACATCCATGAAATCGAAGACATAAAAATCAGGGGAGTAGAGCCGGGCCGATAAGCCCGGCCCTTGGCCGTCAGGTACTGCTCTCTTCGAACGTCTCAAACGGCTCCCGCTTCCCGAACAGAGGCTGGAAATTGAAGCTCGCACTGAAGGGGTTTCGATCCTCGGTGGCGTAGCTCCAAACCTCGTCTTCAAAAGCCTGGGCCAGCACAGGAAGTTCAATCCCGACAAGGTCCTGGACTTGAACCAGCCAAACAGCCCTGTCCACAATCTTGATGAGGTAGTCGATCAATCCATAGGAAGCCAGGTAGAAGCGTTTAATCATCGCTGGCTCTACAAAACTGATGGTTTGAACAGGCAGTTCGCCCTCGATTGCCTGCAACAACATCACGAAATGAAGAGACGTATTAGCGGAGAAGGTGAAGCGATCGTATGCCACCGTGGCCGAAAACCTGCGTCGCAGTTGCTCGTTTGCTAGCAGGAGATTTTCGGTGCGCTTCAGCCCAATCAGAACAAACGCGATACTGGTTTCATTCATCAGACTCTTGATCCAGTCTGCTGCCTCATACGCACCATTACGACGATAATCGACCAGGTGCTGCGCCTCATCGAGGACCAACATCTCCACGCCAAGGTTCTTCAGCAGCAGGACTACTCGCGCAAATTTAACCTCTGCCGAATGTCCTCGTGCCTCTGCGAAGGGATCCTTCAGCTCTGCCAAAATGGCTGCTGCCAGGTTCTTTTTGGTTGGAGACGAAGGCATCTCGACGAACAGAACTGTCCGCTTCTGTGGGTCATGGCTCTCCAATTCCTCCAATGACCGAATGTACTCCTTGACCAATGTGCTCTTGCCCACTCCGCTTGGACCTTGGATCAGCAACCCTTTACTTGCTCTGGTACGCCGACTATCGCCGTGGATATCGCCTAGTCGCGTCAACGCTCGCTCGACTTGAGGGCTGTGAATAAAACGATCGCGGAGCGTAAAGCTGTATTCACCATGCTCGTAGCATTCGTACAGATTGATGGCGTTCATGGCTTAGAACTCCCAGCAGGGCGACGAACCGAGACCTTGAAGGCTGCTGGCGGAATGTTAGGAATAGAGTCACCGGTCCATTCCACTTCAGCGAGTACCTTGGGTGGAGGCGTGCTTTCGGTCACTCGACCCTCCTTGTCGATTTTCGCTATGGCAGCTGCGCGTCGTTTTCTGAGCGTCTGCGAACGGCGGGCCTCGTCTGCATCTTCCATAATTTCCTGGTAGCACCTGTGCGTAGCCTCGAAGCTAGGCTGCTCATTATATTTTTCTCGCAGCGCTTTCTCGGCAGCCTTCCACACCTCCCTGCTCTTACCGGCCATTCGCTCATCTTTGGCGGGCACTTTGAAGAACAAGTTTCTGAAGCGGTCGTGAACCCAAACGTGCCCGGCTTCGTCTCGATAGCGGACGTTTACCTTTTCTCCGTCTGCCAAACGCATACGGAGCTCAGCAAGTTCCGTAGAGTGGTAGCCCACTTTGGCAACCTCGATGCCGTAATGGTGAACCTTCACCGAGGCCCGCTTGGCCAGAATGCACTCCAACGAGTCCAGGTCGACGGGAAGGCTGATGACATGGTTCGCCTCGCTAGTCCCCCAGACTTGAGCCGGTGTTCTGTTGTCCAGCCCCCGATGAGGAGTCTGGTGGTAACCATCGACGATCCATTTCACTACCACCGCCTCCAATTGAGGGAGCGTGAAACATGCATTCTTCTCCGAGTCGTAATCGCCACGCTGCTGGATATTCGAGAAGGTGGTACCCGGGAGGTTGTGGATAAGCCCCAGGTTCTGTGTGCTGAAAAAGCGTTCGACGGCACCTTTCCTTTGAGGGGCCCTTGAAGCGGGATACATGATCTCGATACCCAACTCGTTGAATCCCATGATGAGATCGCCCGCGTGAAATTCCGCTGCGTTGTCTGGGACTATTCGAGCCGGCAGCCCACGTGCCCACCATTCATTTCTCACTTTCGGAAAGCGCTTCAGCAATTCGGCTTTTGGACGGATTGAGCGTTCGATCACACGAAGCACGGTTTCCGTATTTGGCGCCGACAGGTGGAGCAAATATCCCATCACCATTCGAGAGAAGCGGTCGAGGACGATCGTCAGATAGGGGCGCCCAATGCACAGCCCCGAGGTTTCATCCACAAGCTGGACGTCCAACAAGGTGTGATCAATTTCCCAACGTTCCAAAATCTCATGGACACGTAGGACACCCGCCGCAACACGGTGCTTCTTGTCTGCTGCGTGTTTTCCGAGCCTCTCCTTATCCACAAGGTACGGATCCAGCTTGGCGATGTACCTTCGGACAGTCATTCCGCTTGGGATCTTGAGCTGATCCGAAGGCAAACGACTTTTGTTCCTCTCTTTTATCTGATCTTCGAATTCTGAAACGACCACGCTGACCGCTGGAATCGTATCCTGCAGGTAGGTTTTATTAATCACCCCTTCAAGAATAACTTCGAGCTCTCCCTGTATCGCGGCAGCCCGACCCTTTTTGGCATGCTGAGGGATAAGCTTTACTACGTTCTGGCCAATGTATTTGGCTGCCCAACGTCGAATAGTGGAAACCGAGGGTGCGCACGCATCCCCAATCTTTTTGGCGATATCTCTAAGTTTCTTGATCATGTCTTCGTCACCCGGTAGCTTGTATTTACCGCGCTTAGTTAGGTCGTCCAGATACTTGCGTCGACGCAATGCCTCATCTCCATGTTTTTTGGGGAAGCATGAAATATCTGGAGGGACGTTCCGCACATACGGAACCTTCCCAAGGTATGGCTGATCAGCGGAGATCTCGATCTCGCGCTTCTCGTAGGCCTCATAGAACTCCTTCTCGGATAGCTTCGTGGGCTCACCAAGCTCATCGAAAAAGAGCAGCTTCCGGTCAATAAGCCTCTTCTCAAGCACCATCAGTACGCCACGAACGATGACGACCAATTTCACCCTAAGGGAAAAGGTTTGCATGACGGTGCCCCCCTTGCAGGAAGACCGGGGAGTCAGTGTCAATTGACCTATCAAGGTCAATGCCCACCACCCCAAGGCCTAACAAGCGCCAGGCTTTCCCCTCACCAACCACGTAGAGCAGATCTGCAACGGTCATAGGCGGCCATTCGTTGAAGGTCGCCATTACCTCCTCCAACGCCTGATGCGAAAGCTCTGGACCGCGCCGGTGATACATCAGCCTTCTAAGATTGGTAGCCAGGGGTTCAGCTTCAATTAACTTTTCAGTGATCACCGAAAAGTTACGGGCAGTGGCGTTGAAGTAGCGCTCAGCGGCATCCAGTCGCTGCCTGACGCTGGCAATCTTCAGTCGGTCGTGAGGCTTCACTTCAAACCACCACTCGCGCCCATCCGCGAGGAAAACCTGTACGTCTGGGTAATATTTGAAGTAGCCCTGGAGCGATGGAACACGTTCCTCACTGGGCTGCGGGACGTAGCCGATGACCGCAGGAGACAGCTCAAGAAGCCGAAAAAGAGCGCCTTCGAGCTGGGACTCCCAGGGCACAGGCTTTTTATTTTTGAGCGATGGGAAGTAGCCGCGGTAATGGTTGGACCGCCGCGTGACCACCTTTCGTACTGTCATGAAACACCTCCGAAAATCTCGAAACGAGCGCCGACGCTGCGCCAAAAAATCAAGGCGCAGGGCGGGCGAAGTGAGGCCTTTCGACAGGCAACACTGTGCCGTCGAGTAACCTCGCTAAGGTCGAAAAAATGGGAGAGGATTGACAGTCGCTTCGAAAAAGCAGACATTGCGGGTTCTGAGGACGCAAGTCTGCTTCGCTAAGCGCGGTCAGTCCTCTCGGGATTGATCGCGTTTTTCTACATTTTCAGGTCTCCTTTTCTCTCATTGGTCATGACTCTCATGACTGATCAGAATCTAAAGCAATCGGCTTGCTCTCTTTATTTCTAAACGGCCACTTCGTGATCGCTGGAGCAATTTGGATCAGGTCTGAAGCTCTCGCTTCAAACAGCTGATTTGGCTGAAAATCTTCAGTGCAAAGCGGAAAAGTTGGTCATAGATCTTATTCCAACATCCCTTCGAAATCTACAAAAAATCCAAAATGGCAACTTCCACCAAATTCCATTTCCATACTAAATTGTTCAAATTAATACTTAACACGTACGCTTAATTAACTATTAAGGTGTTCAAATATTAGTTTTAAAGTCCTCTCAATCTCTCTGCTGCTCAGATCCGCCCGCCGACCCTCTCAGCACTTCCAGCGCCCCATCAAATCACTTCCTCAAATCCCCCCATCTGCATCATTTTCCAATGAGCGGAGTAGGGCGCCCCGGCAGGAATTCCAGGCAAAAAAAAGCCCGCGAAGGCGGGCTTGATGGTGACCGACAGGGGCCATGGTTGAAGCCCGGCCGGTCATCTATTTGTGAAAGCGTGCAGCTTTTCTGTGAACCTACAACGTATCAGAAGTCCAGGTTCGACACCGACAGGGCATTGCTCTCGATGAACTCACGGCGTGGTTCTACCGCGTCGCCCATCAGGGTATTGAAGATCTGGTCAGCTGCGATCGCATCTTCGATGGTCACCTTGAGCATGCGACGAACGTTCGGATCCATGGTGGTCTCCCACAGCTGGTCCGGGTTCATCTCGCCCAACCCTTTGTAGCGCTGGATGGTGTGGCGCTTGGCGGTCTCACCCATCAGCCAGTCCAGGGCTTCCTTGAACTCGACAACTGCCTTCTTGCGCTCGCCACGCTGCACATAGGCACCTTCACCCAGCAGGGTGCTGAGCTTCGCGCCAAGGGCAGAGACGGTGCGGTAGTCGTTGCTGCCAAAGAAGTCACGGTTGAAGGTGACGTAGCTGGCCAGGCCGTGCGAGGTAATCTCGACTTCCGGCAGCCAGACATTGCGCTCCTTGTCTTCGCGCAGACTGGCCTTGTACGCCAGACCAGACTTCTCGCTACCGCTCAGGCGTGCCTGTAGCTTGCCCAACCAGCCTTGCATGACGGCGTGATCGCCCAACTGCTCCAGGGTGACTTCAGGCAGGTAGATGAAGTGCTCGGTCAGCTCCTGTGGGTACAGACGCGACAGGCGCTTGAGGGTTTTCATCACCGAGCGGAAGTCATTGACCAGGCGCTCGAGCTCGACACCGGACACCGGCGGCGCAGCGTCGTCCAGGTGCAGGCTAGCGTCCTCCAGGGCCGACTGCGTCATGTACTCTTCCATGGCGTCATCGTCCTTGATGTACTGCTCCTGCTTGCCTTTCTTTACCTTGTAGAGCGGTGGCTGAGCGATATAGATGTAACCGCGCTCAACCAGCTCAGGCAGCTGGCGGAAGAAGAAGGTCAGCAACAGGGTACGGATGTGCGAACCGTCGACGTCAGCATCGGTCATGATGATGATGTTGTGATAGCGCAACTTGTCGATGTTGTACTCTTCGCGCCCGATACCACAGCCCAAGGCAGTGATCAGCGTGCCCACTTCCTGGGACGAGATCATCTTGTCGAACCGAGCTTTCTCGACGTTGAGGATCTTGCCCTTAAGCGGCAGGATCGCCTGGGTCTTGCGGTTACGGCCTTGCTTGGCCGAACCACCGGCGGAGTCACCCTCCACCAGGTAGAGTTCGGAGAGGGCAGGGTCCTTCTCCTGGCAGTCGGCAAGCTTGCCTGGCAGACCGGCGATATCCAGCGCGCCTTTGCGCCGTGTCATCTCACGAGCCTTGCGCGCTGCCTCACGGGCACGTGCAGCATCGATCATCTTGCCGACGACGGCTTTGGCTTCGCCAGGGTTTTCCAGCAAGAAGTCGGAGAAGTACTTGCCCATCTCCTGCTCGACCGCGGTTTTGACTTCGGATGAAACCAGCTTGTCCTTGGTCTGCGAGCTGAACTTCGGATCAGGTACCTTCACCGAGATGATCGCGGTCAGACCTTCACGGGCATCGTCACCGGTGGTCGAAACCTTGTTCTTCTTGGCCAGGCCTTCCTGTTCGATGTAGTTGTTCAGGTTGCGCGTCAGCGCCGAACGGAAACCTACCAGGTGGGTACCGCCATCACGCTGGGGAATGTTATTGGTGAAGCACAACAGGTTCTCGTTGAAGCTGTCGTTCCACTGCAGGGCGATCTCGACGCCAATGCCATCTTCGCGCTGGATGTTGAAATGGAATACTTGGGTATTAACCGGGGTCTTGTTGGTGTTCAGGTATTCGACGAAAGCGCGCAGGCCACCTTCGTACTTGAAGAACTCCTCTTTGCCGCTGCGCTCGTCCTTCAGCAGGATACCGACGCCGGAGTTCAGGAAGGACAGCTCGCGAATGCGCTTGGCGAGGATGTCCCAGCTGAAGTGGATGTTCTTGAAGGTTTCAGCCGAAGGCTTGAAGTGGATGTGGGTACCGGTGGTTTCGCTTTCGCCTGCGATCGCCATTGGCGCTTGTGGCACACCGTGAACGTAAGTCTGCTCCCAGATCTTGCCGCTGCGTCGCACAGTCAACACCAGCTGCTCAGACAGTGCGTTCACCACGGATACACCAACACCGTGCAGACCGCCAGAAACCTTATAGGAGTTATCGTCGAACTTACCGCCAGCGTGCAGCACGGTCATGATGACCTCGGCCGCGGAAACGCCTTCTTCCTTGTGCACATCAACCGGAATGCCGCGACCATTGTCGCGAACGCTGATGGACTCGTCCGGGTGAATAATTACGGTGATGTCATCGCAGTGACCGGCGAGGGCTTCGTCGATCGAGTTGTCGACCACCTCGAACACCATGTGGTGCAGGCCGCTACCATCATCGGTGTCGCCAATGTACATGCCGGGGCGCTTGCGCACGGCATCCAGCCCTTTCAGCACCTTGATGCTAGAAGAGTCGTACGTTTGATTTTCGCTCATGCCTTCACTCCCGATGGTCGTGGGTCTGGGTGATACGGCCTTGTTCCACGTGGAACAAAGCAACTGGCGTTTCCGTCTGCCAGCACTCCCTCAGTAATTCGTGATCTACACAGGTAATAAAAACCTGGCAGTGTAATTCTTCCAACAAGCGGCACAGCGCGCGGCGATGCTGCTCATCCAGTTCGGAGGGCAGGTCGTCTACAAGATAAATACACTGACCGCGGCGAACCTGGCTCACCAGGTGCCCTTGGGCAATACGCAGCGCACATACCACAAGCTTCTGCTGGCCACGCGAAAGGATGTCAGCGGCATTGTGAGCGCCTAGTCTGAGGCGCAGATCAGCACGCTGCGGGCCAGCTTGGGTGTGACCCATCTGCTGGTCGCGTATCAAGGAACCCGTAAGCACTTCGCTGAGCTCGCGGTCTTTATCCCAACCGCGGTAGTAGCTCAGCGTCAAACCATCCAGCTCGACCAGCTCGCTCAGGGTTCGCTCGAAAACGGGCTTCAACGCCTTGATATAATTGCGACGGTATTCATCTATCTCCGCGCTCGCCAGGCACAACTCCCGGTCCCAGGCGGCTTGCGAAACAGCGTCAAGTGTACCATGCCGCAACCATGAGTTCCGCTGCCGTAGCGCCTTCTGCAGGCGCTGCCAGGTAGCCATGAAGCGGGGTTCCACGTGGAACACACCCCAGTCGAGGAATTGCCTTCTGATCTTCGGCGCACCTTCCAACAGCCGGAAACTGTCGGGGTTTATCAGCTGCAGGGGAAGGATCTCGGCAAGCTGTGCGGCACTGCGTACGTTCTGCCCATCAATCCGAATAGTGAAATCGCCTTGGCGCTCACGGGAAATCCCTAGGTTACTGACACCGCCATTGGCCATTTCAACCTGGCCAAACACCGTACAGTTTGCCTGCTCGTATTGGATGACAGGATTCAAGCGGGTGCTGCGGAAGGAACGCGCAAGCCCCAACAGGTGCACGGCTTCCAGCACGCTGGTTTTGCCGCTGCCATTAGCGCCGTACAGGATGTTGATGCGGGGGGAGGGGGAGAAGGTCACCGGGTGCAGGTTACGCACCGCGGTGACAGATACACGTCGAAGGGACATGGACGCCTGCTATGAGTTACAGACGCATCGGCATGACAACGTAGGCGGAATCGTCATTGCCGGCTTCCTGAAGCAGGGCGCTGCTGTTGGAATCAGACAGGATCAGGCGAACCTGCTCAGTGGTCATGACACCCAGTACGTCCAGCAGGTAGCTGACGTTGAAACCGATTTCCAGAGAACCGCCGTTGTAGTCGACGCTGATTTCTTCTTCCGCCTCTTCCTGCTCGGGGTTGTTCGCCTGGATCTTCAGCTGACTGGCAGCCAGCTGCAGGCGGATACCACGGTACTTTTCGTTGGAAAGAATGGCAGTACGGCTGAACGCTTCACGCAGGGCCTGACGGTCACCGACGACCAGCTTGTCGCCACCCTTGGGCAGCACTCGCTCGTAGTCAGGGAACTTGCCGTCCACCAGCTTGGAGGTGAAGGTGAACTCGCCCGTGGTCGCACGGATGTGGTGCTGGCCCAGAACGATGCTTACCATGCCTTCAGGATCGGTCAGCAGGCGCGCCAGCTCGAGAATACCTTTGCGCGGCACGATCACCTGATGACGGTCAGCCTGGCCGATGGCAGCCTGCATGGAGCACATGGCCAGACGGTGACCGTCCGTGGCGACAGCGCGCAGGGTGTCGGTGGACACTTCCAACAGCATGCCGTTGAGGTAGTAGCGTACGTCTTGCTGGGCCATGGCGAAGCTGGTGCGTTCGATCAGGCGGCGCAGCTTGTTCTGCTCCAGGTTGCAGGTCAGCGAGCCCGGGCCTTCCTCCACGGTAGGGAAGTCATTGGCCGGCAGCGTCGACAGGGTAAAGCGGCTGCGACCGGCCTTGACCACCAGCTTTTGCTCATCGAGCTTGATGTCGATCAGCACATCACTGGGCAGGCTTTTGCAGATGTCCATCAGCTTGCGCGCCGGGACGGTGATCTCGCCTGGCTCGGCAGGCTCTTCGAGCTGTACGCGGCCCACCAGCTCGACTTCCAGGTCGGTACCGGTCAGCGAGAGTTGCTGGCCTTGGACGACCAACAGCACATTGGACAGTACCGGCAAGGTCTGACGGCGCTCGACGACGCCTGCGACCAGTTGCAGGGGTTTCAACAGGGCTTCGCGTTGAATGGTGAAATGCATGGTCTAGTCCCTTGCCTTCAAAAAGCTGCGCCGACACACATCAAGTCGTGAGCGTGCGCAGCAGGTTCTTGTAGTCCTCGCGGATATCCGCATCGGATTCCTTGAGTTCGTTGATCTTGCGGCAAGCGTGCAATACGGTCGTGTGGTCACGACCGCCAAACACATCGCCGATTTCCGGCAGGCTGTGGTTGGTCAGCTCCTTGGACAAGGCCATGGCAACCTGACGTGGTCGGGCTACCGAGCGCGAGCGGCGCTTGGACAGCAGATCGGAGATCTTGATCTTGTAGTACTCGGCCACGGTGCGCTGAATGTTATCCACACTGACCAGCTTGTCCTGCAGCGCCAGCAGATCCTTGAGCGATTCACGAATCAGCTCGATGGTGATATCGCGTCCCATGAAGTGCGAGTGCGCAATGACACGCTTCAAGGCGCCTTCCAGTTCACGCACGTTGGAGCGAATACGCTGGGCGATGAAGAATGCGGCGTCGTGCGGCAAGTCGACTTTGGCCTGGTCGGCCTTTTTCATCAAGATCGCCACGCGCGTCTCGAGTTCAGGCGGTTCGACGGCAACCGTCAAGCCCCAGCCAAAGCGCGACTTCAAGCGCTCTTCGAGCCCTTCGATTTCCTTCGGATAGCGATCGCTGGTCAGGATCACCTGCTGGCCACCCTCGAGCAGGGCGTTGAAGGTGTGGAAAAACTCCTCCTGCGAACGCTCCTTGCGGGCAAAGAACTGAATATCGTCGATCAGCAAGGCGTCCACCGAGCGGTAGAAACGCTTGAACTCGTTGATCGCGTTCAGCTGCAGGGCCTTGACCATATCGGCGACAAAGCGTTCCGAATGCAGGTACACCACCTTGGCATTGGGGTTCTTCTTCAGAAGGTGGTTACCCACAGCGTGCATCAAGTGAGTCTTACCCAGGCCCACGCCACCATAAAGGAACAGTGGGTTGTAGCCATGCTTCGGGTTGTCGGCGACCTGCCAGGCAGCAGCCCTGGCCAACTGGTTCGACTTACCTTCGACAAAGGTGTCGAAGGTAAAGGTACGGTTCAGGTAGCTGGTGTGCTTGAGCGCACCTTCCACTTGGACGCTACGCTGCTCAGTCCTGCTGCTGGTCGGCGCTACCGGCGCAGATTCACCCATGGCGTCGAAACTGTCGCGAGAAGGCGCCTGCTCGACCTCGCTTGGGTTGGCAGGCGCTATCACGGGCGCGGCAACCGGCTCGCTGTGAGCCGGGGCCTGGGCGGCCTGGATCTGGGAGGCCGCGACCGCCGCGCTTACAGGCGCGGTTGGCGCTGCACGGGGTGCCGAGCTGCGCCGGCTGCCTATTAATAAGGAAAGCGCAGGCGCCATGCCATTGCCCCGCTCACCTAACAGCTCCAGCAGGCGACCCAGGTATTTTTCATTGACCCAATCGAGAACGAATCGGTTGGGCGCATAGACACGCAACTCGTCGCCTTCGGCTTCGACCTGTAGCGGACGGATCCAGGTGTTGAATTGCTGGGCAGGCAGTTCATCGCGCAGAAGCTCCACGCACTGCTGCCAAAGTTCCACTGACACGGATATCCCCTGAGTTTGAAAGCCGGTGAGGCAAAAACAAGCAGCCATTGTACCGACCGGACGTTCAGTTATCCACATGTGGGTGCGACTTGAACCCTGTCAAATCAGCAATTTAGTGCCTGAAAAGGCACCGTACATCTGTTAATAAGCCCTGTGGATAACCCTCCTTGAGGGCTATGCACAACCACCCCCTAAGATCTGTGCATAACTCTGCTGTGGATAACATGGCATTTCTTCCACAGCTTTTCCGTAGCTGCAGCACAGCCAGAGCACCTCTTACCGACAGGGTTATGATTCTCTGTACAACGCTCTGCTACTGGCCTTCAGGGACTTATCCACAGAAAACTGCCCACATAAGCTTTATAAGTTCTTCAGAAAAGCTTTATAAAACCTCTCTTTCTTTTTTCTATGTTTAACTGTCGTGCGAACCCGTGAGAGTCCGCCCATCGGCATGATCGTCGGCTTGCCCTTCTATAAGGAAAAGCTGGTTGGAAATTGACCTATTGGCTTGCTTTCTCTAGAATCGCCGATCTCTTAAAACGGGGGCCATTCCGGCCCGTTGTCGACGAACCAGGTAACACGCCATGAAACGTACTTTCCAACCAAGCACCATCAAGCGCGCGCGCACTCACGGTTTCCGTGCCCGTATGGCCACCAAGAACGGCCGCGCTGTTCTGTCGCGTCGTCGTGCCAAAGGCCGTAAGCGTCTGGCAATTTGATTTTTCGGCACAGGTGGTGAGTCAGGACTTCAGTCGGGATAAGCGTCTGCTTACACCCCGGCATTTCAAAGCGGTCTTCGACTCCCCAACCGGCAAGGTTCCAGGGAAAAACCTGCTTATCCTTGCCCGCGAGAACGGTCTTGATCACCCTCGCCTCGGGTTGGTGATCGGCAAGAAGAGCGTCAAGCTCTCCGTTCAACGCAATCGCCTGAAACGCTTGATGCGCGATTCCTTTCGCCTGCACCAGCATATGCTTGCCGGTTGGGATATCGTGATCGTCGCGCGCAAGGGGTTGGGCGAGATAGAAAACCCAGAATTGCACCAACATTTTGGCAAGCTCTGGAAGCGACTCGCACGCAGTCGGCCCTCTCCAGCGGTAAACGCCGATTCTGCAGGGGTAGACAGTCACGATGCGTAAACTGGCACTCGTTCCGATCCAGTTTTACCGTTACGCCATTAGTCCACTGATGGCCAGTCACTGTCGTTTCTACCCCAGCTGCTCCTGTTACGCCCAAGAAGCCATCGAAACCTATGGCCTTCTGCGTGGCGGGTGGCTAGCTGTTCGTCGCCTGGGGCGTTGCCATCCGTGGAACGCCGGTGGGTTCGATCCGGTTCCCCCAGCACCTTCCTCCCGAACTTCTTCGATAGCCGAGTAATCATGGATATTAAACGCACGATCCTGATCGTCGCCCTGGCAATCGTGTCCTACGTCATGGTCCTCAAATGGAACCAGGACTACGGCCAGGCTGCTCTGCCGACTCAGAATACTGCTGCCAGCAACGTTGCCCCGGCCCTGCCGGATACCGCGCGGGCCGGCAATACCGGTGCAAGTGCCGATGTGCCGAGCGCCAATGCCGAGTCCAGCGCAGCCGAGCTGGCGCCGGTGGCAGTCAGCAAGGACCTGATCCGGATCACGACCGATGTCCTGGACCTGGCTATCGACCCAGTTGGCGGTGATATCGTCCAGCTGAACCTGCCCAAGTACCCGCGCCGCCAGGACCATCCGGACATTCCGTTCCGCTTGTTCGACAACGGCAACGAGCGTACTTACTTGGCGCAGAGCGGCCTGACCGGTGCAAACGGCCCCGATGCCCGTTCCGGCGGCCGTCCGTTGTACGCCGCCGAGCAAAAAAGCTATCAAATGGCCGATGGCCAGGAACAGCTGGTCGTCGACCTGAAGTTCAGCGAGAACGGCGTCAACTACATCAAGCGCTTCAGCTTCAAGCGTGGTGAGTACGACCTGGGTGTCGCCTACCTGATCGACAACCAGAGTGATCAGGCCTGGACCGGCAACCTGTTTGCCCAGCTCAAGCGTGACGCCAGCTCCGATCCATCTTCGAGCACGGCTACCGGTACCGCCACTTACCTCGGTGCAGCCCTGTGGACAAGTGCCGAGCCCTACAAAAAGGTGTCCATGAAGGACATCGACAAGGGCAGTTTGAAAGAAAATGTTTCCGGTGGTTGGGTGGCCTGGCTCCAGCACTACTTCGTGACCGCCTGGATCCCGAACACGTCGGACAACAACGTCGTCCAGACCCGCAAGGACAGCCAGGGCAACTACATCATCGGTTTTACCGGCCCAGCCCTGAACGTTCCAGCGGGCGGCCAGGCTGAAACCAGCGCCATGCTGTATGCGGGCCCCAAGATCCAGTCCAAGCTCAAGGAGTTGTCCCCAGGCCTGGAGCTGACCGTCGATTACGGCATCCTGTGGTTCATCGCTCAGCCGATCTTCTGGTTGCTGCAACATATCCACAGCCTGTTGGGCAACTGGGGTTGGTCGATCATCGTTCTGACCATGCTCATCAAAGGCCTGTTCTTCCCGCTGTCGGCCGCCAGCTACCGCTCGATGGCGCGCATGCGGGCCGTGGCGCCGAAACTGGCTTCCCTCAAGGAGCAGTTCGGTGACGATCGCCAGAAGATGTCCCAGGCGATGATGGAGCTGTACAAGAAAGAGAAGATCAATCCGCTGGGCGGCTGCCTGCCGATCCTGGTACAGATGCCGGTGTTCCTGGCGTTGTACTGGGTACTGCTGGAAAGCGTCGAAATGCGCCAGGCACCGTGGATGTTCTGGATCACTGACCTGTCGATCAAGGATCCGTTCTTCATCCTGCCGATCATCATGGGCGCGACCATGTTCATCCAGCAGCGTCTGAACCCGACCCCGCCGGATCCGATGCAGGCCAAGGTGATGAAGCTGATGCCGATCATCTTCACCTTCTTCTTCCTGTGGTTCCCGGCCGGCCTGGTGCTGTACTGGGTTGTGAACAACTGCCTGTCGATCACGCAGCAGTGGTACATCACCCGCGGCATCGAAGCAGCCAGCAAAAAAGCTGCTGCCTGACAGGCTGATCGACTAGCCTGTGTATAAAAACGCCCCCCAGTGGGGCGTTTTTGCTATCTGTCGTTTTATTTGTAGAGGCTTGCAGCATGAACACTGTGCGTGAAACCATCGCCGCCATCGCCACCGCCCAGGGTCGCGGGGGTGTGGGCATCGTGCGCCTGTCCGGGCCCCTGGCGAGCCAGGCCGGCCTTGCCATCACCGGCCGCAGCCTGACGCCACGCCATGCCCATTACGGGCCGTTGCGCGACGAGGCGGGCCTGGTGCTGGATGAAGGCATCACGCTGTTCTTCCCCGGCCCCAACTCGTTCACCGGCGAGGATGTCCTCGAACTGCAGGGCCATGGCGGCCCGGTTGTCATGGACATGTTGTTGCAGCGTTGCCTGCAGCTCGGTTGCCGTCTGGCCCGTCCTGGCGAGTTCAGCGAGCGTGCGTTTCTCAACGACAAACTCGACCTGGCACAGGCCGAGGCGATCGCCGATCTGATCGAGGCCAGCTCGGCCCAGGCGGCACGTAATGCCCTGCGGTCATTGCAAGGGGCATTTTCCCGGCGTGTGGATATGCTCACCGAGGCGTTGATCGCCCTGCGGATCTATGTCGAGGCCGCGATCGACTTCCCCGAGGAAGAAATCGACTTCCTCGCCGACGGTCATGTGCTGAGCATGCTCGATGCCGTGCGCGCCGAGTTGTCCACAGTCCAGCGCGAAGCTGGCCAGGGTGCCTTGCTGCGCGACGGCATGACCGTGGTGATCGCCGGACGTCCGAATGCCGGCAAATCCAGCCTGCTCAATGTGCTCGCCGGACGGGAAGCGGCTATCGTGACCGATATTGCCGGTACCACGCGGGATATCTTGCGCGAACATATCCACATCGATGGCATGCCCTTGCACGTTGTGGATACTGCTGGGCTACGTGCTACCGATGACCATGTGGAAAAGATTGGCGTGGAGCGGGCCCTCAAGGCCATTGGCGAAGCTGACCGCGTGCTGCTGGTGGTCGACTCGACCGCACCCGAGGCCAGCGATCCCTTTGCGTTGTGGCCCGAGTTCCTGGACCTGCGTCCGGACCCTGCCAAGGTCACCCTCATTCGCAACAAGGCCGACCTCAGCGGGGAGCCTGTAGGCCTGGAGCAGAGCGATGACGGCCATGTCACCATCACCCTGAGTGCCAAGGACGCGGACACGGGTCTGGAGCTTCTGCGTGAGCACCTGAAGGCCTGCATGGGCTACGAGCAGACCGCCGAAAGCAGTTTCAGCGCGCGCCGGCGCCACCTCGAAGCGCTGCGTCAGGCAAGCGCTCATCTTGAGCACGGTCGTGCGCAGCTGACCCTGGCAGGCGCCGGTGAGCTGCTGGCCGAGGATCTGCGTCAGGCTCAGCAAGCGCTGGGCGAGATTACCGGGGCCTTCAGCTCGGATGATCTGCTTGGTCGAATCTTCTCCAGCTTCTGCATCGGCAAATAGCCTTGTCCCTTCTGCTGGCGCCTGCCTAGGCGCCAGCAACGCCGTTTTCCGGCTTCATCCTTCCCCTCTTCGCATGTTTCATCCACAGGCGCGCTTGCTGCCTGAAACCCCAAAATGTCTGTTCCAAGCTTTTTTTCAACGTTCTGCCTATCTCGGCGGAAGGCACTCGGCCGTTTATCCTACGGTTAAGGCCTGTGGACAAGTGAGCTTCAGCTCCGTTGATAAGTAGGCTTCGAACCTGGCGATAAAACGCCCTGTGGGTAAAGTGGCCTTTAATCCACAGGTTTAAAGGCGTTATCCAGAGCGCTCAAGGCCGGTGACGCACAGGGTTTTGAAACGCTGTACATGCTGTAAATACTGGTGTACAGAGCTTTATCCACAGATAAGTCTGTGCATAAGAATAAACATAAAAACAAAGCTTTTATAAATTTCTCTCTATTTGTTTCTATTGCGCCACTCATCCACAGGCTGGTCAAATTTTGTGCAAAAGGTTCCTTTGGAGGGGGGGAAGTCCCTATACTTGTCCGCTTACTTTCTCTATTCGCAAAACAGGCACGAGGTGCGTGGTGGATTTCCCTTCCCGTTTTGAAGTGATCGTCATCGGCGGCGGCCATGCCGGTACCGAGGCTGCGCTTGCGTCTGCACGCATGGGTGTGAAAACCCTACTGCTGACCCATAACGTGGAAACCCTCGGTCACATGAGTTGCAACCCGGCCATCGGTGGCATCGGCAAGAGCCATCTGGTCAAGGAAATCGATGCGCTCGGCGGCGCCATGGCGCTGGCCACCGACAAGAGCGGCATCCAGTTCCGTGTATTGAACAACCGCAAGGGCCCGGCCGTACGGGCCACGCGTGCCCAGGCAGACCGCGCCATCTACAAGGCGGTGGTGCGCGAGCTCCTGGAAAACCAGCCGAACCTGTGGATATTCCAGCAATCCTGCGACGACCTGATTGTCGAGCAGGACCAGGTGCGTGGTGTGGTGACCCAAATGGGTCTGCGCTTCATGGCCGATGCCGTGGTGCTCACCACCGGCACCTTCCTGGGCGGACTTATCCACATCGGCATGCAGAACTACTCCGGCGGTCGCGCGGGTGATCCGCCCGCGATCGCCCTGGCTCACCGCATGCGTGAACTGCCCCTGAGGGTGGGCCGCCTGAAGACCGGCACCCCTCCAAGGATCGATGGCCGCTCGGTCGACTTCTCGGTGATGACCGAACAGCCAGGTGATACGCCGATCCCGGTGATGTCGTTCATGGGCTCGGCCGCCTTGCACCCGCGCCAGGTCAGCTGCTGGATCACCCACACCAACGCCCGGACCCACGAGATCATCGCCTCGAACCTCGACCGTTCGCCGATGTACTCCGGGGTCATCGAAGGCATTGGCCCGCGCTACTGCCCGTCGATCGAAGACAAGATCCATCGCTTTGCCGACAAGCAGAGCCATCAGGTGTTCATCGAGCCTGAAGGCCTGAACACCCACGAGTTGTATCCCAACGGCATCTCGACCTCGCTGCCCTTCGACGTACAGCTGCAGATCGTGCGTTCCATCCAGGGCATGGAGAACGCACACATCGTGCGCCCGGGCTATGCCATCGAATACGACTACTTCGATCCTCGCGACCTGAAGTACAGCCTGGAAACCAAGGTCATCGGCGGGTTGTTCTTCGCCGGGCAGATCAACGGCACCACCGGCTACGAAGAAGCCGGCGCCCAGGGCCTGCTGGCCGGGACCAACGCCGCACTGCGTGCACAAGGCCGCGACAGCTGGTGCCCGCGGCGTGACGAGGCGTACATCGGCGTGCTGGTCGACGACTTGATCACCCTGGGCACCCAGGAGCCGTACCGCATGTTCACCTCGCGTGCCGAGTACCGGCTGATCCTGCGCGAGGACAACGCCGACTTGCGCCTGACCGAGAAGGGCCGTGAACTCGGCCTGATCGACGACCAGCGCTGGGCGGCCTTCTGCGCCAAGCGCGAAGGCATCGAACGCGAAGAACAGCGACTGAAATCCACCTGGGTTCGCCCGGGTACCGTTCACGGTGAGGCCATCGCCGAGAAATTCGGCACGCCGCTGACCCACGAGTACAACCTGCTCAGCCTGCTCACCCGTCCGGAAGTCGACTATGCCGGCCTGGTCGAGGTCACGGGGGGCGAGGCGGCCGATCCCCAGGTTGCCGAGCAGGTCGAGATCAAGACCAAGTACGCTGGCTACATCGACCGGCAACAGGAAGAGATTGGCCGCCTGCGCGCCAGCGAGGACACCCGGCTGCCAGCCGATATCGACTACAGCGCGATTGCTGGCCTGTCGAAAGAGATCCAGGGCAAGCTCGGCCAGACCCGCCCGCAAACCCTGGGCCAGGCATCGCGTATCCCGGGGGTGACCCCAGCGGCGATCTCGCTGTTGCTGATTCACTTGAAAAAACGCGGCGCAGGCCGCGCGTTGGAGCAAACCGCTTGAGTTCCCTGGTCACCCCGCAACACGCTGAAGAGTTGTCCACAGGCGCGCGCCAGCTCGGTGTCGAGCTGAGCGCATCGCATCATGAGCGACTGCTGGCCTACCTGGCCCTGTTGATCAAATGGAACAAGGCCTACAACCTGACTGCCGTGCGCGATCCCGACGAGATGGTCTCGCGGCATCTGCTCGACAGCCTCAGCGTCATGCCGTTTATCCACAGCGACCGTGACAGCTGGCTGGATGTTGGCAGCGGCGGCGGCATGCCGGGCATTCCCTTGGCTATCCTGCATCCCCACAAGCAGGTCACGGTGCTGGACAGCAATGGCAAGAAGACTCGCTTCCTGACCCAGGTGAAACTGGAGCTCAAGCTGGACAACCTTCAGGTTATCCACAAGCGGGTCGAAGAATTCCAACCCGCCCGCCCATTCAGTGGAATCATCTCCCGTGCCTTCAGCAGCATGGAGAATTTCACCAACTGGACGCGCCACTTGGGTGACACCCAAACACACTGGCTGGCAATGAAAGGCCTCCATCCTGCCGATGAACTGGTAGCATTGCCGGCAGACTTCACAGTAGAGAGCGAGCAGGCCTTGACCGTACCGGGTTGCCAAGGCCAGCGTCATCTGCTGATACTGCGCCGCACGGCATGATTGGGAACACACGCAACAATGGCTAAGGTATTCGCAATAGCGAACCAGAAAGGTGGTGTGGGCAAGACCACCACCTGTATCAATCTCGCCGCATCGCTGGTCGCGACCAAGCGACGCGTGCTGCTGATCGATCTCGACCCGCAGGGTAACGCCACCATGGGCAGTGGTGTGGACAAGCACGACCTCGAGCACTCGGTCTATGACCTGTTGATCGGGGAATGCGATCTCGCCCAGGCCATGCACTTTTCCGAGCACGGCGGCTACCAGCTGCTGCCGGCCAACCGCGACCTGACCGCCGCGGAAGTGGTGCTGCTGGAGATGCAGATGAAGGAGAGCCGCCTGCGTAGCGCATTGGCGCCGATCCGCGACAACTACGATTTCATCCTCATCGACTGCCCGCCGTCGCTGTCGATGCTCACGCTCAACGCCCTGGTTGCTTCCGATGGCGTGATCATCCCCATGCAGTGCGAGTACTACGCGCTCGAGGGGCTGAGCGACCTGGTGGACAACATCAAGCGCATCGGCACGCGGCTCAATCCCCAGCTGAAGATCGAAGGCCTGCTGCGGACCATGTACGACCCGCGTCTGAGCTTGAACAACGATGTGTCCGCGCAGCTCAAGGAGCACTTCGGCGACCAGTTGTACGACACGGTGATTCCGCGCAACATCCGCCTGGCCGAGGCACCCAGCTTCGGCATGCCGGCCCTGGCCTACGACAAGCAGTCGCGTGGGGCGCTGGCCTACCTGGCCCTGGCCAGTGAGCTGGTGCGTCGCCAACGCCGTCAGTCACGCACTGCTCAGACAACTTAAGGAATCCGTATGGCTGTCAAGAAACGGGGTCTGGGACGTGGGTTGGATGCACTGCTCAGTGGTCCTACCGTCAGCGCGCTCGAGGAGCAGGCTGTCAAGGTCGACCAGAAAGAGCTGCAACACCTGCCGGTCGAACTGATCCAGCGCGGCAAGTACCAGCCGCGACGCGACATGGACCCGCAAGCATTGGAGGAACTGGCCAACTCGATCCGCAGCCAGGGGCTCATGCAGCCCATCGTGGTGCGTCCGATCGGCGACAAGCGCTACGAGATCATCGCTGGCGAGCGTCGCTGGCGGGCGACCCAGTTGGCCGGCCTGGACACCATTGCGGCCATGGTCCGCGAAGTGCCCGACGAAGCCGCCATCGCCATGGCGCTGATCGAGAACATCCAACGCGAAGACCTCAACCCGCTGGAAGAGGCCATGGCCTTGCAGCGCCTGCAGCAGGAGTTCGAGCTGACCCAGCAGCAGGTGGCGGACGCGGTGGGCAAGTCGCGGGTGACCGTGGCCAATCTGTTGCGCCTGATTTCCTTGCCGGAGGAAATCAAGACCCTGCTGGCCCATGGCGACCTCGAGATGGGTCATGCGCGTGCCTTGCTGGGTCTGGCCGAAGATCAGCAGGTCGAAGGGGCGCGTCATGTTGTCGCACGTGGACTGACCGTGCGCCAGACCGAAGCACTGGTGCGCCAGTGGCTCAACGGCAAGCCTGAGCCGGTCGAAACGGCCAAACCTGATCCGGATATCGCCCGCCTCGAACAGCGTCTTGCAGAGCGCCTGGGCTCGGCTGTACAGATTCGTCACGGCAACAAGGGCAAAGGCCAGTTGGTTATTCGCTACAACTCGCTCGACGAGTTACAAGGCGTGCTTGCTCACATCCGCTGAAACAATTCCCGTTGTAGCGCGCAGTCGGAAATCACTACCCGATAGTTGAATAGGGGTTGATCCACCCCTATACTCTGCGCGCATTTTGTCGGCACAAATTATGCCAAGTCATCGCGGACTTGACGGTCGGCTTACGAGGAGCAGTTGAGATGGAAACCCGCACGCCAAACCGCCTGCCTTTCCATCGCTGGCCGGTTTTTCCGGTACTGCTGGCTCAGGGCGTCGTCGTTCTGCTGGCAACATTGGTGTTGTGGCAGTGGCAAGGCGTGGTCAGTGGATATTCAGGACTCTGCGGAGGGCTGATTGCCTGGCTGCCCAATGTGTATTTCGCCTGGAAGGCTTTTCGCTATAGCGGGGCCAGGGCAGCGCAGGCCATCGTCAGGTCGTTCTACGCAGGCGAGGCAGGCAAATTGATTTTGACGGCAGTGCTCTTCGCACTGACCTTCGCAGGAGTGAAGCCACTGGCGCCGTTAGCAGTCTTCGGCGTCTTCCTGCTGACCCTACTGGTCAGCTGGTTCGCGCCCCTGCTGATGAATAAAAGACTTTCGAGACCTAAGGGCGTTTGAGGCAACCATGGCAGCAGAAACCGCTTCGGGCTATATCCAGCACCACTTGCAGAACCTGACCTACGGTCAACTACCAGACGGCACTTGGGGCCTAGCCCACTCTGCCGCAGAAGCCAAGGCAATGGGCTTCTGGGCGTTCCACGTGGACACCCTGGCTTGGTCCTTCGCATTGGGTCTGATCTTCATTCTCCTGTTCCGCATGGCGGCCAAGAAGGCGACCTCCGGTCAGCCTGGCGGTCTGCAGAACTTCGTTGAGGTGCTGGTCGAATTCGTCCACGGTAGCGTCAAGGACTCCTTCCATGGTCGCAGCGCGGTCATCGCCCCGCTGGCGCTGACCATCTTCGTCTGGGTGTTCCTGATGAACGCCATCGACCTGATCCCGGTCGACTGGATTCCTCAGCTGGCCATCATGATTTCCGGCGATCCGCACATCCCGTTCCGTGCCGTGTCGACCACCGACCCGAACGCGACCCTGGCCATGGCCTTCTGCGTGTTCGCCCTGATCATTTTCTACAGCATCAAGATCAAGGGCCTGGGCGGCTTCCTCGGCGAGTTGACCCTGCACCCGTTTGGCAGCAAGAACATCTTCCTGCAGATCCTGCTGATCCCGGTCAACTTCCTGCTTGAGTTCGTCACCCTGATCGCCAAGCCGATCTCGCTGGCCCTGCGTCTGTTCGGCAACATGTACGCCGGCGAGCTGGTGTTCATCCTGATCGCCGTGATGTTCGGCTCCGGCCTGCTGTGGCTCAGCGGCCTGGGCGTGGTGCTCCAGTGGGCGTGGGCGGTGTTCCACATCCTGATCATCACCCTGCAAGCCTTCATCTTCATGATGCTTACCATCGTCTACCTGTCGATGGCTCACGAAGATAACCATTAAGACCGCCTGGCGTGTCTGATAGCCTTCCCGCCAGCAGGGGGGAGGGCTTAAAAAGTCCGCAAGGGCAGTTGTACAAAACGATTTGTTTTACCGCTTCAAACTAAAAACCTAACCAATACGACGTAAAGTCGGGAGGAAAGATGGAAACTGTAGTTGGTCTTACCGCTATCGCTGTTGCTCTGCTGATCGGTCTGGGTGCTCTGGGCACCGCCATTGGTTTCGGCCTGCTGGGCGGCAAGTTCCTGGAAGGCGCTGCTCGTCAACCAGAAATGGTTCCGATGCTGCAGGTCAAGATGTTCATCGTTGCCGGTCTGCTCGACGCCGTAACCATGATCGGTGTTGGTATCGCACTGTTCTTCACCTTCGCGAACCCCTTCGTCGGTCAAATCGCTGGCTAATCACTCGTTTTCAACGAGTTGATTGGCGGTGTGATGGACTAAGAACGAGCGAGGTGTTGGCGTGAACATTAATGCAACCCTGATTGGCCAGTCCGTTGCGTTCTTTATCTTTGTGCTGTTCTGCATGAAGTTCGTGTGGCCTCCGGTCATCGCGGCTCTGCAAGAACGCCAGAAAAAGATCGCAGATGGATTGGACGCTGCCAACCGAGCAGCTCGCGACCTGGAGCTGGCCCAAGATAAAGTGGGTCAGCAACTGCGCGAAGCTAAAGCTCAGGCAGCCGAAATCATTGAGCAAGCCAAGAAACGCGGTGCTCAGATCGTCGAGGAAGCCCGTGACCAGGCCCGCGTCGAAGCTGACCGTGTGAAGGCTCAGGCTCAAGCCGAGATCGAACAGGAAATCAACAGCGTCAAAGACGCGCTGCGCGCCCAAGTGGGTAGCCTGGCCGTCGGCGGTGCCGAGAAGATCCTGGGCGCCACAATCGATCGAAACGCGCATGCGGAGCTGGTTGACAAACTGGCCGCTGAAATTTAAGCGAGGGCGATCATGGCAGAACTGACCACGTTGGCCCGACCTTACGCTAAGGCAGCCTTCGAGCACGCCCAGGCCCATCAGCAACTGGCCAATTGGTCAGCCATGCTCGGCCTGGCTGCTGCGGTGTCGCAAGACGGCACCATGCAGCGCCTGCTCAAGGCCCCGCGACTGACGAGCGCAGAAAAGGCCGCCGCGTTTATTGACGTGTGCGGTGACAAGTTTGATGTACAGGCACAGAATTTCATTCATGTTGCCGCGGAAAACGACCGTCTCCTGCTGTTGCCGGAGATTGCCGCCTTGTTCGACCTGTACAAGGCCGAGCAGGAAAAATCCGTGGACGTGGAAGTCACCAGTGCTTTTGCGTTGAACCAAGAACAGCAAGACAAACTCGCCAAGGTTCTCAGTGCACGGCTCAGCCGGGAAGTGCGCCTGCATGCGACGGAGGATGCCAGCCTGATCGGCGGCGTCGTTATCCGCGCCGGCGACCTGGTAATCGATGGCTCTGTTCGCGGCAAAATCGCGAAACTGGCCGAAGCATTGAAATCTTGAGTTTGAAGGGGCAGCAGAGCAATGCAGCAACTCAATCCTTCCGAAATAAGTGAAATCATCAAGGGTCGCATCGAGAAGCTCGATGTCACCTCTCAAGCCCGCAACGAAGGTACCGTCGTCAGCGTTTCTGACGGTATCGTGCGGATTCACGGTCTGGCCGACGTCATGTACGGCGAAATGATCGAGTTTCCGGGTGGCGTGTTCGGTATGGCCCTCAACCTGGAGCAAGACTCCGTTGGTGCGGTAGTACTGGGCGCATACGACACCCTCGCCGAAGGCATGAGCGCCAAGTGCACCGGCCGCATCCTGGAGGTTCCTGTTGGTAAGGAGCTGCTGGGTCGCGTTGTCGACGCACTGGGCAACCCAATCGACGGCAAAGGCCCATTGGGCAACACCGAGACCGACGCGGTCGAGAAAGTTGCTCCGGGCGTGATCTGGCGTAAGTCGGTAGACCAGCCTGTACAGACTGGTTACAAATCCGTCGACGCGATGATCCCTGTCGGCCGTGGCCAGCGCGAGCTGATCATCGGTGACCGTCAGATCGGTAAGACCGCCATGGCGATCGACGCCATCATCAACCAGAAAGACAGCGGTATTTTCTGTGTTTATGTAGCCGTCGGCCAGAAGCGTTCCACCGTTGCCAACATCGTTCGCAAGCTGGAAGAAAACGGCGCAATGGCCAACACCATCGTGGTGGTTGCCAGTGCTTCGGAATCCGCCGCACTGCAATTCCTGGCGCCTTACGCCGGTTGCACCATGGGCGAGTTCTTCCGTGACCGCGGTGAAGACGCACTGATCGTTTACGATGACCTGTCCAAGCAGGCCGTTGCCTACCGTCAGATCTCCCTGCTGCTGCGCCGTCCACCAGGACGTGAAGCGTACCCAGGCGACGTGTTCTATCTCCACTCCCGTCTGCTGGAGCGTGCATCGCGCGTTTCCGAAGAATACGTAGAGAAGTTCACCAACGGTGCAGTCACCGGCAAGACCGGTTCCCTGACCGCTCTGCCGATCATCGAAACCCAGGCTGGCGACGTTTCGGCGTTCGTTCCGACCAACGTGATCTCGATCACCGACGGTCAGATCTTCCTGGAATCGGCCATGTTCAACTCGGGCATCCGCCCAGCAGTGAACGCCGGTGTTTCGGTATCGCGTGTAGGTGGTGCCGCTCAGACCAAGATCATCAAGAAGCTGTCCGGTGGCATCCGTACCGCTCTGGCTCAGTACCGTGAACTGGCGGCATTCGCCCAGTTCGCTTCTGACCTGGACGAAGCCACCCGCAAGCAGCTCGAGCACGGTCAACGTGTTACCGAGCTGATGAAGCAGAAGCAATACGCTCCAATGTCCATCGCGGACATGGCGCTGTCGCTGTATGCCGCTGAGCGTGGGTTCCTGACCGACGTTGAAATCGCCAAGATCGGCAGCTTCGAACAAGCGCTGATCGCCTTCTTCAACCGTGATCACGCCGAACTGATGGCCAAGATCAACGTGAAGGGTGACTTCAACGACGAAATCGACGCTGGCATCAAAGCCGGTATCGAGAAGTTCAAGGCCACCCAAACCTGGTAAGCCGCGGCGGGGGCCTCGGCCCCCGCTTGCTAACCTGATAGGTGATACATGGCAGGCGCAAAAGAGATTCGCAGTAAGATTGCGAGCATCAAAAGCACGCAAAAGATTACCAGCGCCATGGAAAAAGTGGCGGTCAGCAAGATGCGCAAGGCTCAAATGCGCATGGCTGCTAGCCGTCCCTATGCGGAGCGTATCCGCCAGGTGATCGGTCATCTGGCCAACGCCAACCCGGAATACCGCCACCCGTTCATGCTCGATCGCGAAGTAAAGCGCGTCGGTTATGTCGTGGTGAGCAGTGACCGTGGTCTGTGCGGTGGCTTGAACACCAACCTGTTCAAGGCCTTGGTCAAGGACATGAACGCCAACCGCGAACAGGCCGTCGAAATCGACCTGTGCGTGATCGGCAGCAAAGGTGCGGCTTTCTTCCGCAGCTTCGGCGGTAACGTCGTTGCGGCAATCAGCCACTTGGGCGAAGAGCCATCGATCAATGATCTGATCGGCAGCGTCAAGGTCATGCTGGATGCCTACCTGGACGGTCGTATCGACCGCCTGTCCGTGGTGTCGAACAAGTTTATCAATACCATGACGCAACAACCGACGGTCGAGCAATTGGTACCGTTGGTGGCAACCCCGGATCAAGAACTCAAGCACCACTGGGACTACCTCTACGAACCTGACGCCAAAGAGCTGCTTGACGGCCTGATGGTGCGTTACGTGGAGTCGCAGGTCTACCAGGCGGTGGTCGAGAACAACGCGGCCGAACAGGCTGCCCGGATGATCGCGATGAAGAACGCCACGGATAACGCCGGTGATTTGATCAGCGAATTGCAGCTGATCTACAACAAGGCACGTCAGGCTGCGATCACCCAGGAGATCTCGGAAATCGTCGGCGGCGCTGCCGCGGTTTAACGGTTCAAATATTCAGAGGATCCAGCTATGAGTAGCGGACGTATCGTTCAGATCATCGGCGCCGTCATCGACGTGGAATTCCCACGTGACGGCGTACCGAGTGTTTATAACGCGCTGAAAGTACAAGGCGCGCAAACCACCCTCGAAGTCCAGCAGCAGCTGGGCGACGGCGTGGTTCGTACTATTGCGATGGGCTCGACCGAAGGCTTGAAGCGCGGTCTGGACGTTGTCGACACCGGCGCAGCCATTTCCGTCCCGGTCGGTAAAGCGACCCTGGGCCGTATCATGGACGTCCTCGGCAACCCGATCGACGAAGCTGGCCCGATTGGTGAGGAAGAGCGCTGGGGTATTCACCGCGACGCTCCTTCGTTCGCTGAACAGGCAGGCGGCAACGACCTGCTGGAAACCGGCATCAAGGTTATCGACCTGGTCTGCCCGTTCGCCAAGGGTGGTAAAGTCGGTCTGTTCGGTGGTGCCGGTGTTGGCAAGACCGTCAACATGATGGAACTGGTCCGTAACATCGCCATCGAGCACAGCGGTTATTCCGTGTTCGCGGGTGTGGGTGAGCGTACTCGTGAGGGTAACGACTTCTACCACGAGATGAAGGACTCCAACGTTCTGGACAAGGTTGCCCTGGTCTACGGTCAGATGAACGAGCCACCAGGAAACCGTCTGCGCGTAGCGCTGACCGGCCTGACCATGGCCGAGTACTTCCGCGACGAGAAGGACGCATCCGGTCGCGGCAAGGACGTGCTGCTGTTCGTCGACAACATCTACCGCTACACGCTGGCCGGTACCGAAGTGTCGGCGCTGCTCGG
>Ga0160433_100082_pt1 | contig 100015 bp, 90 predicted proteins | sample HID1972K_E0MG_FD_108235 | JGI IMG/M metagenome (GOLD analysis project Ga0160433, IMG submission 108235) | Enriched pill bug-associated microbial communities from UW Madison campus, WI, USA - HID1972K_E0 MG | ecosystem: Host-associated > Arthropoda: Insects > Digestive system > Unclassified ...
AGCGCGGCGCAATATTCTGTGGGGGCGGCGGTTCGGCGCTCCGACTTGCCCGCGAAGCAGGCACCGCGGTGTATGGCACCGGCTTCGCCGGTGTTCGCGGGCAAGACCCGCTCCCACAGGGTTCAGCTAAATCAATGAGTTAGCGTTTGTTCTATGAGAGTCCACCCAGCCCGCTGGGCTGCGCTGTCGCGCAGAGAATAAAGCCTGCACGACAGCGCGGCGCATGGCGGCGGTTCGGCGTTCCGATTTACTCGCGAAGCCGCCAGCATGTTCACCGGGTCCGCGCCTTGCCTGAGCAAGGGTTCACTGCTACACCTTCCCTACTCATGCCATCATCGAAGGAATCGCTCGCATGGCAGTCCAATCCGCTGTTTCCCCGGATGGGAATGAATTGACGATCACGGTCAAGGGCCGCTTTGATTTCGGCAAGCATCGGGAATTCCGCGACGCTTACGAATGCCAGAACCACACACCGGCCAAGGTGGTCGTCGACCTCAAGGAAGCCACCTACCTGGACAGCTCCGCCCTCGGCATGCTCCTGCTGCTGCGCGATCATGCCGGTGGCGACGAGGCCAATGTCCAGGTAGTCAACACCAGCTCGGATGTGCGCAAGATTCTCGCCATCTCCAATTTCGACAAGCTGTTCACCATCAGTTGACGGCTGTCATGCCTGACGGCCAAAGGCTGAGCGTGCTGATTGCGACAATGGCGCAGCCGACCGTCTGCTGTTGGCGGCTTTTACCCCTTGCGGCGGCATGCATGTGCTGCTGGGTGCAGCCGGCGGCAGGACCTGCCGGCCGACGGCTTCATCTGCGTCAAGCTCAGGGTTGAACCCAGCGTCGGTAGCGGGCGTCTGAGCATCGAGGTCTGCGACAGCGGCAAGGGCTTCGATGTCGTCGGCGGGCGCCGATACATCGATCAGCAGCAGGCACCTCATTAATGGCAAGACTGGGGACGGCTACGCCGTCCGCGCTGTCCTTCCCCGCCCTGAACGGCGAGGTTTGCCGCGCACTGGATCAAGGAGTGAGCAAGTGTCCGAGAACCCTATTGATCACAAGATCCTCAGCACCCTGCGGGAGGTCATGGAAGATGGCTACCTGCAGCTGCTGGAAACCTTCCTCCAAGACTCCGAAAAGCGCCTGAGCCAGTTGCACGAGGCCAAGGACCCCAGTGAGCTGGGTCTGGCCGCGCACAGCTTCAAGGGCAGCAGCAGCAACATGGGCGCGGTGGGCCTGGCCGAGTTGTGCCGGCAGTTGGAGGAGCGGGTCAGGCAACCGCCGCTGTACGGCATCGAAGACCTGATCAACCGCATCGACCAGGAATACAGTGAAGTCCAGCGCTTCTACCGCGACGAGCAGCACCGGCTTTCAACCGAGTAGGCGGTTACCTGGCGCGAATTTTGCTCTGTGTTTGCCCAGAATGAGTACAGCCCTCTGGCGCGGAGATCTTTTCAATGCCTGTTGCACCCAATCCACTGCTGCAAGCCAGTGCCGTCGGCACGTCGTCGCGCACCGCTGCGAACCTTGCGGACAAATCGCTGCAGGTCGCGAGCGTCGGGTTCGACCGGGTGCTGGCCCAGCACGGCCAGGGCGTGGCTGCCACGCGTGATGACAAGGCGCAGGCGAGCAAACCCAAGGACAGGCCCGAGCCGGCTGGCGGTGGCAAATCGCAGGGTAAAGCGTCGGATGCGCTTGCCGATGGCGGCAAGAACTTGCCAGCGGCCGACAAGGCGGGCGAGGACGATTCGACCGTGCGCGATGCCAGCCTCGTCGCCGGCCAAGTCACTGACGCCCAACCCGGCGCGCAACTGATCCAAGCCCAGGCCGAGGCTGTCAGCCCAATGCTCGCGGCGCTTCAGCAGGCCCAGGCCGACGGCGAGGAGGCGGCAGCGCAGGCATCCTTCGACCCTGATGGCGACCCGCTGGATGACCTGCCGGCCCTGCGTCTGGCCCTGGAACAGAGTGCCCAGGCCCAAGGCACGACCTCTGCCCATGCCCGGGACAATCAGCCAGCCGTCAATACCTTGGCGAACCTGCTGCAGCTGCCCGACGACGAAGCCGCGCCGGGGGAGGGCGGTGACCAGGCCTTCGGCGGCCTGCTCGACGATGGCCTCAAGGACCTCAAGAGCGCCGCCAGCGATACTCGCGTCGACGACTTTGCCGACCGTCTGAGCGCCCTGACCCAGGCCGTCACTGCCAAGACCGCCAATGCCGTGCCCACGGCCAACCCTTTGCAGCAGCCGCTGGCGATGAACCAGGGGGCCTGGAGCGAAGGCCTGGTCAACCGCGTGATGTACCTGTCGAGCCAGAACCTCAAGTCGGCAGATATCCAGCTGGAGCCGGCCGAGCTCGGACGGCTCGACATTCGCGTCAATGTCGCGGCGGACCAGACCCAGGTTACCTTCATCAGCGGCCATGTCGGCGTGCGCGACACACTGGAAAGCCAGGTGCAGCGCTTGCGCGAGCTGTTCGCGCAGCAGGGGCTGGCCCAGCCCGATGTCAATGTTGCCGACCAATCGCGCGGCCAGCAGCAACAGGGGCAGCCTGACGGCTCGCAGTTGAGCGGCGTGGCCGCGCGTCGTGCCGCCAGCGAGCCAGGGCAGGCGGGCGGGTCCAGTGATGGCGCCATGCCGGTCGAACGGCAGGTGGTGGTAGGGTCCAGCGCGGTCGATTACTACGCGTGATCCAGGCGCGGGTCGCCGGTGGCGGTGCCGGCGATTGTGTTCGCGCTGTATGAAAGAGCTGGCATAACACTTGCTCAAGCCACGTCATCTCCTTAGAAACCCCCGATGGATGACGGATTATTGGCATGGCGAAGAGCGACGCAATGAAAGACCCTGCCGCCAAAGGCAAACTCAAGCTGATCCTGCTGATGGCAGTGGCGCTGCTGCTGGCCGTCGGCCTGTCGGTCGGCGCGACCTGGTTCTTCATGCACAAGTCCGAGGGCGCGCCCGCCGCCGATCCGGCCGTGGCCAACGGCAACCCACCGGCGATCTACGAGGCACTTACACCCGCCTTCGTGGTCAACTTCAACCAGAACGGCCGGCAACGCTACATGCAGGTCAGCATCACCCTGCAAGGACGCGACCAGGCCGCGCTGGATGCCCTGAAAGTGCATATGCCGGTGATCCGTAACAACCTGGTCATGATGTTCTCCGGGCAAGGCTTCGACACCTTGGCCGGTAGCCCGGTGGGCCAGGAAATGCTGCGCCAGAAAGCCACCGCGGTGGTGCAGGAAGTGGCGCAGAAGGAAGTCGGCAAGCCGGTCGTCGACCAGCTGCTGTTCACCAATTTCGTATTGCAGTAGGAGCCCCCTAATGGCCGTGCAGGACCTGCTGTCCCAGGATGAGATCGACGCCCTCTTGCATGGCGTCGATGACGGGCTGGTACAAACCGACAGCATCAGCGAGCCGGGCAGCGTCAGGAGCTATGACCTGACCAGCCAGGACCGTATCGTGCGGGGGCGCATGCCGACCCTGGAAATGATCAACGAGCGGTTCGCCCGGTACACCCGCATCAGCATGTTCAACCTGCTGCGTCGCTCCGCCGACGTGGCGGTCGGTGGCGTGCAGGTCATGAAGTTCGGCGAATACGTGCACTCGCTGTACGTGCCGACCAGCCTGAACCTGGTGAAGATCAAGCCGTTGCGCGGCACGTCGCTGTTCATCCTCGACGCCAAGCTGGTGTTCAAGCTGGTGGACAACTTCTTCGGTGGCGATGGACGCCATGCCAAGATCGAGGGGCGTGAATTCACCCCGACCGAGCTGCGCGTGGTGCGCATGGTGCTGGAACAGGCGTTCGTCGACCTCAAGGAAGCCTGGCAGGCGATCATGCCGGTGAACTTCGAGTACATGAACTCCGAGGTCAACCCGGCCATGGCCAACATTGTCGGCCCCAGCGAGGCCGTGGTGGTGTCGACCTTCCACATCGAGCTCGATGGCGGTGGCGGCGACCTGCACGTGACCATGCCGTACTCGATGATCGAACCGGTGCGCGAGATGCTCGATGCCGGCTTCCAGTCCGACCTGGACGACCAGGACGAGCGCTGGGTCAAGGCCCTGCGCGAGGACGTGCTGGATGTGAGCGTGCCGCTCACCGCCACGGTTGCCCGTCGCCAGCTCAAGCTGCGCGACATCCTGCACATGCAGCCGGGCGACGTGATTCCAGTGGAGCTGCCCGAGCACCTGGTGCTGCGCGCCAACGGCGTGCCGTCGTTCAAGGCCCGGCTGGGCTCGCACAAGGGCAACCTGGCCCTGCAGATCATCGACCCGATCGAGCGCCGTTGAGCGCGCGCCGGTCGCAACTCCCGAATTGAATGCCTGTCGAGGACATTATGGCTAACGAAAACGAGATCACCTCCGCAGAGGATCAGGCCCTGGCCGATGAGTGGGCCGCGGCTTTGGAAGAGACCGGTGCCGCCGGTCAGGCCGACATCGACGCCCTGCTCGCCGCCGACATGGGCAACGCTCGCTCTGCTGGCGCCGGACGCCTGCCGATGGAAGAGTTCGCCAGCTCGCCGCGCCCCAACCAGCAGGTCAGTCTGGAAGGCCCGAACCTGGATGTGATCCTGGATATCCCGGTGAACATTTCCATGGAAGTGGGCAGCACCGAGATCAATATCCGCAACCTGCTGCAGCTCAACCAGGGTTCGGTGATCGAACTCGACCGCCTGGCCGGCGAGCCGCTGGATGTGCTGGTCAACGGCACGTTGATCGCCCATGGCGAGGTGGTGGTGGTCAACGAGAAGTTCGGCATTCGCCTGACCGACGTGATCAGCCCCAGCGAACGTATCAAGAAGTTGCGCTGAGTGAGGGGCGTGATGCGGGCCAGTCTGGCCCTGTGCATGCTGCTGGGCAGCAAAGTGGCCCTGGCAGCGGCCGAGCCCACGACCGCGGCGACGCCGGGCAGCCTGGGTGGGCAACTGGCCCAGATGGTGCTGGGGCTGTTGCTGGTCGTCGGCTTGATCTTCCTGCTGGCCTGGCTGCTGCGGCGGGTGCAGGGCGTCACGCCGCGTGGCGGGCAGGTGATCGAGATCATTGGCAGCCGCGCCATTGGCCCGCGCGACCGGCTGCTGCTGGTGCAGGTGGGCAAGGAGCAGATCCTGCTGGGGCATAGCCCTGGCCATATCGAGGCCCTGCATGTGCTGGCCGAGCCGGTCGAGGTGCCTGTCGGTGCCCGCCCGGCCACGCCGGAATTCGCCCAGCGCCTGATGGAGCTGATGGGCAAGGACCATAAGGACAAGTCGTGATGGGCGCGTTGCGCATGCTGTTGACCCTGGCGCTGCTGCTGGCAGCGCCGATGGCCTTGGCCGCCGACCCGCTGTCGATCCCGGCCATCACCCTGTCCAGCGGGGCGGACGGCCAGCAGGAGTACTCGGTCAGCCTGCAGATCCTGCTGATCATGACGGCGCTGAGCTTCATCCCGGCGGTCGTCATCCTGATGACCAGCTTCACCCGCATCATCATCGTCTTCTCCATCCTGCGCCAGGCCCTGGGCTTGCAGCAGACGCCGTCGAACCAGGTGCTCACCGGCATGGCGCTGTTCCTGACCTTGTTCATCATGGCCCCGGTGTTCGACCGGGTGAACACGGACGCCTTGCAGCCCTACCTGAACGAGCAGATGGTGGCCCAGGAGGCCATCGAGAAGGCCCAGGTGCCGATAAAGGACTTCATGCTGGCGCAGACCCGGCAGAGTGACCTGGAGCTGTTCATGCGCCTGTCCAAGCGCACCGACATCGCCAGCCCTGAGCAGGCCCCCTTGACCATCCTGGTGCCGGCCTTCGTCACCTCGGAGCTCAAGACCGCGTTCCAGATCGGCTTCATGATCTTCATCCCGTTCCTGATCATCGACATGGTGGTTGCCAGTGTGCTGATGGCCATGGGCATGATGATGCTGTCGCCGCTGATCATCTCGCTGCCGTTCAAGATCATGCTGTTCGTCCTGGTCGATGGCTGGGCGTTGATCATGGGTACCCTGGCCGGCAGTTTCGGTGGCGTCTGACGCCCTTCAAGGAGAGAGTCCATGACCCCAGAAGTCGCTGTCGATCTATTCCGTGACGCGCTGTGGCTGACCACCCTGATGGTTGCCGTGCTGGTGATACCGAGCCTGCTGATCGGCCTGGTGGTGGCGATGTTCCAGGCCGCCACGCAGATCAACGAGCAGACCCTGAGCTTCCTGCCGCGCCTGCTGGTGATGCTGGTGACGCTGATCGTCGCCGGGCCCTGGCTGACGCGCACGTTCATGGAATATTTCACCAGCCTGTACAGCAGCATTCCGCAGCTGATCGGTTGAGGTCGCCATGCTCGAGCTGACCGACACGCAGATCGGCACCTGGGTTGCCACCTTCATCCTGCCGTTGTTCCGGGTGACGGCGCTGCTGATGACCATGCCGATCCTGGGCACCAAGATGCTGCCAGCACGGGTGCGCCTGTACTTTGCGGTGGCCATCACCGTGGTCATCGTGCCAGGCCTGCCGCCCATGCCGGAATTCAACCCGCTGGGCCTGAGCGGGCTGTTGCTGTGCGCCGAGCAGATCATCATCGGGGCCTTGTTCGGGATGTCGCTGCAGTTGTTGTTCCAGGCCTTCGTGGTCGCCGGGCAGATCGTCGCCATCCAGATGGGCATGGCCTTCGCCTCCATGGTCGACCCGGCCAACGGCGTCAACGTGGCGGTGGTCAGCCAGTTCATGACCATGCTGGTGAGCATCCTGTTCCTGGTCATGAACGGTCACCTGGTGGTGTTCGAGGTGCTGACCGAGAGCTTCACCACCTTGCCGGTCGGTGGCGGGTTGCTGGTCAATCATTTCTGGGAGCTGGCCGGACGCCTGGGCTGGGTGTTCGGCGCGGCGCTGTTGCTGGTGTTGCCGGCGATCACCGCGTTGCTGGTGGTCAACATCGCCTTCGGCGTGATGACCCGCGCCGCGCCGCAGCTGAATATCTTCTCCATCGGTTTCCCGCTGACCCTGGTGCTGGGCATGGGCATTTTCTGGGTGACGCTGGCCGATATCCTTCCCCATTACCAGTCATTGGCCAGCGAAGCGCTGCAATGGCTGCGTGAACTGGCACGGGCGCGCTGAGCATGGCAGAGAGCGAAAGCGGTCAGGATAAGACAGAAGACCCCACCGACAAGCGCAAGAAGGATGCGCGCGAGAAGGGTGAGATTGCCCGCTCCAAGGAGCTCAACACGGTGGTGGTGACCCTGGCGGGCGCGGGCGCGCTGCTGGCGTTCGGTGGCGCGCTGGCCGAAACCCTGATGGAGTTGATGCGCAGCAACTTCAGCCTGTCGCGCGAAGTGCTGATCGACGAGCGCTCCATGGGGCTGTTTCTGCTTGCCTCGGGCAAGATGGCCCTGTGGGCGACACAGCCGGTGCTGATCCTGTTGTTCGTGGTGTCTTTCGTCGGCCCGGTGGCCCTGGGCGGCTTCCTGTTCTCCGGCAGCCTGCTGCAACCCAAGTTCAGCCGCATGAACCCTTTGTCGGGGATCAAGCGCATGTTTTCGGTCAATGCCCTCACCGAACTGATCAAGGCCATGGCCAAGTTCGTCCTGATCCTGGTCGTCGCCTTGTTCGTACTGTTGGCAGATCGTGACGCGCTGCTCTCGATCGCCAATGAGCCGCTCGAGCAGGCGATCATCCACAGCGTCCAGGTGGTGGGCTGGAGCGCCTTGTGGATGGCCTCTGGGCTGCTGCTGATCGCCGCCGTGGACGTACCGTTCCAGCTGTGGCAGGCGCACAAGAAACTGAAGATGACCAAGCAGGAAGTGCGCGACGAGTACAAGAACTCCGAAGGCAAGCCTGAGGTCAAGCAGCGGATCCGCCAGTTGCAGCGCGAGGTCTCGCAGCGGCGAATGATGGCGGCGGTCCCCGAGGCCGACGTGATCATCACCAACCCGACCCACTATGCCGTGGCCCTCAAGTACGATCCGGAGAAGGGCGGGGCGGCGCCGTTGCTGCTGGCCAAGGGCACCGATTTCATTGCCTTGAAGATCCGCGAGATCGCCGGCGAGCACAAGATACAGATCCTCCAGTCGCCGGAGCTGGCGCGCGCGATCTACTACAGCACCGAGCTCGAGCAGGAGATCCCCGCCGGACTGTACCTGGCGGTGGCGCAGGTGCTGGCGTATGTATTCCAGATCCGCCAGTACCGCGCCGGCAAGGGCAAGCCGCCCGAGCCACTGAAGGATGAGCTGCCGATTCCGCCGGATTTGCGGCGGGATAGCTAGTGTCCTGTCTCGGAAATACGTTCTCTTTTGGCGAGTGGCTTGGGTGTTCGGCCAAGGCGCCGCGACGAGTCATAGCAGGGCTATGGCGAGGAGTGGCAAAGCCGGCCGGGCGACCAAGACGCCGCCAAAAGTGAACAGCTTATTTCCGAGACAGGACACTAGGGTATGTATGAAATGTGTTCGCGCGAAGGCCAGACAAGGCGAAACGGAGTGAGGAAGCGGAGCGTACTGGAGTACATGAGCAATCCGAACCCCGTTTCAATGCAGTATGGGCGAGTGCGGACACATTTCGTACAGAGCCTAGGTATCGATAAGCTCAATCGGACCGAGGTTGTTGAGCATCAAAACCATCTGGTCGAACGAAATCCCTTGTTCAAGACAGGCTTTCGGAAAGAGGCTATGGGATGTCAGTCCGGGAAGCGTATTCAGCTCGATAAGGTATGGCTTGCCGTTGTTGATTATGATGTCTGCTCTGTAGTAATCCAAGCCAAGTACCTGTGCAATGCGGATGCAATTGCTCTCCAGCTCAGATTTCAAACTAGGCTCAAGCTCGATGAGCCAAGATTTGGTATCCTCGGACAAGAACTTCGCTTCGTATGAGAAAAAATCCGTGGTAAAGCCAACAGCAAAACTAGGCAAGACTTTACCATGGAAATAGCATACTGAAAGCTCTTGTCCGGAGATAAATCTTTCAATAAGAATGCCGTTCTTGTAAGAAAACGCGCTTTCTATCGATGTTTGGAAATCGGCGCGGCTGTCCTCTATCAGTGCTACGCCGACGCTACAGCCTTCGTTGTTGGCTTTTACAATGAAGCGGTCACCAAGGCGCTGCTTGACATCCTCGAAGGAGACGGCTCTTGGATTCTCGAAGAATAGGTATTCAGGAACTTCAATTTCCAGGCCTTTAGCGATGTGCTTGGTAAGTCGCTTGTCCATGCAAATAGCGCTCGCTTGGGGTGTTGGGCCGTTATGAGGTATGCTCAGCCCCTTTAATAGCGACTGTGCCATTCCGTTCTCGCCAAAGCCGCCATGGAGAGCCAGAAAGACTCTGCTGTAACCCTTAAAAGACAGATCGACAAGGTGTTTGTAGTTGTGGACGTCGAATACATCGTGTCGTATTCCCAGGCGAGTGAAAGACTGAGACACAGCGGTGGCGGTCTGCAATGCTACTTCTCGCTCTGATGAATCACCGCCGGTTATGATTGCAATGTTTTCAACTTTCATGTCATCTATCCCCAGTGGTGAGCTTTAAAAGGCTTTGGATTTTCTCGGCGAAGATGCGTGCTCCCATCAGCACATGAGTGATGTCTGTGTCAGCATTAAACGAGAAACGAATCGCGCTGTTTGCTCGGTCCTCGCCGTATCCAATTCCCATGATTACGTGGGATGGTTCAAGGTTGTGTGAGTTGCAGGTAGACCCAGAGGCGATGCATAGCCTTGGCAAAGAATTTATTATTGTCTCTGAACGTACCCCGGGTATGGAAATATTCAGAATGTGCGGTACGGCATGGCGCTTGGGGGAATTCAGCTGGTAGATAATGCCATATTTGTCCAGTGTTTCGAGAATCATGCGCCGTCGTAGACAAGCGGAATTCCATGAATTGTTGATATCTGTGTTTTTCAGGCGCCGCGCCGCGACACCGAAACCTACGACTAATTGTGTAGGAATAGTCCCGCTTCGAAGTCGGAATTGTCCTCCTCCAAAGGTAAGGGGTCGTAAGCGTTGAGCGGCGGCATCCGAGAGATAAAGTGCGCCTATGCCCTTGGGGCCAAACATTTTATGAGCAGATAGAGATACGCAATCGACGCCCAGTGTGCGTATATCCAAGGCCAGCTTTCCTACCGCCTGGGCCGCATCAATGTGCAAGAGCGCCGGCGTGCGCTTGACTATCGCCCCAATATTTTCTAAGTCTTGGATGGTTCCTATCTCTGAGTTCACATACGACAGGCTGACCAGCGCGGTTTTTTCATCAATGATGGAATCCAAATGTTCAAGATTAATACGGCCAAACTTGTCTATGGCCATTCGCCGAATCTGAATCCCGCGATTCTCGAGTTCTCTGGCGGCCGCAAGCGTGGACTTGTGGTCGATAGGGCAAATAACTATGTTTTGATTTCTCTTCGGTTGGACACTCCCCAGAACTACGATGTTGTTGCTTTCCGTGGCGCCTGAGGTAAAGGTCAGTGCTTTGCTCGAACAGCCCAATAAACTTGAAATGCTCGCAGTGGCGGCTTCAACGGCTTGTTTAGCGAATCGTCCCATGATGTGAGGGGATGAGGGGTTTCCATAATGTCTCGAACTGAATTCGAGCATTGCAGCTGTCACGTCTTCCGCGCATGGTGTGGTAGCAGCGGCATCGGGTATATAACGACTTTATCCTGTGGCATATCAGCACCTCACGAGACGTACGTGACAAGATTTACGCCTCGGCTGTAAATCTCCTCGAGCGTCATCTCCCCGCTACCTCCTAGGTCCGCGACCTGTAGCTTCATCGCGTCTAACTTATATAGCGACAGAGCTATTTCCACTCCCTTTCGTATGGGGTGGTGACATTCCACAGGTGCAAATATTATCAAGTGACGTGTTCCTGCTCGGTGGGCCTCCGAGATCATTTCGGTAATCTCCCCCGCGCAACCTGTCATCCCACAACTCACTAACGGTAGTGAGGTGCCCTCGGTGTCGGTGAACAATATTTCGGATTTTCCAGGATTTTCTGTTAGGAAGCGTCTTTGCAGCTTGCCCGCTTTTACCAATCGAGTAGCCTCATTCTTGAAGCGGTTTTTCAACCATGTTTCTGGGTAGGCAAGAGGATGACGTCGGCTGGGGAGTACATCGCCTTCAGAAATTGTGGTGGATGCCGCCAAGCGTGATGAGTAGTTTAAGGGCAGTTTCTGGAAATTCGCATAAAAAGCGCATCGATGGTCACTTGCGTTTCCAGTATCCGGTACATATTGCCAATCATTGATTAATAGAAGCAGTTTGGCGTCGCTGCAATAGCGGGCTTTAAACTGCTCTGCGAGTCTTACACCTAAACTCCAAGTGTAGGATGGAAATATTCCTACTCGCTCTCGAACCTGCTCTCGCAGTACTGTGTTTTCAATGTCTTCGAAAATTCCCGGTACGAGTTGCTTGCTATTTGTATCGTAAAATAGCATGAAGTGACCAGCCATGATGACAGCATTAGAGGTGCTGTTGCCTTCTAGAGATGAATGAATCTCGCTCATTAGCTCCTTTTCGGAGTAAACGGTTTTTTCGTCTGATTGGATGTTGAGCATCTGGAAGTCCTTTAGGGGTTACTAATCAGATTGTGTGCTGGGTGTTGATCGGGGCTTCATAAGACTACGCGGCATATGGTCCAAAAGCAGCCATTAGGTCTTCTTCAATTTCGATGGCGTCTTCCAGGCCAAAATAAAATCGTGCGATGCTTCCGGTTATGCCCAAGCGTTGCGCTGAATGTACTGAAGAATTCTCAATAAGGCTGACAAGGCTAAGTGTTCCGCCCCAGCCGTATCCGATTTTTATCAGTCTTAGGCGGTCCAGGCGTTCAGGGATGTCATTCAATCGGCAAGAAAGCTCAACTGAGACGAGGCTATTGAAGCCGGTATAATTTTTGCTGAATAAGTCTCCCGGTAGGCTTTGCAAGCTTGGATGAAAAATTCTGTTTACTATTTCAAATCTTGTGAACGCCTTTAAGGCCCGATTAGTTGTAGACATTTGGAGGGCTAGTCTGGATCCTAGAGTGCTCATGGAGCGAAGCGCGCTGGCGCAAGTGTCAGAGCCGACATGGATGCCGAGCAGGGCAGCAGTGGTTTTTACGTTTACATAGATATCTCTAGTATTCGTGACAATGGCGCCTAACGAAACCCCTTCCACAGCGGCATGGGACTTGCTCAACGAGATGATGCTGATATCCACCCCAGCTTCCAGAGGGTGGTAGAAAGTAGAAGCAGCCCATGAATTATCCATCACAGTGATAGCGGTTTGGCTTGCGCAGGCTTCGACCAGCGCCTGACTATCGATCAGTTCATACGTCACTGCTCCGGGAGATTCCCAGAATACCAACCTCGTCTCTGGTCGGAGGCGGCTAGATATTTTTTTTGCCTCGTGTGGCTCGAAGTACTCCACCTCGATGCCTTGAGCTTGAAAATATTGATCAAATAACCAACGTGTCGTGTAGGTGATGGTGTCACATACTAGTAAGTGGTCACCCGGTTTGGTTAGGCTCGTAACAAGCAGATGTATCGCACTTTGGCCAGAGGGCGCAAGCACTGCGAACTCCCCTTTCTCCAGACAAGAGAGGCGCAAAGAAAGATTCCGCGTAGTAGGGGTGTCGACACCTCCGTAATAAAGTCCGGAGAGCGGGTGGGTATTACTTGGCGTCAGACTTTCTGCGTTGACCGGAGAAAGAGTGTTAAAGCTGTCGGCTATAAGAGTTGTTGCATTAATGGCCGGCGTAATAGGTGATTAGACATCGCCAAGGGGAAAGAGTCCAATTTGGGCGAGTTCTGTATTGTTAGATTTTCTCATGAATTTTCTCGAACTGTTCTAGAAGACCAACGATTTCCTCTACTTCGTGGAGCTGAGGAGGTGCGACGCCTGTAATGGGATATTCAACGGAGGCTTCGCCAAATTTATGAAACGCGTCGAGGAAGGGGCCCTCTGGTGTTCCCCAGCGAAGATAATTCTCATCGACGCTCCCAGGACAGTCTTTTAGAGGATGTTGCACGGCCCAGTTTGCGCTGATCGCCACAGGTTGTGCGGTCGTGACGCGGTATCTTATAAGTGATTCAATGAGGCTAACTCGGCTCGTGTGATACTCGCCAAGGCCGAATAGAAGTGCGCAACCGCAGGAAATATTTGCGTCGATTAGAAAGTCGAGTGCTTCTGCAAATCGGTCTTGCCAAGAGCGTGCTTTGTTATCGACGTCTTTGCTCATTCCCCCTATTTCACGTGGGTCCAATGTTTCCAGTCCGACGAAAACATAGCGCAAGCCATTTTTAGCCAAGCGTCTGATCAGATCCTTTCTACGAAGAATTTGATCAATGGTGAATTGGCCCCCGAATATGACGTCTATCGGCTCACGCTCCAGTAGTTCGCAGAGCTGAGCAATAGCAACTGGACTGCCACTTAGAAAAATGGAATCTTCAACGAATGCGCTTGCTCCTCGGCCAGGGTGATCTCTTGAGATGACTAAAGCAGTGTCTTTCAGCTGGCGATACAGCCGGCCCGGTGCTCCTTTAATGTCTTGAATTCCTCCTGTTACCGTACGACGCTCACTGCAGAACGTGCAGTCGTAAACACAGCCGCGTCCAGTGTCACTGAATACGTGAGAGGTCATTCGACCTCCGAACACCGCGAAGGCCGCTGAAACACCAAAAAGGCTGACTGGCGAAGGGACGCCGTCATGGCATAGCGGGATACCCTTGCTTACAAGCGTCCGATCAATAGAGGGAAAGTCGACAATCCAGAGTCCTGCAGTTTTTTCTTTAAGCTGGTCAGCGATATAGCGAAGTTCGCCTGAGTCTGAACTGAGGATGATTTCGCCAATATCGGCAACTATTTGCTCTGCTTCGCCTGAAATCACGATGTCAAAGACCGCCGGGAGTTCTCCGGCTCTTATCAATCGTCCTGGGGAAGCACGGTGATGGCGGACTTGTGTAGGCTCTCTGACACGCTCGTTTGAGAGATAGATCGTTTCGCTAGGGTGTCGGCCACCGAGCACGATGAGAACTTCCCTTCCCAGCAGCCTTTTGGCCGCAGTCGCACATTCAATCGCTCCTGGCATACATAGGGACATAGCACCCAATAAAAGAAGATTCGGGCGCTGCGCAAGAAGCATTGCCTTAAACATCGGCATGTCGTCGAGCGAGTACATCAGTAGAAAGTGTTTTCTGATCTTTAAACCCGCTTGGGCCCAGTTGCTGTCAGCCCAGGCTCCAACCCCTTTCTGAGCGAGATTCGCAGCGTACCGGCAGGCGTTGAAAAGACTCGCGGGATCAGTGCTGTTTAGGGCGCCTCCTGACTTCTTGCCACGAACCCAATCAGGCGCGGATACCGCGATCGCCCGAATTCGTGGTTCGAATGCCTTCGCATGATCTTGATCGGCTCGTACCTGTGACGCAGTGCTTCCTTTCATTGGGGGAGTCACGGTGGCTTCCTCCGCTGGCAGTGTGAGGGACAGGCATCCGATGTTGTCATCCCATGTATATTGGATACAATAGCCAAAAAGCTAGAGTGAGACCTAAATATGAAACAATTTGTTATCGCACTGGTGTACGGAGGGCAAAGTGCTGAGCACGAGGTGTCTTTGCGGTCAGCGCAGGCGATCCATGGCGCGCTTATCTCACTGGGCTGCAAGGTGCATTGCATTGGCGTCGATAAAGCAGGCATCTGGCGATACCAAGGTATTGGCACCCTATTTCCTGAGGCCGTGGATTTGACAGCACCTGCTGTTTCGATACGCCCGGGCCAGCGAACACTGGGTTTTTGCGCGGGGGGGGCAGGTCTCAAGGAATTCCAAGTGGATGTACTGTTTCCCGCCCTTCATGGGCGGTGGGGAGAGGATGGAACCATCCAGGGGATGGCTGCCTTGTGCGGCATTCCATGCGTGGGCTCTGGTGTACTTGGGTCGGCGGTGTCCATGGACAAGGATTTTACCAAGCGGCTGCTGAAGGATGCCGGTATCTCAGTTACGCCATGGATGGCAGTGCAGGCCATGCCGGCGTGGCCAGCGGTCGTTCAGACGTTAGGCAGTATTGTGTTCGTGAAACCTGCTTCGTCCGGCTCTTCGATCGGCGTGTCACGTGTGACCGATGCAGGGGAATACACGCGAGCCTTCGCAGAGGCGTCGAAGTTCGACAGCAAAGTCATTCTGGAGGCCGAGGTCCGCGGGCGAGAAATCGAATGCGGTATCCTGCAAGTGGGCGGCGAACTGGTCGCTTCGGAGTTGGGTGAGATCATTCCCCTTGGCAAGCACCGTTTTTATGATTACAACGCGAAATATGAGGATGAGGCCGGAGCGCGTCTTTGCGTGCCTTGTTGCTTGCCTGCTGAGTTGAAAAGCCAGATGCAGCGCCTTTCCAAGCAGGCCTTTGATTGTCTAGGGCTGGAAGGACTAGCGAGGGTCGACTTCTTCCTGCGGGAGGACGGCTCTGTAGTTATAAACGAGGTCAATACGCTTCCTGGCTTCACCAGTATCAGCATGTACCCAAAAATGTTCGAGTACACCGGCTACTCGCTGAAAAAGCTGGTTGGCCAGCTGCTGCGCGCTACTGTGAATATGAAAGGATAACAACGCTCATGACCCACGTTGCGCATTTCGAGTCTCAAGGAAAGACACGATCGCGTCGCGTCCTTGGGACAAGTGTGTTTCTAGGAGCTTCTCGGCCTCCTCGCAATTTCTCGATCGTAGGGCCTGAACGATATCTCTATGATCTTCCTGAGATTTTTGGTGGTAGTCGAGATTCGTCAACAGGAAGCGCAAGTGTCGGTCAACCGAATCATGGAGTGACTTGATCAGCGAATGTAGGCGTGGACGCGCCACTCTTCCAAACAGCAAAGCGTGGAATTTCTGATTCAGCTCGCTAAGTCTGTGCGGATCATCGGTGTTCTCCATTGCGGTTATCGCATCGCTCATCTGAGACAGGTCATCCTCGGAAATGCTCTCGAATGCCAGCTTCAGGGCTGTACATTCCGCCATGATGCGCATGTCGTAGATCTCGATGATGTCGGCGATGGTCATGGTTGCAACTGCGGCGCCCTTGTGTGGCTCGTGAACAACGAGCCCCTCGGCCTCGAGCTGTCGAATGGCGTCTCTGATAGGCATTCGGCTCATCCCGAACTTGGCAGCCAGGTCTTCCTGGCGCAGCGGGGTGCCTTCTGTGATGGCTCCCGTCAAGATGCCTTGCCGCAACACCTCCACCACGTACGACATTGCGGTTTTGTAGCGATGGTTATCGGGGACAACGAAGCTGTCGAGCGAACTGGGCATATTGACCTCCGAGCGGGTGGTTGGCGTTAGGGCGGCGAAGGTAACACAGTCGCTTAGAGCCTGCCAAAAGACTGCTTGACCCTTCCTAAACACTTGTTTGCGGTTGGGCGACAAAGTTGGAAGGCTTCTTGCAAAGAGCAGCGCCAAGCGCCGTTGAGGCGTCAAAAGTTTGCTTGAAGAGGACTCCCGGTGGATCGCACTCAGTTAATCAACAGCGCCCGTGGCAACCTGGTCGGTCTCGGCCGGGGCAACCTGGGCGTGCCGCTGTTGTTGCTGGTGATGTTGGCAATGATGATGTTGCCGGTGCCACCCTTCCTGCTCGACGTGTTCTTCACCTTCAACATCGCCCTGTCGATCGTGGTCCTGCTGGTCTGCGTGTACGCTCTGCGTCCGCTGGATTTCGCCGCGTTCCCGACCATCCTGCTGGTGGCGACGCTATTGCGCCTGGCGCTGAACGTAGCCTCCACGCGGGTGGTGATGCTCCACGGCCATGAGGGCCATCAGGCCGCGGGCAAGGTGATCCAGGCCTTTGGCGAGGTGGTGATCGGCGGTAACTATGTGGTCGGTGCGGTGGTGTTCGCCATCCTCATGATCATCAACTTCGTCGTGGTGACCAAGGGCGCCGGGCGTATTTCCGAGGTCAGCGCACGCTTCACCCTCGACGCCATGCCGGGCAAGCAGATGGCCATCGACGCCGACCTCAACGCCGGCCTGATCGACCAGGCCCAGGCCAAGTCGCGCCGCGCCGAGGTGGCCCAGGAGGCCGAGTTCTACGGTTCGATGGACGGTGCCAGCAAGTTCGTGCGCGGTGACGCCGTCGCCGGCTTGCTGATCCTGTTCATCAACCTGATCGGCGGCATGGCTGTCGGCATGCTGCAGCATGGCTTGCCGTTTGGCGAGGCGGGCAAGGTCTACGCGCTGCTGACCATCGGTGACGGTTTGGTGGCGCAGCTGCCGTCGTTGCTGTTGTCCACCGCGGCGGCCATCATGGTCACCCGCGCCTCGGGTTCCGAGGAAATGGGCAAGCAAATCAGCCGGCAGATGTTCCATTCGCCCAAGGCGCTGGCCGTGTCGGCGGGCCTGATGGTGGTCATGGGCCTGGTGCCGGGCATGCCGCACGTGGCCTTCCTGGGCCTGGGCCTGATGGCTGCCGGCGGTGCCTACCTGGTGTGGAAAAAGCAGCAGCAGGCCAAGGTCAAGGCCGAGGAAGACGTACAGCGCCAGCAGGACCTGCTGCCGTCGCCGCAGCGTGCCCTGGAAACCAAGGAGCTGGGCTGGGACGATGTGACGCCGATCGACATGATCGGCCTGGAAGTCGGCTACCGCCTGATTCCGTTGGTCGATCGCAACCAGGGTGGGCAGTTGCTGGCGCGAATCAAGGGGGTGCGCAAGAAGCTCTCCCAGGACTTGGGCTTCCTCATGCCCACGGTGCATATCCGCGACAACCTTGACCTGGCGCCGAGTGCCTATCGCCTGACGTTGATGGGGGTGATCCTGGCCGAGGCCGAGATCTACCCGGACCGCGAGCTGGCGATCAACCCAGGCCAGGTGTTCGGCACGCTCAACGGCATCGCCGCGCGCGACCCGGCCTTCGGCCTGGAAGCGGTGTGGATCGATATCGGCCAGCGCAGCCAGGCGCAGTCGCTGGGCTATACCGTGGTAGACGCCAGTACTGTGGTGGCTACCCACCTCAATCAGATTCTCTACAAGCATTGCCATGAACTGATCGGTCATGAAGAGGTGCAGCAATTGCTGCAGGTGCTGGCCAAGGCATCGCCTAAACTGGCAGAAGAACTGGTGCCGAGTGTCATTTCCTTGTCGGGACTGCTCAAGGTGCTTCAGGCGCTGCTGTCGGAACAAGTGCCAGTACGTGACATCAGAAGCATTGCCGAGGCCATCGCGAACAATGCTGGCAAGAGTCAAGATACCGCCGCGCTGGTGGCGGCAGTGCGCGTAGGTTTGTGTCGCGCGATCGTGCAAAGCATTGTCGGCGTTGAGTCCGAGCTGCCTGTTATCACCCTTGAGCCAAGGTTGGAACAGATTTTGCTCAATAGTCTGCAGAGGGCCGGGCAAGGTCAGGAAGACGGTGTTCTTCTTGAGCCGAGCATGGCCGAAAAGCTACAGCGTTCGCTGATCGAGGCTGCCCAGCGTCAAGAGATGCAGGGGCAACCGGCGATTCTTCTGGTCGCAGGACCGATCAGGGCGATGCTCTCGCGATTTGGCCGCCTGGCTGTACCGAATTTGCATGTTTTGGCGTATCAGGAAATACCTGACAACAAGCAAGTCACCATCGTCGCCACAGTGGGCCCCAACGGCTGAGGTAGTGGGTTATGCAAGTTAAGCGATTTTTCGCCGCCGATATGCGTCAGGCCATGAAGCTGGTCCGCGATGAGCTTGGCTCCGATGCCGCCATCATCGGCAACCGGCGGATTGCCGGCGGTGTCGAGCTGACGGCCGCGCTGGACTACAAGCCGTCCGCCTTGTCGCCACGGGTGCCGAACGCGGAGCTCGAAATCGAGCTGCGCAAGACCCAGTCGCGTATCGCAAGCGCCCAGGCGGAACTCAGTGGCCGTAGCGAGAGCGAGGACGGCAACCGTCAGTTGTTTGCCGGCCTGCCGCTGACCGCCTCCGAGCCGCTGATCGAGCCGCCCGTCGATGCCCCGGCGGCACCTGTCGCGCCAGCGCCGGTCGACCCACGCCTGTTCGATGCCATGCGTTCCGAACTGTCCGGTCTGCGCGAGCTGCTCGAAGTCCAGCTCGGCTCATTGGCCTGGGGCCAGCTACAAGGCAGCAAGCCGCAGCAGGCCAACATCTGGCGGCGGCTACAGCGTATCGGCCTGTCCGCGCCGATCGCCCGTGAATTGCTCGAGCTGACCGCCGGTATCGAGGAGCCCCGCCAGGCCTGGCGCATGCTCCTGGCTCACCTGGCGCGGATGATCGACGTACCCGAGGTCGAGCCGATCGAAGAGGGCGGAGTGATCGCTGTCGTCGGTCCGGCGGGTATGGGCAAGACCACCACCCTGGCCAAGCTCGCGGCGCGCTACGTGCTCAAGTACGGCGCTCAGAACATTGCCCTGGTGAGCATGGACAGCTTCCGCATCGGCGCCCAGGAGCAGCTCAAGACGCTCGGGCGCATCCTCAACGTCACGGTCACCCACGTCGATCCAGGCCAATCGCTGGCCCAGGCGCTGGAGCCGCTGTTGCGCAAGCGCGTGGTGCTGATCGATACCGCCGGCCTGCAAGCCAGCGACCCGGCCTTGCGCATGCAACTGGAAACACTTGCCGGACGCGGTATCGCGGCCAAGAATTACCTGGTGCTGGCCACCACCAGCCAGAAGCAGGTGCTCACCGCCGCCTACCATAGCTACAAACGCTGCGGCCTGGCCGGTTGTATCCTGACCAAGCTTGATGAAACAGCCTGTCTCGGCGAAGTGCTGAGCCTGGCCATCAGTCACGGATTGCCAGTGGCCTACCTCACCGATGGGCCACGCATTCCTGACGACCTGCACTTGCCGCGCCGCCATCAGTTGGTCAGCCGCGCGGTCAGTGTGCAGTTGCAGGACGAGCCCAGCGAGGAGGCCATGGCCGACATGTTCGCTGATCTCTACCACAACCCAGGCAAGCGCGCGGGGTGAGGGTGACAATGTTGCAAACAATCTCCATCAAGGGATCGTCCGGCCAATCGCCGGCAGTCAAGACGCAATCCCTCGTGTGGCCCGGGTCCAAGCAAGACAAGGTAAGAAAACAACATGGGTAGCATGCATCCCGTACAGGTGATCGCCGTAACCGGTGGTAAAGGTGGCGTTGGCAAGACTAACGTGTCAGTGAATTTGTCGCTGGCGCTGGCTGAGCTTGGCCGGCGGGTCATGCTCCTGGACGCCGACCTTGGGCTGGCCAACGTCGACGTGCTGCTTGGGCTGACGCCCAAGCGCACCTTGGCCGATGTCATCGAAGGTCGCTGCGAGCTGCGCGACGTGATCCTGCACGGGCCTGGTGGCGTGCGCATCGTGCCGGCCGCCTCTGGCACCCAGAGCATGGTGCACCTGGCGCCCGCCCAGCACGCTGGCCTGATCCAGGCGTTCAGCGAGGTCGGCGACAACCTCGACGTGCTGGTCATCGATACCGCGGCCGGCATCGGCGACTCGGTGGTGAGCTTTGTCCGCGCCGCCCAGGAAGTGCTGCTGGTGGTGTGCGACGAGCCGACCTCGATCACCGACGCCTATGCCTTGATCAAGCTGCTCAACCGCGACTATGGCATGAACCGTTTCCGCGTCCTGGCGAACATGGCGCAGAGTCCCCAAGAGGGGCGCAACCTGTTCGCCAAGCTGACCAAGGTCACCGATCGCTTCCTCGACGTGGCGCTGCAGTACGTGGGTGCCGTGCCGTACGACGAAAGCGTGCGCAAGGCGGTGCAGAAGCAGCGTGCCGTCTACGAAGCCTTCCCTCGGTCCAAGTGCGCGCTGGCCTTCAAGGCCATCGCCCAGAAGGTCGATAGCTGGCCACTGCCTGCCAACCCGCGTGGGCACCTTGAATTCTTCGTCGAGCGTCTGGTACAGCCCGCCAGCGCGGGACCTGTGCTATGAACGCCAGCGGTTTGAAGATGTACGGCAAGGCCTCGCGCGACGCCCAGTACCAGCTGGTCGAACGCTACGCGCCGCTGGTCAAGCGGATCGCCTACCACCTGCTGGCACGCCTGCCGGCCAGCGTGCAGGTCGAGGACTTGATTCAGGCCGGCATGATCGGCCTGCTGGAAGTGGCCAACAAGTATGACGCCAGCAAAGGCGCCAGCTTTGAAACCTACGCCGGAATTCGCATCCGCGGCGCCATGCTCGACGAGGTGCGCAAGGGTGACTGGGCGCCACGCTCGGTACACCGCAAGACCCGCATGGTCAGCGACGCGATTCGCACCGTGGAAGCAAAAACCGGCCGCGACGCTAAAGATCACGAGGTTGCTGCCGAACTCCAATTGAGTCTCGACGATTACTACGGGATTCTGAACGATACCCTGGGCAGCCGCCTGTTCAGCTTCGACGACCTGCTGCAGGACGGCGAGCATGAAGGCCTGCATGAGGATGGCGCCAGCGCCCAGCTCGAACCTTCGCGTGACCTGGAGGACGAGCGCTTCCAGGCGGCCCTGGCCGAGGCCATCGCCAACCTGCCGGAGCGTGAGCGTCTGGTTCTGGCGCTGTACTACGACGAAGAGCTGAACCTCAAGGAAATCGGTGAAGTCCTGGGTGTCAGCGAATCGCGTGTCAGCCAGCTGCACAGCCAGTGCGCTGCGCGGCTGCGCAGTCGCCTGGGAGAATGGCGCGCGCGCTGAGCCAGGTCGACTGCAGTCCTGATGTATGTAATGCCGAATTGATTGACTGCACGCTCAGCGCTGAGCGTGTTTAAGATTGCTTGGAGGTCTAATTGAACAAAGACATGAAAATCCTCATCGTTGACGACTTCTCGACGATGCGGCGGATCATCAAGAACCTGCTGCGTGACCTGGGCTTCACCAATACCCAGGAGGCCGACGACGGCACCACCGCGCTGCCGATGCTTGAGAGTGGTCATTTCGACTTCCTGGTGACCGACTGGAACATGCCCGGCATGTCCGGTATCGACCTGCTGCGCAAGGTGCGCGCCGACGAGCGCCTCAAGCACTTGCCGGTGTTGATGGTCACGGCCGAAGCCAAGCGCGACCAGATCATCGAAGCGGCGCAGGCCGGGGTCAATGGCTATGTGGTAAAGCCATTCACCGCGCAGGTCCTCAAGGAAAAGATCGAGAAGATCTTCGAACGCGTCAACGGCTGAGTGATGTCAGAGGACGCCATGGAATCAACACAATCGTCTTTGGGGGAGTTTGAAACGACCCTGAAGAAGCATGCCCAGGAATTGGTCGAGAGCCTGGAACGGGGACGGTTCGGCGAGGCGGTGCAACTGATCCATCAGTTGAACCAGACCCGCGACCGCGGCCTGTACCAGGAAGTCGGCAAGCTCACCCGCGAGCTGCACAGCGCGATCGTCAGCTTCCAGATCGACCTGCGCGTGCCGCAGGCCGAGGAAGTCTCGCAGATCACCGATGCCACCGAGCGCCTGTCCTACGTGGTCAAGCTCACCGAGGGCGCGGCCAACCGGACCATGGACCTGGTCGAGGCCAGCACGCCGGTACTCAACGAGCTGTCGGCCGAGGCCAAGGCGCTGAGCGTCGATTGGCAGCGGTTCATGCGTCGCGAAGTCTCAGCGACTGAGTTTCGTGAGCTGGCCAAGCGTGTCGACGGTTTCCTGACGCGCAGCGAGGAGGGCAATCGCAAGGTTGCCGGCCATCTCAACGACATTCTCCTGGCCCAGGACTATCAGGACCTGACTGGCCAGGTGATCAAGCGCGTGACCCACCTGGTCACCGAAGTAGAAAGCAATCTGCTCAAGCTCGTGCTGATGGCCAGTCAAGTCGACCGCTTTGCCGGCATCGAACATGACCACCAGCAGCTGCGCGCTGAAAAAGATCAAGAAAAACATCCGACTCGGGGTGAAGGTCCGCAGATTCATGCCGATAAGCGTGAAGACGTCGTGTCCGGTCAGGACGATGTCGACGACCTGCTGTCCAGCCTTGGTTTTTAGGGAGCACCTTTGATGAGCTTCGGCGCCGATGAAGAAATCCTGCAGGATTTCCTGGTAGAAGCCGGCGAAATTCTCGAGCAACTGTCCGAGCAACTGGTCGAGCTGGAAAGCCGGCCCGATGATGCCGACCTGCTCAATGCAATTTTTCGCGGATTTCACACTGTAAAAGGGGGCGCCGGCTTCCTCCAGCTCAATGAGTTGGTGGAGTGCTGCCATATCGCCGAGAACGTGTTCGACGTCCTGCGCAAGGGCGAACGCCGTGTCGACGCAGAGTTGATGGACGTGGTCCTGGAAGCCCTGGACACGGTCAACAGCATGTTCGGCCAGGTCCGCGAGCGCAGCGATGTCACGCCTGCCACGCCCCAGCTGCTGGAGGCACTGGCGCGCCTGGCCGAGCCGGGCGCGGCGCAGCCCGAAGCCGCGCAGGCCGAGCCGGTGGCCGAGGCTCCGGCAGCGGAATCGGACATCACCGACGCCGAGTTCGAGCAATTGCTCGACTCGCTCGATGCCGTCAAGGCCCAGGCGCAGGCGGCCGAACAGCTGCAGGCCGAGGTGAGCGCCGAGGGTGACGCTGACGAGATCACCGATGCCGAGTTCGAATCGCTGCTCGATCAACTGCATGGCAAGGGCCAGTTCGCGCCGCAGGTCGTCAGCGCGGCCGCCCCGCCCACCGCGGTGGCGCCTGCCAGCGACGAAATTACCGACGACGAGTTCGAGGCGCTGCTTGACCAGCTGCATGGCAAGGGCACCTTCGCCGCCGACGCGCTGCCGGGCGCCACCAGCGCTGCGGCGCAGACGACGAGCGCAGGCCAGGCGTCGGGCGAGCACATCAGCGAACACGAATTCGAAGCCTTGCTGGACGAAATCCACGGCAAGGGCAAGTTCTCCGAAAGCGCCGTGGCCAGTGCCGCACCGAGCGCCGCTGGCGTTGCCGCCGGGCCCCAGGCGAGCGCCCAGGGCAAGCCTGTGCCCGCGCCTGCCCCCGTCGCGGCGGCCAAGCCAGCCGCACCGGCCCGCGCGGCGGCGCCTGCGGCCGAGAAGCACGTGGTCAGCGAAGCTGAAACCACGGTGCGGGTCGATACCGCGCGCCTGGACGAGATCATGAACATGGTTGGCGAGCTGGTACTGGTGCGTAACCGCCTGGTGCGCCTGGGCCTGAACAGCGGCGACGAGGCCATGTCCAAGGCGGTGTCGAACCTGGACGTGGTCACCGCCGACCTGCAGACCGCGGTCATGAAAACCCGCATGCAGCCGATCAAGAAGGTCTTCGGGCGCTTCCCGCGCCAGGTTCGCGACCTGGCCCGTCAGCTCAAGAAAGAGATCAGCCTGGAGCTGGTCGGCGAAGAAACCGACCTGGACAAGAACCTCGTCGAGGCCCTGGCCGATCCACTGGTCCACCTGGTGCGCAATGCCGTCGACCACGGCATCGAGACGCCAGAGGAGCGTGAAGCCTCCGGCAAGCCGCGCGGTGGCAAGGTGGTGCTGGCCGCCGAGCAGGAAGGCGACCATATCCTGCTGTCGATCTCTGACGACGGCAAGGGCATGGACCCCAGCATCCTGCGTGCCAAAGCGGTGGAGAAGGGCCTGATGGACAAGGACGCCGCCGAGCGTCTGAGCGAATCGGACTGCTACAACCTGATCTTCGCCCCGGGCTTCTCGACCAAGACCGAAATCTCCGACGTCTCTGGGCGCGGTGTCGGCATGGACGTGGTCAAGACCAAGATTTCCCAGCTCAACGGCTCGATCAACATCTTCTCGGCCAAGGGCCAGGGTTCGAAGATCGTCATCAAGGTGCCGCTGACCCTGGCGATCATGCCAACCCTGATGGTCATGCTCGGCAACCAGGCATTCGCCTTCCCGCTGGTCAACGTCAACGAGATCTTCCACCTCGACCTGTCGCGTACCAACGTGGTCGACGGCCAGGAAGTGGTGATCGTGCGCGACAAGGCGCTGCCGTTGTTCTACCTCAAGCGCTGGCTGGTCAGTTCCGCCGCCCATGAAGAGCAGCGCGAGGGCCATGTGGTGATCCTCTCGGTGGGTACCCAGCGCATCGGCTTCGTGGTCGATCAACTGGTCGGCCAGGAAGAGGTGGTGATCAAGCCGCTGGGCAAGATGCTCCAGGGCACCCCAGGCATTTCGGGCGCCACCATCACCGGCGATGGGCGCATTGCGCTGATCCTCGATGTCCCGAGCATGCTCAAGCGTTACGCCGCCCGGCGTATTTGATTTCGGTGGCGCGCCCTGGCGGTCGCGCCGCCTAACGGAGTGTTTATGGCAGTCAAGGTCCTGGTGGTGGATGATTCCGGTTTCTTCCGCCGCCGTGTCTCGGAAATTCTTTCGGCAGACCCGACGATCCAGGTCGTCGGTACCGCGACCAATGGCAAGGAAGCGATCGACCAGGCCCTGGCGCTCAAACCTGACGTCATCACCATGGACTACGAAATGCCCATGATGGATGGCATTACCGCGGTGCGGCACATCATGCAGCGTTGCCCGACGCCTGTGCTGATGTTCTCGTCGCTGACCCACGAAGGCGCTCGTGTCACCCTCGATGCGCTGGATGCCGGTGCGGTCGATTATCTGCCGAAGAACTTCGAGGACATCTCGCGCAACCCCGACAAGGTCAAGCAATTGCTGTGCGAGAAGGTCCACACGCTCTCGCGCAGCAATCGCCGCTTCGGCAATTTATCGACCTCGGGCCATGCCCCGGCGCCGAGCAGCCCGGCAGCGGCCAGCGGCGTAGTCGGCAGCGCGCCAGCGCCCAGCTTGCGCAGCGTCACTGCCGCGCCGGCACCCAGCGCCCGCAGCGTGGCGGGTGCGCCGTCGCATGGCTCGCCTGCGCCCAAGCGCAAGCCCTACAAGCTGGTGGCCATCGGCACGTCCACCGGTGGCCCAGTGGCCTTGCAGCGGGTCCTGACCCAATTGCCGGCCAGCTTCCCGGCACCGATCGTGCTGATCCAGCACATGCCCGCGGCCTTCACCAAGGCGTTCGCCGAACGCCTCGACAAACTGTGCCGGATCCGTGTCAAGGAAGCCGAGGACGGCGACGTCCTGCGCCCGGGTCTGGCCCTGCTGGCGCCAGGCGGCAAGCAGATGATGGTCGACGGCCGCGGCACGGTGAAGATTCTGCCGGGCGATGAGCGTCTGAACTACAAGCCGTGCGTGGACATCACCTTTGGTTCTGCGGCCAAGTCCTACGGCGACAAGGTGCTGTCGGTGGTACTCACCGGCATGGGCGCCGACGGCCGCGAGGGGGCTCGCCTGCTCAAGCAGGGCGGCAGCACGGTCTGGGCCCAGGATGAAGCCAGCTGCGTGATCTATGGCATGCCCATGGCCATCGTCAAGGCCAACCTGGCGGACGCGGTCTACAGCCTGGACGAGATCGGCAAGCACCTGGTCGAGGCCTGTGTCTGATGGATGTCCTGAGCCTGATCGGCATCATTCTCGCCTTCGTCGCCATCGTTGGCGGCAACTTCCTCGAAGGCGGGCATATCTCGGCGCTGGTCAACGGCCCGGCGGCGCTGATCGTGCTCGGCGGCACCCTGGCGGCGTCGCTGCTGCAGTCACCCTTGCAGGCCTTCAAGCGGGCCCTGCAGATCCTTGTGTGGATTTTCTTTCCACCGCGCGTGGACCTGGCCGGCGGCATCGATCGGGTCGTGAACTGGAGCCTGACGGCGCGCAAGGAAGGCCTGCTGGGCCTGGAGGGGATTGCCGACGTCGAACCCGATCCCTACGCCCGCAAGGGCCTGCAACTGCTGGTCGACGGCGCCGAGCCCGAGGCCATCCGCAGCATCCTCGAAGTGGATTTCCTGACCCAGGAAAGCCGCGATATCCAAGCCGCCAAGGTGTACGAGAGCATGGGGGGCTACGCCCCGACCATCGGCATCATCGGAGCGGTGATGGGGCTGATCCATGTGATGGGCAACCTGGCCGACCCCTCGCAGCTGGGCACTGGCATTGCCGTGGCCTTCGTGGCCACCATCTACGGCGTGGCCAGTGCCAACCTGATCCTGCTGCCGATCGCCAGCAAGCTCAAGGCGGTCGCGATGCGCCAGTCGCGTTACCGCGAGATGTTGCTCGAAGGCCTGTTGTCGATTGCCGAAGGGGAAAATCCGCGCTCTATCGAGTTGAAGCTGCAAGGCTTCATGGAGTAGGTCATGGCGCGTCGTCGTAAAGTCGAGGAAGCTGAGAATCACGAACGCTGGCTGGTGTCCTACGCGGATTTCATCACCTTGCTGTTCGCTTTTTTCGTGGTCATGTATTCCATTTCCTCGGTCAACGAGGGCAAGTACAAGGTCGTCTCTGAAGCGCTGCTCGGGGCCTTCAGCGACCCGGAGCGCAGCATGAAGGCGATTCCCATCGGCGAAGAGCGGCCCCTGAGCATCAAACCAGCCGAGCCGTTGATCAAGGACAGCGAGCAGCTCGAGGCCGGACTTGGGCAGACCCGCAACGACCCGCTGACGACCATCACCGACGATGTGCGTGACGCCTTCGGCGACCTTATCCAGTCCAATCAGATGACCGTGCGCGGCAACGAGCTGTGGCTGGAAATCGAGCTGAGCTCGGCGCTGTTGTTCGGCAGCGGCGACGCCATGCCCAGTGACGTGGCCTTCACCATCATCGAGAAGGTGGCGAACATCCTCAAGCCGTTCGCCAACCCGGTGCACGTCGAAGGCTTTACCGACAACCTGCCGATCCGCACCGCGCAGTACCCGACCAATTGGGAGCTGTCGTCGGCCCGGGCGGCGAGCATCGTCCGCCTGCTGGCCATGGAAGGGGTCAATCCGGCGCGCATGGCCTCGGTCGGCTATGGCGAATACCAACCGGTGGCGGGCAACGACACCGCCGAGGGCCGCGCGCGCAATCGCCGCGTGGTGCTGGTGATCTCGCGCAACCTTGAAGTACGCCGCAGCCTGACCGGTACCGGCTCGGCCAACGCGACGCCGGATGCGGCATTGAAGCGGGCTGGCACACAAACTGCACCGGCATTGGCAGTACCGACGGCTGGGGGCAATCCCGTCAATTCCCCGTCACCGAACTTTTAACCCGTTCCCGGCAGGGCAGGCGGCCCTACCGGGAGGAAGCAACGCACGATGAGAGTCTGGGCAGTAGCCAATCAAAAAGGTGGCGTCGGCAAGACCACCACTTCGATCGCCCTGGCCGGGCTGCTGGCCGAGGCGGGCAAGCGCGTGGTCGTGGTCGACCTTGATCCGCACGGGTCCATGACCAGCTACTTCGGGCATAACCCCGATACCCTGGAACACAGCTGCTATGAGCTGTTCCTGCACAAGGGGGCGGTGCCCGAGGGCCTGCCGGGGCAGTTGCTGCTGCCGACCAGCCACGAGCGCATCTCGTTGCTGCCCTCGAGCACGGCGCTGGCGGTGCTGGAGCGCCAGTCGCCGGGGCAGAGTGGCCTGGGCTTGGTAATCGCCAAGAGTCTGGCGCAGCTGTGGCAGGAATTCGACTATGCCTTGATCGATAGCCCGCCACTGCTCGGCGTGCTGATGGTCAACGCCCTGGCCGCCAGCCAGCAGTTGGTGATCCCGGTGCAGACCGAGTACCTGGCGGTCAAGGGCCTGGAGCGCATGGTCAGCACCTTGGCGATGGTCAACCGCTCGCGCAAGCAGGCTTTGCCGTACCACATCGTGCCGACCCTGTTCGATCGCCGCACCCAGGCTTCGCTGGGGACATTGAAGGTGCTGCGCGAGGGCTACTCCGAGCACCTGTGGCAGGGCTACATTCCGGTCGACACGCGTCTGCGTGACGCCAGCCGCGCCGGCGTCACGCCGTCGCAGTTCGACGGCAAGAGCCGCGGCGTGGTTGCCTACCGGGCGCTGCTCAAGCAGCTGCTGACCTACAACAGCACGATGCAGGTGGCCTGATGATCCGTGATCCGCACACCACCACGCGGCCGCAACTGGCGTTGCAGTCTTACCTCGATGGTCTGTTGCAAGAGGTCACCGAGGCGCTTGAGGCGGTCGATGAAGCGTGCGCCGATGCGGCGCCAAGTGACGAGTTCGAGGCCGCGGTGCGCGAGGAGCAGGCGCGTGATGCGCGCATCCCGAGCCCACGCGCGGCCTCGCCTCAGCCAGCGCCACCTGCCTTTGCCGAGCCGTCCGTCAGGGGCCTGCCGAGCTTGCTGCCAGTAGCCGAACCTGGGGTAGCCGTGGTCGAGGCTAAAGTGACCGCCGAAGCTCGCGTCCCCATGCCGCTCAACCCGCAGTTCCCGGAGCGGGCCGAGCCGTTGGTCGAGCTGCACCTGCCGCCCGCGCCCGGTACACCGCCGCCGCCTGCGAGGGTGGACGGTCGACCCGCTTGGGCTGCCGGGCCCTTCGAGTGCCTGCTGTTCGACGTCGCCGGCTTGACACTGGCAGTGCCCCTGGTGTGCCTGGGCTCGATCTACAGTCTGGCAGGGCAGGCGTTGACGCCGTTGTTCGGTCAACCCGATTGGTTCCTGGGGATCCTGCCGTGCCAGGCGGGCAACCTCAAGGTCCTGGACACCGCGCGTTGGGTCATTCCCGACCGTTACCGCGATGATTTCCGCCAGGGCCTGCAGTATGTGATTTCGGTACAGGGCTACGAATGGGGCCTGGCGGTGCATCAGGTCAGCCGCTCGCTGCGCCTGGACCCGAGCGAAATCAAGTGGCGCAGCCAACGCAGCCAACGTCCATGGCTGGCCGGTACGGTGATCGAACACATGTGCGCGCTGCTCGATGTTGCCGAACTGGCCGAGTTGATCGCCAGCGGCGCGGTCAAGCAGCTGCACGCCAACCATAAATGACCGGTCGCAACATCTGCGGCCGTACTGAGCACACCGCCGAGGGCGGGTTTGAGGGATAGGGGTATGAAAAAGTCGTCTGCACAGGGTTCCGAAGATCCGATCCTGCAGTGGGTCACCTTCCGCCTGGACAATGAGTCCTATGGCATCAACGTCATGCAGGTGCAGGAAGTCTTGCGCTACACCGAGATCGCGCCGGTACCGGGCGCGCCGAGCTATGTGCTGGGCATCATCAACCTGCGCGGCAACGTGGTGACGGTGATCGACACCCGCCAGCGCTTCGGCCTGATGCCCACCGATGTCACCGACAATACCCGCATCGTCATCATCGAAGCGGACAAGCAGGTGGTCGGTATCCTGGTCGACAGCGTGGCCGAAGTGGTCTACCTGCGTCAGTCCGAGGTCGAGACCGCGCCGAACGTCGGTAACGAGGAGTCGGCCAAGTTCATCCAGGGTGTGTGCAACAAGAACGGCGAACTGCTGATCCTGGTCGAGCTGGACAAGATGATGACCGAGCAAGAGTGGTCCGAACTGGAGAACATCTGAGTTGATTTTCGAGGTTGCAGTCATCTTCCTGGCGCTGCTCTGGGTACTGAGCGTGGGGTTCTTTCTCAACTACACCAAGCGCCAGCGCGAGCTGGCGGCCCAGCAGGCCCAGGGCGATGCGCTGCGTGACCAGCGTATCAAGGACCTGGCCAAGCGCCTGGACGATTACCAGAACGGTAGCGTGCGCATGGGTGAGGCGCTGCACGAGCTGAGCGTGCTGGTTGCGCCCCTGCCTGACAAGCTCCTGCAACTGGAGCAGCGCGATCCCAACAGCCTGTCGTTCAGCCAGGCCGCGCGCCTGGTCGGCATGGGGGCCAGTGTCGATGAGCTGACCCAGACCTGCGGCCTGACCCAAGCCGAGGCCGAGCTGATGAGCAAGGTACACCGCGGCCGGTGAAGAGGGCGCACCGCCGCGCTTGCAGATCGGGCGTCGTTGCGGGTGTCAAGTCCGCGCCCAGCTATTGGCCTGGCCCATTTCAGCAATCTGGTCCAACGGCGCCTGCTGCTTGAGGGTCTGGACCAGATCGTCGAGCCGTACTACCCGGTGCACATCCACAACGGGCGCGACAAGCAGGCCGCAGACTTCCCGCAACTGCCGAAGCCAGGGCAGGCGCCGGTCTATCACGTCATTCATCACGCCGGGACCGGTCAGACGATTAAGCCGCCGAGCGTACGCGTCGAACCCTGCGGGATCGAGCCTGCTGTCGGGACGCTGCTGGTAGAAGCCGGGATCGTCAGCGTAACGCTGGAGCATTTCTTCGGAGATCGCATCCAGCGTCGGGTTACCGGCATGGCTACCGATCATGTTGGTGTTGAACTTCAGGTACATGCCGAGGCGATCGTTGGACACCGGCGGCGCGAGGATCAGGCCATCGGCGGTGGTCAGGAGCGGGAAGCGGGTGACCAGGGCGCGGGAGGGGCCCGGTGAGGCTGGTACCAGCAGGCGGTCGTCGGCGTCGATGTACAGGCCACCCTGTTCGTGCAGTAGGCGGATGCGCAGAATGTCGGCAGCCGAACTGTAGTTGCGAGCGACCCCGCCATTACCGTCCAGCGCCGCCTGATACTGGGCGAAGTAGCGGCTCTGGGTGAAGCGCACAAAGGCCGGCTGTTCCTCGAGTGGCACCACCCTCAGTCCAGGCGCGTGGGCCGCCAGCAGTGCCTGATTACGCTCATAGACCGCGGGCTGCTGGCGCGACAGGAACAGCTGGTAGTCATGCTCGCTGGTCTCCAGCGCGCGAGCATTGTGGACCAGGGCGTCGAGAAAGGGCTCGCCGATTTCGCCGTTCCCCACCCAGACGCTGAACAGGCGCCGGGGGATCGGCGTACGGTGCAGCGCCGGATACAGCGAAAAGTCGACCGGCAGATCGACGTGGATGCCCAGCCTGCGCAGGCTTGCCATGCGCTGGGTGTCGGATACCGGACGGCCCACGTCCTCCAGCCTGACCAATCCGTTGCCGCCTTGCTCGGGGACGATGAACCACGGCGGGTCTTCGTGGCCCAGGTCCCGGGCGCGGATGAAACTGTCGCTGGTGATCTGGTAATGCACCGCGACCCTGCCGTCGGCCGGAGCCTGTGCGATCAGCGCCTCGAAGCGTGGGTACAGGCCGGCATCGATACGCGTGAGCAGGTAGCTGGGTGAGTGTACCGGGTACCGGGCGACGACCTCTTGCGTGCGAAAGGCGCTTTCCACTGGCGTCAGCGGGATCGGCGGCTCTTCTATAGGCGCCTCGGATAGCAGGCGGGTAAGCCTTTTCAAGGGTACAAAGCCCGGTCGCCGCCAGGCAAATAGTGCCGAGCCAGAAGCCAGGGTACCTACCCCCAGCGGCAATGCATTGAGCAGCCCATAGGCCTGCTGCTCCACGCCCTGCACCTTGTCTTGTAGTGTCCTGCCATTGATGACCTGGTCCAGGCCCTGGCCGAACTGCGCCAGCCCCCCAACCAGCAGGAGCGGGGCCAACTGCGGCACCACCAGGGCCACCGGCAGCAACAAGGTGGTGGCTAGGTTCAGGTAACTGCGCCACCTGGCTTTGTCGACCTGATGATTGCTGACGATCAGGCTGTCGGCATCGGCATACGAGCGGTCACGCTGGCGCTCGGTCAGCGCCTCGAAGACATCGCCGTCGATCATGGGGCTGTAGCGTTCGGGCCGGTAGTTGATCATTTCCTGTGGATCCCAGGTACCGCTGGTGGCGAATCCGGATTGATTGACCGGCGGACGGTGCGCCTTGGGATAGAGCCCAAGCCCGGCAAGCGCGGTTTCCAGGCCGCTGAAGTCGAGCCCATCGGGCCAGTCGGCCGGGCTGAAGCAGTCGCGCAAGGCCTCACGCGTGGCCCGATCCTGGCATTGACGAGCGAGCCACTGCTTCATCGCCGACTCGCTGTCGAAGGTATGCAGCGGCGAGGAATTGCCGGGGATGTACAGCAGCGTCAGGCCGCTGTGGTTGTCCTTGATGCACAGCAGCACCGTGGCGGCGTAGCCGTATACGTTGAGCATCCAGGCCTGCACACGCGGATGCGGATTCCCGGCAAGTCCGGCGTCTTCCCAGCTGGGGTGCGGCATAAGCCCAGCGATTTGCCAGGCCAGCTGGCGTGCGTGGTCCGACAGGCTGCCTTCGAGCACCTGCTTGTTGCATGCGGCGATGAAGTTGATCTTGCTGGCACACTGATAATCGGTCGCGCGCTGCCGCCAGTAGCGGTCCAGCTCGGCCTTGTAATAATCGTGAAAATGCAGGCTCCAGATGAATGCCTGGAACGCCTCGGCGCGCAAGGCAATGTGGGTGTCCGGTGCATAGCGGGCGGGGGTGGTTCGCCGGTAGAGACCGTTGTACACCAGGTAGTTCGGGCCATTCTGGAACAGGCCTGGTGGCTCGAGTCGCTCGACCACTGTGACCGCGCCGCGGGGCGCCAATCCGGCCCAGTCGCCATAGTGAAAACCGCCGTAGCCCTCTGCAGGTTCGCCTTGCCAGTTACCCAGCAGGGCCTCCACCAGCGACAGCTTCTGGACGACGACCGCCTGTTCGCGAAAGTGCGTTCGCCCTTCGCCCAAAGGCTCGAACTGGTGATGGAGGGTGACGACGTCGATCTCGTCAGGCACCAGCATTATCCCCTGAGTATGCAGCCAGCGTTCGAGCATTTCCCGAGCCTTGAGATCGGGTCGGGGAAAGTCGGCGAGCGCGGCGCGCACCCAGTGCAGGTTTTCGGGAGGAAAGTAATTCATGCAAGCGTCCTGTGGCCAATAAGGGCTACAGGTTGCCGCTGCGCCGATGGCAGTGGCGTTAGATATCGCTGCGTTGGCCGGGTGGTGGCAGAGGCCGCTGGCCGGGGGTGACGTCGCGTGGCATTGCGGGCTCGTCGACGAAGCCTTCCGGCACCTTGCCGCGCAATTGCCAGGCGAAGGCGATGATCTCGGCGATGGTCAGGTACAGCGCTTCGGGGATCGCTTCACCCAGCTCGAGCCGCGCGAGCAGGCGCACCAGTTCGGGATTCTCGTAGATCGGCACTTCGTGTGCGCGGGCGATGGCCAGGATGGCCTCGGCCAGTTCGTCGTCGCCCTTGGCGCTGAGGGTGGGCGCCTGCTGGCCGTCGTAGCTCAGCGCGATGGCCTGGCGCGGCGGCTTGTCGTTCATGCGTTTTCATCCACCCAGCGTTGTTCGAGACGGGTTCTTGGGCCTTGTGGCGGTGTGCCGGGATAGCATTCCAGCTCGCCGACGTGCAGGCCGCGGGCCAGCAGGCGCTCGCGCAGGTCGCTGAGTTGGCGGCCGATCAGTTGCGCGGTGGCCGGCCGTTCGGCCCATAGCTGGCCGCTGAGGTGGCCTTGAATCAGCTGCGCCTGGACGTGCAGCGGGCCGAGAGGGCTGAGGTCGAAGGCCAGTTCGATGCGCCACTGGGCCTGCAAGGGATCGCGCTGTTCGCGCTGTGGGTCACGCTGCTGTTCGGGCGTTTCCTCGCGCTGCAGCTTGACCTGCAGCGGCACGAAGTCCTGGCCGCTGCGTATCGGGATCTCCAGTTGCCAGGTGGTCTGCAGGTTGCCGCTTTCGGTGGTGCCGGTCTGTTGCAGGCTTGCCAGCTGATGGCTCTGCAGGCGCGAGATGGCGGCGGCGGCCAGGCGCAGCAAGTGCTCCAGATCACCTTCCTGTTCCAAGCTCTGCAACAACCGCGACGGCAATGGGAAACCGCCCGGCTGCGGTCGCGGACTGACCTGGCCGAGCATGCCCAGGGCGCCGCGAGCCAGGCCCGGCATGGCCTGAGCCAGGGTGCTGGCAAGCGCTGGGTTGAAAGGGGCAGTGCCAGGTACGCCAGGCAGCAGCTGCGCCACCAGTTTGATCATCTGTGCCTTGAGGTCGGTGGCGACGGCGCCCGGCGCGCCGGCCAGCAGCTTGGCCTCAAGAAAGGCGCCGCTGTTGCCCAAGGCCTGGGCCAGGCCCTTGGCATCGCTGAGCTGGCCAATATCTGGAAGGCCGGCCAGCAGGCGTTCGGCGGCCGAGCGGACATCGCCGGTGACGCTGTCGCCGCGCAGGTGCTGCAGGGCGTCCAGCAGGCCTGGCAGCGACACTTGGCGGGCCTGTTGGGAAAGCAATTGCTGGGCGATGGCCAATTGGTCCTGGCGACCGCTCAACGGCACGAAGCGCAGTGACTGGTCGCCTTGTACCTGGGCGCTGAGCAGGCTGCCCACGGCCAGCGCACGCGGGCTGTCGAGGCTCAGGGTGGCGCCGGCCTGCGTGCTGTTGAGCAGGGTGACCAGCGAGCGGAAAATCACCGTTTCGCCGCTGGCTTGGGGCAGCGCCTGGCTGGTCAGGACCTTGCCTTGCAGCAAGGTGCCGATCGGCACCTGGCGGATGTCGAGGCGGGTCAGGATGGCAGCATTGCTGGCGGCCGCATAGGGCAGGCGGATGCTCAGGTTATTGCTGGCGGTCTGGCTGACGATCAGCTGGCTGCCTTGGACCAGCGGCTGGTTACCGCTGGTCTGCAATTGCGCCTGGTTGCCATTGGCCAGGGTCAGGCGCAGCAGCATCTGAAAGTCCTGGCCGACCTGGCGCAGGGACACGACCTGAGCCTGGGCGGTCTCGCCTGGGGCCAGCAGCCCGGGCTGCGGTTGCAGCAGGCGCAGCAGCTCACCGGGCATCGACGCCTTGGCGGCTTGTGCGCTGACCGCGGTCTGCGCGGCGAGACTATTGATTTCCGTCATGATTGTATACAACCTGTCGAACCAGCCCTCTTGGCAGCAGGACATCGTATGTATAATGCCGGCCGATCGTTCGGCGGTACGTTGAGTACCGCGCGCAGCAGCCCAGCGCGGCCCAGCGCCGCCCGCCATTGCCACTATAACGGCAGGGCCGAAGCCGACTTGAGACCGCGACAGCATAAGGCGAAACCGTGACCCTTCATCTCCAAGCCGTGGGCCTGGCCTGCGAGCGCGACTGGCGCATGCTTTTCGAGCACCTGGACCTGCAGTTGCGTCCTGGCGACATGCTGCAGATCAGTGGTCCCAACGGCAGCGGCAAGACCAGCCTGCTACGCCTGTTGGCCGGCCTGATGCAGCCCACCGCCGGGCAGATCCTGCTCAACGGCAAGCCGCTGGCCGAGCAGCGTCATGCGCTGGCCGAGGTGCTGTTGTGGATCGGCCATGCCGCCGGCATCAAGGACCTGCTCAGCGCCGAAGAAAACCTCTCCTGGCTCTGCGCCTTGCACCAGCCCGCCAGCACGGCAGTGATCTGGCAGGCACTGGAAGCGGTCGGCCTGCGCGGTTTCGAAGATGTCGCCTGCCATACCCTGTCGGCCGGCCAGCAGCGCCGCGTGGCGCTGGCGCGCCTGTACCTGGACAACCCGCCGTTGTGGATTCTCGACGAGCCCTACACCGCCCTCGACAAACAAGGCGTGGCCCAGCTGGAGGCGCACCTGGCCGCCCATTGCGAGCAGGGCGGCATGGTCGTGTTCACCACCCATCACAGCCTCGGGCGCAAGCCGGGCGGCTACCGTGAATTGAACCTGGGGCAGTGGGCCGCATGAGCGTCTTCGTCCTGTTGTTGCGCCGTGAAGCCCGCCTGTTGTGTCGCCGGCCTGCGGAGCTGGCCAATCCGCTGGTGTTCTTCGCCATCGTGGTGGCGTTATTCCCACTGGCGGTCGGTCCTGAGACACAATTGTTGCAAACCTTGTCGCCGGGGTTGGTCTGGGTGGCGGCGCTGTTGGCCGTGCTGCTCTCGCTGGACGGGCTGTTTCGCAGCGATTTCGAGGACGGCTCGCTGGAGCAGTGGGTCCTGTCACCGCACCCACTGCCCCTGTTGGTGCTGGCCAAGGTGCTGGCGCACTGGACCTTTTCGGGCCTCGCGCTGGTATTGTTGTCACCGCTGCTGGCGCTGATGCTGGGGCTGCCACCGGCCTGCCTGCCGGTGCTGCTGGCCTCGCTGCTGCTCGGCACGCCGATCCTCAGCCTGCTGGGCGCCGTGGGCGCGGCCCTGACGGTCGGGCTCAAGCGCGGCGGCCTGCTGCTGGCGCTGCTGATTCTGCCGTTGTACATCCCGGTATTGATCCTGGGCAGTGGCGCCTTGCAGGCGGCATTGCAAGCTCTACCGGCGACCGGTTATCTGCTCTGGCTCGGCAGCCTGACTGCCCTGACTGTAACTCTGGCACCCTTTGCAATAGCGGCCGGCCTGAAGATCAGCGTCGGCGAATAACGAGGTCTGGGCGCGCGCGCCCAGCAAAGACCCTGGATGTACCCTGATGAAAATAAGCTGGACGTGGTTTCACAAGCTCGGCTCTCCCAAGTGGTTCTATGCCATCAGTGGCCGCCTGCTGCCGTGGCTGAGCGTTTCGGCCCTGCTCCTGCTGGTGGTCGGCGTGGTTTGGGGGCTGGCCTTCGCCCCGCAGGACTATCAGCAAGGCAACAGTTTCCGGATCATCTACATCCATGTGCCGGCGGCGATGCTGGCGCAATCCTGCTACGTGATGCTGGCGGTGGCCGGGGTGGTGGGGCTGGTGTGGAAGATGAAGATCGCCGATGTCGCCCTGCAGTGCGCGGCGCCCATCGGTGCCTGGATGACCGCCGTGGCGCTGGTCACCGGGGCCATCTGGGGCAAGCCGACCTGGGGCAGCTGGTGGGTCTGGGATGCGCGCCTGACGTCCATGCTCATCCTGCTGTTCCTGTATTTCGGCCTCATCGCCCTGGGCCAGGCGATCAGCAACCGTGACAGCGCGGCAAAGGCCTGCGCGGTGCTGGCCATCGTCGGGGTGGTGAACATCCCGATCATCAAGTATTCCGTGGAGTGGTGGAACACCCTGCACCAGGGCGCCACCTTCACCCTCACCGAGAAACCGGCCATGCCCGCCGAGATGTGGCTGCCGCTGCTGCTCACGGTGCTGGGGTTCTACTGCTTCTTCGGCGCCGTGCTGCTGTTGCGCATGCGCCTGGAAGTGCTCAAGCGCGAGGCGCGCGCGAGTTGGGTCAGGGAAGAAGTGTTGAACAGCCTGGGTCGGGAGACGGCGCGATGAGTTTTGCCTCCTTCGGTGATTTCCTCGCCATGGGCCACCATGGCCTGTATGTCTGGTCGGCCTACGGCATCTGCCTGGCAGTGCTGGCGCTGAATGTCGCCGCGCCGCTGCTGGCGCGTCGTCGCTACCTGCAAGAAGAGGCGCGTCGTCTGCGCCGGGAGAACAGCCAGTGAATCCGCAGCGCAAGAAACGTCTTTTCCTCATCCTCGGCCTGCTGGCGGGTGTCGGCGTCGCCCTGGCCCTGGCCTTGAGCGCCCTGCAGGAAAACATCAACCTGTTCTACACCCCGACCCAGATCGCCAACGGCGAAGCGCCGCTGGACACCCGCATCCGCGCCGGTGGCATGGTCGAGAAGGGCTCGCTGCAGCGCTCCGGCGATTCGCTGGACGTGCGCTTCGTGGTCACCGACTTCAACAAGGCAGTGCCGATCACCTACCGCGGCATCCTTCCCGACCTGTTCCGCGAAGGGCAGGGCATCGTCGCCCTGGGCCGGCTCAATGCCGAAGGCGTGGTGGTGGCCGATGAGGTGCTGGCCAAGCACGACGAGAAATACATGCCACCGGAAGTTACCAAGGCCCTGAAGGAAAGCGGCCAAGCGGCCGCCGGGGCGGAGGTCAAGCCATGAATGCTGCCCTGGTGATCCCTGAGCTGGGCCAGCTGGCGATGATCCTGGCGATCTGCTTCGCCGTGGTCCAGGCGACTGTGCCACTGCTCGGCGCCTGGCGCGGCGACAGCCTGTGGATGGGCCTGGCGCGTCCGGCGGCCTGGGGGCAGTTTACCTTCCTCGCCTTTGCCTTCGCCTGCCTCACCCATGCCTTCCTGACCGATAATTTCTCGGTCGCCTATGTAGCCAGCAACTCCAACAGCGCCTTGCCCTGGTACTACAAGTTCAGCGCGGTGTGGGGTGCCCACGAGGGCTCGTTGCTGCTGTGGGCGTTGATCCTCGGTGGCTGGACCTTCGCCGTGTCGGTGTTCTCGCGGCAGCTGCCGCAGGTCATGCTGGCGCGGGTGCTGGCAGTGATGGGGATGATCAGCGTCGGCTTCCTGGCCTTCCTGATCGTCACTTCCAACCCGTTCGAACGTCTGTTGCCGCAGGTGCCGACCGACGGGCGCGACCTCAACCCGCTGCTGCAGGACTTCGGCCTGATCGTCCATCCGCCGATGCTCTACATGGGCTACGTGGGCTTCTCGGTGGCCTTCGCCTTCGCCATCGCCGCCTTGCTTGGCGGTCGCCTGGACGCTGCCTGGGCGCGCTGGTCGCGGCCCTGGACCATCGTCGCCTGGGCCTTCCTCGGCATCGGCATCACCCTGGGTTCCTGGTGGGCCTACTACGAGCTGGGCTGGGGAGGCTGGTGGTTCTGGGACCCGGTGGAAAACGCCTCGTTCATGCCCTGGCTGGTGGGCACGGCGCTGATCCATTCGCTGGCCGTGACCGAGAAACGCGGCGTGTTCAAAAGCTGGACCGTATTGCTGGCGATCGCCGCTTTCTCCCTGAGCCTGCTGGGCACCTTCCTGGTCCGCTCCGGCGTGCTGACCTCGGTGCATGCCTTTGCCTCCGACCCAGCCCGTGGCGTGTTCATCCTGATCTTCCTGCTGTGCGTGGTCGGCGGCTCGCTGACGCTGTTTGCCCTGCGCGCGCCGGTGGTCAAGAGCCAGGTCGGCTTTGCCCTGTGGTCACGCGAGACCTTGCTGCTGGCCAACAACCTGGTGCTGGTGGTGGCGGCTTCCATGATCCTGCTTGGCACCTTGTATCCGCTGATCCTCGATGCCCTGACCGGCGCCAAGCTGTCGGTCGGCCCGCCGTACTTCGACGCGCTGTTCCTGCCGCTGATGGCCCTGCTCATGCTGGTACTGGGCATTGGCGTACTGGTGCGCTGGAAAGACACGCCTGGCAAGTGGCTGGCGGGCATGCTGACCCCGGTGCTGGTGGGCTGTGCGATCCTGGCGCCGCTGGGCGGGCTGCTCGTCGACGACTTCGACTGGCCGGTGCTGACGACGTTTGCCCTGGCCGCCTGGGTGATACTGGCGGGCCTGCGCGATCTGTTCGACAAGACCCGTCACAAGGGCTTGCTCAAGGGTTTGCGCGGGCTCAACCGCAGCTACTGGGGCATGCAGGTGGCGCACCTGGGCCTGGCGGTCTGCGCGCTGGGGGTGGTGCTGTCGAGCAACAACAGCGCCGAGCGCGACCTGCGCATGGCGCCGGGCGAATCGGTGGAGCTGGCGGGCTACCACTTCGTCTTCGACGGCGCCAGGCACTTCGAAGGGCCCAACTTCACCTCCGACAAGGGTACGGTGCGGGTGCTGCGGGACGGTCGCGAGATCAGCGTGCTGCACCCGGAAAAGCGCCTGTATACCGTGCAGCAGTCGATGATGACCGAGGCCGGCATCGATGCCGGCTTCACCCGCGACCTGTATGTCGCCCTTGGCGAGCCGCTGGAAAATGGCGCCTGGGCGGTACGGGTGCATGTCAAACCCTATGTCCGCTGGATCTGGCTGGGCGGTCTGCTGACCGGCCTGGGCGGCCTGCTGGCGGCCTTCGACCGACGCTACCGCGTCAAGGTCAACGCCCGGGTGCGTGATGTCCTGGGCCTGTCTGGAGCCACTGCATGAAGCGTTGGATCATGGTATTGCCGCTGGCGTTGTTCCTGCTGGTGGCGGTGTTTCTCTACCGGGGCCTGTACCTGGACCCGAGCGAGTTGCCCTCGGCGATGATCGGCAAGCCGTTCCCGGCGTTTTCCCTGGCCGCGGTGCAGGGCGATCGCACCCTGACCCGGGCCGACCTGCTCGGCAAGCCGGCGCTGGTCAATGTCTGGGCAACCTGGTGCCCATCGTGCAAGGTCGAGCACCCCTACCTCAACCAGCTGGCCGGGCAGGGCGTGGTGATCCACGGGGTCAACTACAAGGATGACAATGCCGCCGCGCTGAAGTGGCTGAACGATTTCCACAATCCCTACCAGCTGGACATCCGCGACGAACAGGGCAGCCTCGGGCTGGACCTGGGCGTATATGGCGCGCCGGAAACCTTCCTCATCGATGCCCAAGGCATCATCCGCTACAAGCATGTCGGCGTGGTCGATGCCACGGTCTGGCGCGAGCAGCTGGCGCCGCTGTACCAGGGGCTGGTCGACGAGGCCCGGCCATGAGGCGCTGGCTCGCGGCCGTCGTGCTCGGCCTGAGCCTGGGCAGCGTTGCCCAGGCGGCCATCGATACCTACCAGTTCGCCGATGACGCCGAGCGCGAGCGCTATCACCAGCTGACCAAGGAACTGCGCTGCCCGAAGTGCCAGAACCAGGACATCGCCGACTCCAACGCGCCGATCGCCGCCGACCTGCGCCGGGAGATCTTCCGCATGCTCGGCGAGGGCAAGAGCAACCAGCAGATCGTCGATTTCATGGTCGATCGCTACGGTGACTTCGTGCGCTACAAACCAGCGCTCAGCGGGCGCACCTGGCTGCTCTGGTTCGGTCCGGGGATTCTCCTGGCCGGTGGATTCATGGTGCTGGTACTGATCGTCCGGCGCCGCCGCGGCAAGGCGTTGGCCGGCCCGGACGAACTGACCGCCGAAGAACGCGAGCGCCTCGCCAAACTGCTGAATAAAGAACAGACCCATGATTGATTTCTGGCTTAGCGCGGGCCTGCTGTTGCTGGCGGCCCTTGGTTTTCTGCTGATCCCCGTGCTGCGCGGCCGTCGCCAGCAGCACGAGCAAGACCGTACTGCCCTGAACGTGGCCCTGTACCAGGAGCGCATCGCCGAGCTGGGCGCGCAGCGCGAGGCCGGGGTGCTCGATGCCGAACAGTTGGCCAAGGGGCGCGACGAAGCGGCCCGTGAACTGCTGGCCGACACCGAGGGCACCGACGCCCCACGCCAGGGACGGCTGGGCAAGCCACTGCCGCTGCTGGCGGCGGTGCTGGTGCCGGTCTTGGGCCTGGGGCTGTACCTGCATTTTGGCGCCGCCGACAAGGTCGAGCTGACCCGTGAGTTTGCCCAGGCACCGAAGAACCTGCAGGACATGACCTCTCGCCTGGAGCGCACCGTGGCCGCCCAGCCGGACTCGGCCGAAAGCCTGTACTTCCTTGGGCGTGCCTACATGGCCGACGAGCGTCCGGCGGATGCGGCCAAGGCCTTCGAGCGGACCGTGGCCCTGGCCGGGCGCCAGCCCGAAGTGCTCGGGCAGTGGGCCCAGGCCTTGTATTTCGCCAACGGCAAGCAGTGGAGCCCGCAACTGCAGGCCTTGAGTGATGAAGCGCTGAAGGCTGATCCCAATGAGGTCACCAGCCTTGGTCTGCTCGGCATCGCCGCTTTCGAGGGCCAGCGTTACCAGGAGGCCATTGGTTACTGGCAGCGCTTGCTGGCCCAGCTGCCGGAAGGTGACGTCTCGCGCGCCGCGCTGCAGGGCGGTATCGACCGCGCCGCCGAGAGACTCGCCACGTCCGCTGGCCAGCCTGCCCAGGCGCCCGAGCAGGCCGTACGGCTCAAGGTGCGGGTCGAACTGGCCCCGGCGCTCAAGGACAAGGTCAAGGCCGGCGACACCGTGTTTATCTTCGCCCGTGCCAGCAATGGCCCGCCGATGCCATTGGCGGCCAAGCGCGTGACCGTGGCGCAGTTGCCGATCGAGGTCGAGCTCAGCGACGCCGACGCCATGCTGGCGCAGATGAAACTGTCCGACTTCGCCGAAGTCCAACTGGTTGCGCGCGTCTCCCGTGCGGGCCAGCCGACCCAAGGCGAATGGATCGGCCAGAGCGCACCGTTGCCCAGCAGCACCCAGGCAGCGCAACACCTGATCATCGACAGCCCTGATTTGTAAGAGAGCAGCCCCATGAACAGCTTCGTCCGCCTGACCGTGATCACCCTGGCACTGGGGCTTGGCGCCTGTACCGTGCAGCGGCCGGCCGAGCAGCCACCGCTGCCCCCGATCGAGAGCACGCCACCGCCCAGCGGCCCGGTGGTCAAGCCGCTGCCCGGCGGCAAGCCCAGCACCCCAGCGCCGACGCCGGCGCCCAAGCCCATGCCACGCACCTCTGCGAGCTTCGCTCCGCCACCCGGCGGTGCCAGCCATTGGGACCCCAAGCTTGGCGTCTACGTGCTGGAGAAAAAGACCAATACTTTCTACCGCCAGCGCACCTATTACCGCTGGGACAACGGCTGGAGCTGGTCCACCAGCCCTGAAGGCCCGTGGCAGGAAACCGACAGCAGTGGCGTGCCAGGCGGCCTGGGCCGGGCTTTCGCACAGTAGGTCAAGCTGCGCATAATGCGCCCTCGCATTGATCAGGAGAGGGCGCATGGGCAAGACCGTATTGGTATTGGTAGAGACCGTTGATGATTACCTGCCGTTGCTGGAAGCGGCAGGCTACCGCCTGATCCGCGCGCCCTCGCCCCAGCAGCGCAGCGCCGCCATTGCCCGTTACGCCGACACCATCGACGCCGTTCTCACCCGTGGTCCACTGGGCCTGACGGGGCAAGAGATCAACGCCTTGCCCACGTTGCAGATCATCTGCGTGATCGGCGCCGGTTACGAGCAGGTCGACCTCGCCGCCGCCGCTGCCCGTGGCATTACCGTGACCAACGGCGCTGGCGCCAATGCCAGCGCTGTCGCCGACCATGCCATGGCCATGTTGCTGGCGCTGCTGCGCAATCTGCTGCAGGCCGATGCCAGCACCCGCCGCGGCGAGTGGAACCGGGTGATCAGCCCGTCGGTGTCGGGCAAGCGCATCGGCATCATCGGCCTCGGCGCGGTCGGCCTGGCCATTGCCCGGCGCGCCAGCCAGGGTTTCGACATGCCCGTCAGCTACCACAATCGCACCGCGCGCGATGACGTGCCCTACACCTACTACGATAGCCCGCTGCATTTGGCCGAAGCGGTGGACATCCTCGTCATCGCCACCCCAGGCGGGGCCGGCACCCAGAAGCTGGTCGATGCCAGCGTGCTTGAAGCCCTGGGGCATGAGGGCTACCTGGTCAATATCGCCCGCGCCAGCGTGGTCAATACCCAGGCGCTGGTGCAGGCGTTGCAGCAGGGGCTTATCGCTGGGGCTGCGTTGGATGTGTTCGATGACGAGCCGCACGTTCCGCAGGCGCTCACGGTGTTGCCCAATACCTTGCTGACGCCCCATGTTGCCGGGCAGTCGCCTGAGGCTGCGCGGGATACGGTGGAGTTGGTGTTGCTCAATTTGCAGGCGTTCTTTGCGGGGGAGAGGGTTTTGACACCGGTTGTTTAGGGGTGGGATTACATTGATCCTGGTTACATTTACGGTTAGACGCGGAACCTGTAGAAGCGGGCTTGCCCCGCAATCGGTAGCGGCCGTAACGACAGTGACCTCAAGCAATCTGATACAACCGCGATGGCAGGCACGCTCCCACAGAGGGAGTGGGCGGTAGACACAAAGTCGCGGATGGACGCAGAATCTGTAGGAGCGGGCTTGCCCCGCGATCGGGCGCGTAGCGGCCGTAAGACCAGTGACTCGGAATAACCTGATACACCGCGATTGCAGGGGTTGGGCTGCTTTGCAGCCTATCGCAGCCGGTCCGGCGCTCCGGCAAGGCACGCACACAGTGGCCAGGCGACAACCAACCCGGGTACAACCACCGCCCACTGCTAGACTCCAAATCTGCCCTCCAACAGGAGCCTACCCCATGTCCCTGGAAAAACACGGCAGCTGCCTCTGCGGCGCGATCAAGGTCACGGTGGTGCTGGACAACGCCAGCGTCAATGCCTGCCACTGCAGCATGTGCCGCAAGTGGGGCGGCGGCCCGCTAATGGTGGTGCACAGCACCCAGCAAGCACGCTACAGCGGTGCCGAGCCGAGCATCTACGATTCTTCCGATTGGGCCCAGCGTGGCTTCTGCAGCCAGTGCGGTACGCACCTGTTCTATCGCCTGAAGGCCGGAGGCTTCGACGCCGTCCCTGTTGGGATACTGGAGGGCGACACCGATTGGAATTTCGACCTGCAGGTCTACGTGGACGAAAAGCCGGCCTTCTACTGTTTCGCCAACCCGACCCAGGAAATGACCGGCCAGCAGGTCATGGAGCAGTTCAGCTAGACCTGCTCGTGCCCCACATCCAGTTCCTGCAGCGTGGGGGACCAGTGGGCAGCGGCGGCGATCGTGTGGGCCGACGGTGGCAGGCGCTCGTCGAGGCACCAGCATGAAACTTCTCGCGGCCTTGCAAAACCGGCGCATTCCTGAGAAAAGGCGGGCTTGAAATCCGCCTCAAGAGAGCCAGCATGAGCAGTGAACTGCAAGTAACCGACATCCACGAAGGCGACGGCAAGGCCGTGGTCAAGGGCGCCCTGATCACCACCCAGTACACCGGCTGGCTGGCCGATGGCAGCGAGTTCGATTCCTCCTGGTCACGCGGTAAGCCGTTCCAGTGTGTGATCGGTACCGGGCGAGTGATCAAAGGGTGGGACCAGGGCCTGATGGGCATGCGCGTCGGCGGCAAGCGCAAACTGCTGGTGCCGGCGCACTTGGGCTACGGCGAGCGCGCCGTCGGATCTATCCCGCCAAACGCAGACCTGACCTTCGAGATCGAACTGCTCGAGGTGTTGACCCGCGACGATTGAGCGGTGACTTAATACGGAAACATGCCCGGACTAAAGTTCATCGGGCTCAAGGATGACACCTCAGGGATGAACCAATCGGCTGTATGACACTCTGATGCTCGCTCGCTTGCAGGACGCAAACCTGAGGAACTTTCCGGCGCAAGCCGTGGAAGTCAGGTTGGGGGCAGCCAATCCCTTTCGCCGCAAGAGTCCCTCTTCATGAAGTTGCCTGCTTTGGTTGTCCGTCACCGTCACCTGCTGATGGGTATGGGGTTTGCCGCTGTCGTTGCGCCGTTGGTGCTTGAGGTGGTGGAAAGCCGTGCCGAGCCGGTCGATGGGACCCAGACCCTGGTGTTCCTGCGCCATGCCGAGAAACCCGGCGAAGGTCTGGGCCAGCTCAACTGCCAGGGGCTCAACCGCGCGCTTGACCTGGCGACCCTGCTCCCCGAGAAATTCGGCAACGCCGACTATGTCTTTGCCGCCAACCCCTCGCGCCATGTCGAGGAGGGTAGCCGCGACGATACGTACAGCTATATTCGTCCGCTGATGACCATCAGCCCCAGCGCGATCAAGCTGGGCTTGCCGGTGAACATCGACTTCGGTGCCAACGACACCGACGACCTCGCCGAAGAGCTGCTCAGCGACAAGTACCGTAACGCAACGGTCTATACCGCCTGGTCACACGGCTACCTGCCCGACCTGATCAACGCCGTGGCCGGCAAGGCGCTGGGTGAGAAACAGGTGATCACCGACGAGTGGAACGGCGACGATTTCGACTCCCTCTACGTCCTGACCCTGACCTGGCACGATGGCAAGGCCAGCCTGCTCAGCCGCAACTACCGCCAGGGGCTCAATGGCGGCGAGCAGGCCTGCCCGAGCTGAATGCGCTCAGGCCTAGCGACCAAAGCGCATCGGCCAACCGATGATCCGCTTGGCCCGAGGCGTCGCATAGGTCCTCACTTTCGAGGTGCTCAAGCCCAGGCGCACCAGTGACTCGGCGATGGTCACCGCCGCGCTGACGCCGTCGACCACCGGCACGCCGGTGCGCTGGCGGATCTGCTCGTCGAGTCCGGCCATCCCCCCGCACCCCAGGCAGATCACTTCTGCCTTGTCGTCCCGCACCGCGCGCTCGGCCTGGTGGACGATGGCCTCCACCGCCCGTTGCGGATCGGCTTCCAGCTCCAGCACCGCCAGGCCGCTGGCGCGCACCGAGGCGCAGCGGTCGTAGAGGCCCGACAGTTTGAGGCGGTCTTCGATCAATGGCACGGTACGGTCCAGGGTGGTCACCACCGAGTAGGCATGGCCCAAGTACATGGCCGTGCTGGCGGCCGCGTCGGTGATGTCCACCACCGGCACGTCGAGCAGCTCCTGCAGGCCTTCGCGGCCATGTTCGCCGTAGCCGGCCTGGATCACCGCATCGAAGGGTTCCTCATAGGCCATGACCCGATCCATGACGGCGATGGCAGCCAGGTAGCTCTCGAAGTTGCCCTCGACCGACTCGGCCCCGAACCAGGGCGTCAGGCCGACGATCTCGGTGCCCGGCGCGGCGACACTGCGCGCCTGTTCGGCAATGGCCTGGGTGATGGCCTCAGTGGTGTTGACGTTGACGATCAGAATGCGCATGAACGGCTCTCCGCAATCAATGGCTGCTGTGGTCGACGGCGATGCTTTCACCGCTGACGTCCAGGTAATGGGCATGGCGTGGCGCGATCAACAGGTAGAGGGCGGCGGCGATGCCGGCCCCGATCAGCCAGGAGAAGGGCGCGACGCTGTGGAAGTTCGGCACCAGCGCCAGGACGATCGCCAGCAGCGCCGCCGGGATGAACGCGGCGAGCGCGCGCAGGTTGATGCCGCGGTGGTAGTGATAGGCGCCGCTGGGGTGCTCGCTGTACAGCTCAGGCACGTTGACCTGGCCTTTGCGCAGCAGCCAGTAGTCGGCCATGATCACGCCATACAGCGGGCCGAGCAGGGCGCCGAGGCCGGAGAGAAAGTAGACGATCACCAGCGGGCTGTTGTACAGGTTCCACGGCAGGATCAGCACCGCCAGCGTTGCGCTGATCAAGCCGGCGCGGCGGAAGTTCAGGTGGCGTGGCGCCAGGTTGCTGAGGACGAAGGCCGGCGCGACGAAGTTGGCCATGATGTTCACCGCCACGGTGACGATCAGGAAGGCCAGGCAACCCAGGACCAGGAACAGCGTGTTGGGGATGGTTGCGACGATCTGCGTCGGGCTGTCGATGATCTGCCCGTTGATCTGGAACTGCGCCCCGCACAGCACCACCGTGATCACGGCGAAGACCAGGATGTTGACCGGCAGGCCCCAGAAATTGCCGACGCGGATGGTCTTGCGGCACGGCGAGGAGCGCGCGAAGTCGCAGAAATTGAGCACCAGCGTGCCGTAGATGGCCAGCCACAGTGCACCACCGGCAAAGATGTTGCGCCACATCTCGAAGCCCGTCAGCGGCTCGGCCACCGACCAGGCGATGCGCGCATCGGCCTGGAAGTACATCCACCCGGCGAGGCTGGCCACGGTGAGCAGGATCACCGGACCGGCAAAGGCTTCGTAGCGCCGTACCATCTCCATGCCGTAGGCCAGAATCACCAGTTGCACCAGCCAGATCGCCACGAAGCACACCCAGCCCAGGCTCGACAGGCCCAGCAGGCTGTCCTGGTCGTAGGCCGCCAGGTGCGGCCAGACGGCGGTGAGCAGGACGCGCAACACCACCGAGGCCAGGTAGGTCTGGATGCCGAACCAGGCGATGGCGATCACCGCGCGGATCAGCGCCGGTAGCTGCGCGCCGTGGATACCGAAGGCGATGCGGCTGATCACCGGAAAGGGCACGCCGGTCTTCTGTCCCATATAGCCGGACAGGTTCATGAAGAAGTACACCAGCGCGGCACCGATCGCCAGCGACAGCAGGATCTGCCAGCCACCCAGGCCTAGTGCGAACAGCCCCATGGCGAACGAGTAGTTGGCGATGTTGTGCACGTCGTTGGTCCACAGCGCGAAGATGCTGTAGCGCCCCCAGCGCCGTCCTTCGGCCCGGGTTGGAGCGAGGTCACGATTATGCAGGCGGGGGCTGATTTCCACCGCGGGCGGTGCGCCGGCAAACGTGGAGGAGGGGCTAGAGCTGGCAACGGAAAGTTCAGGGGCAAGGTCGAGGCTGTTACTCATTCGTCAGGCTCCTGATGCGTGCGGACTGCGATGGAGCGGGCATGCGCACGGGCGCGCCATCTCGTCGGTGCAGGCGTTGGCATCACTGGTTCAGGGCGTGAGCAACCGGATTTGAAGCGGCCGCTCGCAGCATTGTGTGTGTATGTTTTGTTAGATTTGTATACAAAACGCCTACACGCTAAAGCCAGTTTTATGCCAGTGAGTTTACAAGATCGAACGGATGCTTATTTCAAAGTTGTATCGGGGAAAGTTAACTTTATGAAAATAGGTAAATATAAGCTGACCAATCGAACAATTTTATTTTTTATTACTTCCAATTAGTTGATCAATTGGTCAAATAAGTTGCTGGTGAAAATGTAACAAGAAGGTGCATTGCTCGATTAAGTGCACACAAAAATGGCACCTAAGGTGACATTTTTGTGTACAAAATTTGATCGGGTCACTTCATCGGCGGCAGCCGGCGTTTCACCGAGGTCTTCTTGATGATCGCGGTATTGGTTTCCGCCAACACATTGAGGCGGTCCAGCAAGGTGTCGAGCTGTTCCATGGAGCGCACCTGCAGGCGGGCGATGAAGCAATCCTCACCGGTAACCTTGTCGCATTCGGTGAACTCCGGGATGGCGATGATCTGGCGTTCCACCTCTTGCAGTTGCCCAGGCAGCGGACGAATGCGCACGATTGCCTGGAGCTGGTAGCCAAAGCAGCGTGGATCGATCTCGACGGTATAGCCGCGCAGCACGCCTCTTTCCTCCAGGCGGCGCAGACGCTCGCTGACGCTGGGCGCGGAGAGGCCGCTGAGCTGCGCCAGGGCCTTGAGCGAGCGGCGTGAGTCTTCCATCAGGGCCGTGATCAGCAGTTGGTCGATAGCGTCGGTCATACTGTCCTCGTGGGTAAAAACAGAAATGTGCCTTGATAGTAAAGGTAGATATCAGTTTTTGCCTTGCTTAGCCGCTGGAGGGTGCCTCACAGCCTTGGGCATACTGTTGCCATCGTTGAAGGAGGTGTGAGATGGACAGTTCGCTACGTCGCGGTTCGTTGGAAATGGTCGCCGCCATGCTGATTTCCGGGACCATTGGCTGGTTCGTGCTGGTGTCCGGGCAGCCGGTGCTGGACGTGGTGTTCTGGCGCTGTGTATTCGGGGCCGGGACCTTGCTGTTGATCTGCGCGGCCATGGGCTTTCTGAAACCGGGTGTACTCAGCCGCACCACCTTCCTGCTGGCGCTGGTGAGCGGTGTGGCGATCGTCGGCAACTGGGTCCTGCTGTTCGCCTCCTACTCGCGGGCCTCGATCGCCATCGGTACGGCGGTGTACAACGTCCAGCCCTTCATGCTGGTAGGGCTTGCCGCGCTGTTTCTCGGTGAGAAGATCACCCCGCCCAAGCTGCTCTGGCTGAGTCTGGCCTTTGTCGGCATGCTCGCCATCGTCAGTGCCCACGGCAGCGAGCAGGGCAGCGGCAGCGATTACCTGGTGGGCATCGCCCTGGCCTTGGGCGCAGCCCTGCTGTATGCGGTGGCGGCCTTGATCATCAAGCGATTGAGCGGTACGCCACCGCACCTGATCGCGTTGGTGCAGGTGTGCACCGGCATTCTGCTGCTGGCGCCCTGGGCCAATGTCGGCGGCCTGCCCACCGAGGTTCCCGCGCTGGCCAGCCTGGTGACCCTGGGCCTGGTTCACACCGGCGTCATGTACGTGTTGCTGTACAGCGCCATCCAGCGCCTGCCCACGGCGCTGACCGGCGCGCTGTCGTTCATCTACCCGATCGCCGCGATCCTGGTCGACTGGGTCGCCTTCGGTCACCGTCTGCACCTGCTGCAGTGGGTGGGCGTGGCGGCCATCCTGCTGGCTGCGGCGGGCATGCAGCAGGGCTGGTGGTTCCGATCGGCTGCGCGGCGAGCAGTGGTCAAGCCGGAGTAAGCCTGCGCTGGGCGATGGGAGTAGAATGCTCTCCTTTTCGTTTTGCGACCTTGCCATGACTTCAGTGATCCACACCCTAGAGCAACAGTTGCTCGCGGCCCTTGACCCCGCTCCGGAAGAAACCCGCCGCCTGTTCCATGGCCGTGGCCGTTGCTGGCCGGGGCTCGAGCAGATCACCGTCGACTGGCTACAGGGCGTGCTGCTGGTGGCCTTGTTCCGCGAACCGGACGAGGGCCAGCTGGCGCAGCTGGAGGCGATGCTGCGCTCGCTGGCCGAGCGAGCGCAATGGAGCGGCCAGGCGATCCTGCTGCAGCACCGTTACCTGCCGGACAGCCCTGGGCAATGGTTGCTGGGCGAGCCCTGCCAGCAACGCGAAGTGGTCGAGGATGGGCTGAAGTACCTGCTGGACCTTGGGGTACGGCAGAACAACGGCCTGTTCCTCGACATGCGCTATGGCCGTCGCTGGGTGCGGGACCAGGCGGCGGGCAAGCGCGTGCTTAACCTGTTCGCCTACACCTGCGGCTTCTCGGTGGCGGCGATTGCCGGCGGCGCCGAACAGGTGGTCAACCTGGACATGGCCAAGGCTGCGCTGAGCCGCGGTCGCGACAACCACCGGCTCAATGGCCATGACCTGGGCCAGGTGGCCTTTCTCGGCCATGAGCTGTTCAAGTCGTGGGGCAAGGTGCGCAAGTACGGCCCCTATGACCTGATCATCATCGACCCGCCGACCTTCCAGAAGGGCAGCTTCGCCCTGACCCAGGATTACGCCAAGATCCTGCGCCGCTTGCCGGAGCTGCTGACGGCGGGCGGGACGGTGCTGGCCTGTGTGAACGACCCAGCGATTGGCCCGGACTTCCTGATCCAGGGCATGGCCGAGCAGGCGCCTGGCCTGCGCTTCGTCGAGCGGCTGGAGAACCCGCCGGAGTTTCCGGATGCGGATCCGGCGGGTGGTTTGAAAGCCTTGATATTCAGGCAAGATCGCTAGAACCGCGGGCTCAGGCCCCGGTAGGCGCGGGCAAGCCGGTCAGGCTGTCTCTGCGCGCATTCCGGCGGGCATGGGATACAGCTGCGCGAAGCTGACGTTATCGGTCTGGTCCACACGCTTTTTCAGCCGCTCGTTGAACGCGCGGCTCACTGCATACTGCCCGCCAGAAATGGTGCGGAACTGGGCAGTGAGTACGAACCCGTTCAAGTCCATCCGATCGACCCCGAACACCTCCAAGGGCCCCTGCAGGTTGATGCGCAGCAGTGGATCGTTGCTGATCGACTGGCCAACCTCATGGATCAGCCCCAAGGACGCATCGACATCACTGTCGTAGGTGAACTGCACCGAGAAGAACGCATAGGCGAACTGCCGCGACTGGTTGGTGACGGCCTTGATCTGGCCGAACGGCACCGAATGCACGAAGCCCTTGCCGTCACGCAGGCGCAGGGTGCGGATGGTCAGGCTCTCCACCGTACCGGCGTGGCCGGAGTCGAGCACCACCCAGTCGCCGATGGCAATGGTGTCTTCGATGAGGATGAACAGCCCAGTGATCACGTCCTGCACCAGCTGCTGTGAGCCGAAACCGATGGCCAGGCCCACCACCCCGGCACCGGCCAGCAGCGGCGCGACGTTGATGCCCAGGTTGGCCATGGTGGTGATGGTGCAGATCACCACCAGGATGATCTTGATGGCATTGCGCAACATCGGCAGGATGGTCCGCACCCGCGTGCTTGGCTGGCGTGTGGTGCGCCGACCCACGGCGGGCTTGAGCGCCTCCTGGATGGCGGTGTCGAGCACCACCCAGAGCAGCCAGGTCACCAGCAGGATCAGGCCGATGCTGCTCAGTGAATCGCTGATTGCCCGGCCCAGGCTGTTGCGCAGGGCGAAGTCGATCACCGAGAAGCCCCAGATGCGTCCGAGCAACTCGATGAAGGCCACCGCCATGACAATGCGCAGCAGCGCATGGGCCAGGCTGCGCAGCAGCTCCTTGTAGGGGCGAAGCTTGGGCGGCGGGTTGTTTTCGCGCGGCGTGAACAGGTGCTGCAGCACGGTGCTGAGGAACACCGTGCCGACCAGCAGCACCGTGGTGAGCAAGGCCTTCTGCAGGGCTTTCTGGCTTTCCTCGCCGGCGCCGATCAGGTGGATCGCCGAGACCATGATCATCAGCAGGATCGGCAGGTACCAGACATTGGAAAAGACCCGCAGGGTCTCCTGCAGGGCGCGGTGTTGCAGACGGTCCTTGAGCGAACGATTGCGGATCAGGTGCGCCACGGGGCGGCGCAGGCGGATCACCAGGCTGGCGAATACCAGGGTCGCCAGCAGGCCGGTGAACACGGCAATGCTGCTGGTGATGTTACCCCCGAGCTGGCGGGCGATCTGTGCGCTGGTCAGCGCGTCGCTCCAGGCCGCGAGAAAGCCGATCATGAACAGCGGCCGTGGCGCCAGGCGGCGGATCACCGCGACCGCGCTGCGCTTGTGGCCGGCATCGAACACGGTGATCAGGCACAGAATGATCGAGGTGGAGAACAGCCCGCTGCTGGTGGCATAGGCCAGGCTCAAGCCCAGCGCGCGCGCCACCGACGGGTCGAGGAAGCGGCTGGCGTACAGCGTCAACGGCAGGCTGGCCAGGGCGGGCAGGGTGTAAGGCAGCAGGTAGCCGAGCAGGCTATGCAGCCGCTTGCGCCGGCCCAGCCACTGGCTGCGGGCGCTACGCCTGGCGGCCCGGCGGCCCAGGGTGGTAAGGACCCCGAAGCTTGCGGCCCAGGCCAGGGTCAGCAGCAGAAAATCTCCGGTCAGTTGCAGCGAGTCGCTGGCCGAGTGACGGGACACCAGGCGCTGCATTTCCTTGGCTGCACGGTCGTTGCGCAGGCGCCAGGCATCGACCAGGTGAGCATCGAGGTCCAGGTCCTTGGCGGCGCTGTCCAGGCCGTCGGCCAGGGCGCCGAGCAGGCCGCCCTGGAGCATGGGCTCGGGTTCGGCCGGGGTTTCCTCGGCAGGGACTGGCTCGGCAGCCAGCAAGTGAGTGCTCAGCAGACAGCCAAGCAGAAGCAGGGAAAGACGACGCAGCACTGGAGTACTCCTTGGTCCGGGGCGAGCGGGGAAGGGGTTACTCAAGGAACTGATTGGTCAAGTGGCGGGAAAGTTCGATGCGTGTGTCATTCTCGTATGCCGCCAACGCCCTCCTGTAGGCGTGCGCCTACAGGAGGGCGTTGGCGGGTGGCGGTTATTGCCCGCTGTAGATCTGGTCGAACACACCACCGTCGTTGAAGTGGGTTTTCTGCACGGTGCGCCAGTCACCGAAGGTCTTCTCCACCGACAGGAAGTCGACTTTCGGGAAACGGTCGGTGTACTTGGCCAGCACGGTGGCATCGCGCGGGCGCAGGTAGTTGTTGGCGGCGATTTCCTGGGCGGCGGGCGACCACAGGTACTTCAGGTATTCCTCGGCCGCCGCGCGGGTGCCTTTTTTCTCCACGACCTTGTCCACCACGCTGACCGGCGGCTCGGCCTCGGCGGAGACACTGGGGTAGATCACTTCGAACTGGTCGCGCCCGAACTCGCGGGCGATCATCTCGGCTTCGTTCTCGAAGGTCACCAGCACATCGCCAATCTGGTTGGTCATGAAGGTGGTGGTGGCGGCGCGGCCGCCGGTGTCCAGCACCGGTGCCTGCTTGAACAGCTTGCCGACGAAGTCGCGGGCCTTGGTCTCGTCACCGCCGTTCTTGAGCACGTAGCCCCAGGCCGAGAGGTAGGTGTAGCGGCCGTTGCCGGAGGTCTTGGGGTTGGGCACGATCACCTGTACGCCGTCCTTGAGCAGGTCAGGCCAGTCCTTCAGCGTCTTGGGGTTGCCTTTGCGGACAATGAACACGGTGGCCGAGGTGAACGGCGCGCTGTTGTTCGGCAGGCGGCTGACCCAGTTGTCCGGCACCAGCTTGCCATTGTCGACCAGGGCATTGATGTCGGTGGCCATGTTCATGGTGATGACATCGGCCGGCAGGCCGTCGATCACCGAACGTGCCTGCTTGCTCGAGCCGCCGAAGGACATCTGCACAGTGACCTTCTCGTTGTGCTCGGCCTCCCAGTGCTTTTGGAACGCGGGGTTATAGTCCTTGTAGAAATCGCGCATCACGTCGTAGGAAACGTTTAACAGAGTAGGTGCGGCCTGGGCCAGGTTGCCCAGTGCGAGGCCAGCGGCCAGCAGCGAGGCGCTGAAGAGTCTTTTCACGACGCGTTCCTTGTTCTAGTCGGGGTTAACGGCATTCTGCCAGCGACTATAGCGGTTCGCTAACGGCCGTTTAAAGAACAAAAAACGCTTTGTTTATAACGCTGTCAGTGCTGGCCGCGACGAGGCCGGTGCCGCGACCCCGAAGCCGCGGCTATTGCTTGGGGAACAAGGCATTGCCACAACGCGAACAGAACGCCGCGTCATGCTCGTGGTTCTTCTTGGCGCAGGTCGGGCAGTCCTGCTGCAGCTGTTCGCCACGCAGGGCGTTGGCCAGCTCCGCGGTGAAGATGCCGGTAGGCACGGCGATGATCGAGTAACCGGTGATCATGACCAGCGCTGACAGCACCTGGCCCAGGGACGTCGTGGGTACGATATCCCCATAGCCGACGGTGGTGAGGGTGACAATGGCCCAGTAGATGCCCTTGGGAATGCTGGTGAAGCCATGCTCGGGGCCTTCGATGACGTACATCAAGGTGCCGAACACGGTAACCAGGGTCGAAACGCTGACCAGGAATACGATTATCTTTTGCTTGCTGCCACGCAGTGCCGCGAGGAGGTAGTTGGCCTGCTTGAGGTACGGGCTGAGCTTGAGCACGCGGAAGATCCGCAGCATGCGGATCACCCTGACGATCAGCAGGTACTGGGCATCGCTGTAGTACAGGGCGATGATCCCCGGCACGATCGCCAGCAGGTCGACCAGGCCATAGAAGCTGAAGGCGTAGCGCAACGGCTTGGGCGAGGTGTACAGGCGCGTGAGGTATTCGACCAGGAAGATTGCCGTGAAACCCCACTCGATTCCGGCCAGCACCCCGCCATAGCCGCGGTGCACCGCATCGATGCTGTCGAGGATCACCGTCACCAGGCTGGCGAGGATGATCAACAGGAGAATCTTGTCGAAGCGCCGACCGGCGATGGTATCGCTCTGGAAGACCACGACATACAACCGTTCGCGCCAGGTTTGCGGGGTGTCCATGGGTGCGGCGTATTTCCTGGAGGGTGAAGCTACAGCCTAGGAGGCTCGCGGGCGGTTGTGCAACTGCCGCGTTGCGCAACCTTGCGCTTGGCTGCGTTCAGGCTCGGTGGCGCCAGGTGCAGTAGCCAACAGGCCATGACGAAGGGGGCGGTGAGTCCAGGCAGCGGCAACGATGCTGAGAGAATCTGCAGGCCTATTGCCGCGCAAATGGCGTAGAGCGGCAACCAGGGGGTCTTGTCTGCCTGGCTGAAGGCTAATGCCGCAAGTGCCGCGTTGAAGCCAGCCAACCCCATCCAGGCAGTCTGGGCCTCACCCATGATCAAGGCAACGCTGCCCCCCAGCGCCGAGCCGAGCAGTGCCCACAACGTCGCGTAGCGATTGGCGATGAACAGGCCTGTGGCGATCAGCAAGCCCGCCAGCGGCGTGTCGAGCAGGAAGATCTGGCCCAACCCCCGGGCCAGGGCGTACAGCGGGTTGGCCTCCACCGGCGCGCTGCTCGCAGCGGGTTCAGCCAGTGACAGCACGCCCCAGCCGAGCAGGACAAAGGGCGCGGTATAGGCCGCAAGGCCGTTGCCCGGGCGCTTGAGCCACTGGTGCACGAGGATGCTGCTCAGGCCGCCAGCGGCAATGATCAGCGGTGGCAGAATTGCCGACCAGGGCAGGGCGTGACTGATCAGCAGCCCGATCAGCACGCCGTTGTAGCTGTAGAGCCCGCTCTGCCGGTCGGCGCGGTCGTAGCCACGGCGCTGGGCCGTGAGCAAGCCGGCCAGGGCACCGAGCAGGGCGCCGCCGACCAGTTCGGGGGCGGTCAGGAGAATGGCCAGCAGGCAGCACAGGCCGCACAGCGGATGGCGCTGCAGCAGGACCTGGCTGAAGCCATTGAGCAAGGCCGTGGCCCAGTCGGGGCACGGATTGACGAAATTTTTGGTGTACATGGGCAGTCGGGAAGGTGGGTGGGTAAGCGGTGGGCCTCTAGTGGGCCTCGGTTTTCCGCGGGTCTATGTGCGTGAACTTCTTCGCTGGCAAGTCGCAGCGCCGAACCGCAGCTCTCAGGTACAGCGCCGCTTTCAAGGCTTGCACCGTACCTGGGGGCTGATCTTGCCAGCGAAGAGGGGGCCTCAGATCAACGTTTCTATACGCAGGGTATTGGTCGATCCTGGCTTGCCAAAAGGCACACCTGCGGTGATCAGCAAGGTGTCTCCCAGGCTGGCCATGCCTTGGGCCTGGGCGATCTCGAGGGCGGTGGAGCAGATCTCGTCGACCTGGCGCAGGCGGTCGTTGACCACCGAGTGCACGCCCCAGGTCACGCTCAGGCGCCGGGCCGTGGCCAGGTTGGGCGTCAGGTTGAGGATCGGTGCCCGTGGCCGTTCGCGGGCCGCGCGCATCGTCGAGGCGCCCGACTCGCTGTAGTTGACCAGTACCGCCACCGGCAGGATGCCGCTGATCCGACGGATCGCGCAACTGATGGCGTCGGAGGCAGTGGCCTCGGCCTTGGGCCGACCGACGTCGAGCTGGGCCTGGTAATCAGGGCCGTTCTCGACCTGGCGGATGATCTTGCTCATCATCTGCACCGCTTCGAGCGGATAGTCACCGGAGGCGGTCTCGGCCGACAGCATCACCGCGTCAGCACCTTCGGCCACGGCATTGGCCACGTCGGTGACTTCGGCGCGGGTCGGGGCTGGCGAGAAGCGCATGGACTCGAGCATCTGCGTAGCCACTACTACTGGCTTGCCGAGCTGGCGGCAGGTGTTGATGATCTGCTTCTGGATCTGCGGCACGCTTTCGGCCGGCACCTCTACGCCCAGGTCACCGCGAGCGACCATGATCGCGTCGGCTGCCTCGGCGATCGCCTGCAACTGGGTCACCGCCGAAGGCTTCTCGATCTTTGCCATCAGGTAGGCGCGGTCCTGGATCAGCGCACGGGCCTCGGCGATGTCCTCGGGACGCTGGACGAACGACAGGGCCACCCAGTCCACCCCAAGCTCCAGGCCGAAGGCCAGGTCGCGGCGGTCCTTGGCTGTCAGCGGGCTGAGCTCGAGCACCGCCTGGGGTACGTTGACCCCCTTGCGGTCGGACAGCTCGCCGCCGGCAAGCACTTCGGTGTCGATGGCGTCGCTGTGCTTGGCGGTCACCCGCAGGCGCAGCTTGCCGTCATCGAGCAGCAAGTCCATGCCCGGCTCAAGTGCAGCGATGATCTCCGGGTGTGGCAGGTTGACCCGCCGGCTGTCGCCCGGTGTCTCGTCCAGGTCCAGGCGCAGCGCCTGGCCCCGCTGCAGTTGGACCTTGCCCTCGGCGAACCGGCCCACGCGCAGTTTGGGGCCCTGCAGGTCCATGAGGATGCCCAGTGGGTAGTTCAGCTGGCTCTCGACCTCACGGATCCACTGGTAGCGCAGCGCGTGGTCGGCATGTTCGCCGTGGCTGAAGTTCAGGCGGAAGATGTTCACCCCGGCCTCGACCAATTGGCGGATGTCGTCGATGCCCTGGATCGCAGGGCCGAGGGTGGCAAGGATTTTGACTTTTTTGTCAGGCGTCATGATTGCGAAGTCTCGAGGATCAGGATGGCGCGGAAGTCATTGACGTTGGTACGCGTCGGTTCGGTGACGATCAGCGCGTCGAGCGCGGCGAAATAGCCGTAGCCGTTGTTGTTGTCCAGCTCGTCGGCGGCGGACAGGCCCAGGGCCTGGGCGCGGGCGTAGCTGTCCGGGGTCATCAGGGCGCCAGCGTTTTCTTCCGAACCGTCGATGCCGTCGGTGTCGCCCGCCAAGGCATAGACGCCGGGCAGGCCCTTGAGGCTTTCGGTCAGGCTGAGGAGAAACTCGGCGTTGCGTCCGCCACGGCCATTGCCGCGCACGGTCACGGTGGTCTCGCCGCCGGAGAGGATCACGCAGGGCGCGGGCAGCGGTTGGCCGTGTTGGACGATCTGCCGGGCGATGCCGGCATGGACCTTGGCTACCTCGCGTGCCTCGCCTTCCAGGTCGCCCAGGATCAGCGGGCTGAAGCCGGCCTGGCGGGCTTTCACCGCGGCAGCCTCCAACGACTGCTGCGGCCGGGCGATCAGCTGGAAGTGGCTGCGCGCCAGCGCCGGGTCGCCGGCCTTGACCGTTTCCGAGGCCGGGTTGTTGAGCCAGTCGATGACCGCCTTGGGCGCGTCGATCGCGTAGCGCTTGAGGATCGCCAGGGCCTCGGCCGAGGTGCTTGGGTCGGCCACGGTGGGGCCGGAGGCAATGACCGTGGCCAGGTCCCCCGGCACGTCGGAAATGGCATAGGTATAGACCGTGGCTGGCCAGCAGGCCTTGGCCAGGCGGCCGCCCTTGATCGCCGAGAGGTGCTTGCGCACGCAGTTCATCTCGCCGATGGTGGCGCCAGACTTGAGCAACGCCTTGTTGATCTGTTGCTTGTCGGCCAGGGTGAGGCCTTCGGCCGGCAGTGCCAGCAGCGCCGAGCCGCCCCCGGAAAGCAGGAAGATCACCCGGTCGCTTTCGCTGAGGTTGCCGACCCGTTCCAGCACACGCTTGGCCACCGCCAGGCCGGCGGCGTCGGGGACCGGGTGGGCGGCTTCGACCACCTCGATCTTCTGGCAGTTGGCGCCATGGCCGTAGCGAGTCACGACCAGCCCGGACACTTCACCCTGCCAGCTGCGCTCGACCACTTCGGCCATGGCCGCGGCAGCCTTGCCGGCACCGATGACGATGACGCGGCCGCTGCGATCGCGGGGCAGGTGCGGTTCGAGGACCTGGCGAGGGTGCGCGGCGTCGATGGCTGTATCGAACAGCTCGCGGAGAATTTTTTGCGGATCGACCGACATGGCAGGCTCCCAATCTTATTGTTCTGCAGAATCGAAAACGCCCCCGGTTCTGCCTCCGTGCAGGCCGAACCAGGGGCGGTGTTGCTCGTGGCTACCGTCAGACGGCACTGCTACCTGGAGCGGCCTTGTGCCGCGATCGGCCGCGCAGCGGTCGTAACCTGCGCATGCGGGGTGTCAGAAAGGCCGCATTGGCAGTTTCTACGACCGCTTTGCGGCCGATCGCGGCGCAAGGCCGCTCCTACAGCGGGCTTACTGGTCGTCGCGGATCGAGAAGTTGGCCATGTGCTCCAGCCCCTTGATCAGCGCCGAGTGGTCCCAGTTGCCGCCACCGAGGGCGACGCAGGTGCTGAACACTTGTTGGGCGTTGGAGGTGTTGGGCAGGTTGATACCCAGTTCCTTGGCGCCCTGCAGGGCCAGGTTGAGGTCTTTCTGGTGCAGGTTGATGCGGAAGCCCGGGTCGAAGGTGCCTTTGATCATGCGCTCGGCATGCACTTCAAGAATCTTCGAGGAGGCGAAGCCGCCCATCAATGCTTCACGCACCTTGGCGGGGTCGGCGCCGTTCTTGGCGGCGAACAGCAGGGCTTCACCGACGGCCTGGATGTTCAAGGCGACGATGATCTGGTTGGCGACCTTGGCGGTCTGGCCGTCACCGCTGCCACCGACGTGGGTGATGTTCTTGCCCATGGCCTGGAACAGCGGCAGGGCGCGCTCGAAGGCGTTCGGGCAACCGCCGACCATGATGCTCAGAGTCGCGGCCTTGGCGCCGACTTCACCGCCGGAGACCGGGGCGTCGAGGTAGGTGGCGCCGGTGGCCTTGATCTTCTCGGCGAAGACCTTGGTGGCGGTCGGTGAGATCGAGCTCATGTCGATCACTACCTTGTTCGGGCCGACGCCCTGGGCCACACCATTATCACCGAACAGGACGCTCTCGACCTGCGGGGTGTCGGGGACCATGACGATGATGAACTCGGCTTCCTGCGCCACTTCCTTGGGGTTGGCCAGGGCGACGGCACCGGCGGCGACCAGCTCGGCCGGCGCGGCGTCGTGGTGGGTGGAGAGGAACAGGCTGTGACCCGCCTTTTGCAGGTTCTGGGCCATTGGTTTGCCCATGATGCCTGTGCCGATGAAACCGATTTTAGCCATGAGAGTTTGCCTCTTTGTAATTGTAAATCTCAGGTACGGTGGGAGCCCCTGTAGGAGCAGGCTTGCCCGCGATGCGATCAAGCGGGCATTGCGCGCGACAGGGCTGACGCATTCGCGGGCAAGCCCGCTCCCACATGGGTCTTGAGCCAGCCCAGGCCCGCCTCGGTGGTGGTCAGCGGCTTGTATTCGCAGCCGACCCAGCCCTGGTAGCCGATACGGTCTAGGTGCTCGAACAGGAAGCGGTAGTTGATCTCGCCGGTGCCTGGCTCGTTGCGGCCAGGGTTGTCGGCCAGCTGCACGTGGTTGATCACGCCAAGGTTGGTCTCCAGGGTGCGCGCCAGGTCACCTTCCATGATCTGCATGTGGTAGATGTCGTACTGCAGGAACAGGTTGCTGCTGCCCACTTCGGCCTGGATCTCCAGGGCCTGCTGGGTGGTGTTCAGGTAGAAGCCGGGGATGTCGCGGGTATTGATCATCTCCATGACCAGCTTGATCCCGGCGGCCTGCAGCTTGTCGGCGGCGTACTTGAGGTTGTCGACGAAGGTCTTGCGCACGGTGGCGCAATCGGGACCCTGCGGACGGATGCCGGCCAGGCAGTTGATCTGGGTGTTGCCCAGGACCTGGGCGTAGGCAACGGCCAGGTCGACGCCGGCGCGGAAGTCCTCGACGCGGTCGGGGTGGCAGGCGATGCCGCGTTCACCCTTGGCCCAGTCACCGGCCGGCAGGTTGAACAGCACCTGGGTCAGGCCGTGGGCGTCGAGCTGCTGCTTGATCTGGGCCGAGCTGAAGTCATACGGGAAGAGGTATTCGACACCGCTGAAGCCGGCGTCGGCAGCCGCCTTGAAGCGGGCCAGGAAGTCCTGCTCGGTGAACAGCATGGACAGGTTGGCAGCGAAGCGAGGCATGGTTGTCTCCTTGCAGAAAAGGGCCCCCGCGTACGTGTGCGGGGGCGCTGAGCAGTCAGTCGAGCAGCGAGATGGCGGTCGGTGCGTCGTTGCCGACCAGGGCCAGGTCTTCGAATTCGTTGACCGCGTTGATCTCGGTGCCCATCGAAATGTTGGTCACGCGTTCGAGAATCACTTCGACCACCACCGGCACCTTGAACTCCTCGGCCATCTTCTGGGCCTTGAGCAGGGCAGGGGCGATGTCGCCCGGATTGAACACCCGCAGGGCCTTGCAGCCCAGGCCTTCGACCACGGCCACGTGGTCTACGCCGTAGCTGCCGGCTTCGGACGAGTTAATGTTCTCGAACGCCAGTTGTACACAGTAATCCATCTCGAAGCCACGCTGCGCCTGGCGGATCAGGCCCAGGTAGGCGTTGTTCACCAGCACATGCACATAGGGCAGGTTGAACTGCGCGCCCACGGCCAGTTCTTCGATCATGAACTGGAAGTCATAGTCACCCGACAGCGCCACGACCTTGCGGCTTGGATCGGCCTTGACCACGCCCAGGGCCGCTGGGATGGTCCAGCCCAGCGGGCCGGCCTGGCCGCAGTTGATCCAGTGGCGCGGCTTGTAGACGTGCAGGAACTGCGCGCCGGCGATCTGCGACAGGCCAATGGTGCTGACGTAGCAGGTGTCCTTGCCGAACACCTGGTTCATCTCTTCGTACACGCGCTGCGGCTTGACCGGCACGTTGTCGAAGTGGGTCTTGCGGTGCAGGCTGGACTTGCGTTCCTGGCACTCTTGCAGCCAGGCGCCGCGGTCCTTGAGCTTGCCGGCGGATTTCCACTCGCGGGCCACTTCGAGGAACACGTCGAGGGCGGCGCCTGCATCGGAAACGATACCCAGGTCCGGGGTGAATACCCGGCCGATCTGGGTCGGCTCGATGTCCACATGGATGAAGCGGCGGCCTTCGGTGTAGACGTCGACGGAGCCGGTGTGACGGTTGGCCCAGCGGTTGCCGATGCCCAACACCAGGTCCGACTTGAGCAGGGTGGCGTTGCCGTAGCGGTGCGAGGTCTGCAGGCCGACCATGCCGACCATTTGCGCGTGGTCGTCGGGGATGGTGCCCCAGCCCATCAGGGTCGGGATCACCGGCACGCCGGTCAGTTCGGCGAACTCGACCAGTTTATCGCTGGCGTCGGCATTGATGATGCCGCCACCGGCGACCAGCAGCGGACGTTCGGCGTCATTGAGCATGGCCAGGGCTTTTTCGGCCTGCACGCGCGTGGCGGCTGGCTTGTGCACGGGCAGGGGTTCGTAGGCGTCGATGTCGAACTCGATCTCGGCCATCTGCACGTCGAACGGCAGGTCGATCAGCACCGGGCCAGGACGGCCGCTGCGCATTTCGAAGAAGGCTTTCTGGAAGGCGTAGGGCACCTGACCCGGCTCCAGCACGGTGGTGGCCCACTTGGTCACCGGCTTGACGATGCTGGTGATGTCGACGGCCTGGAAGTCTTCCTTGTGCAGGCGAGCACGCGGGGCTTGCCCTGTGATGCAGAGGATCGGGATGGAGTCGGCCGAGGCACTGTACAGGCCGGTGACCATGTCGGTGCCGGCCGGGCCGGAGGTGCCGATGCACACGCCGATGTTGCCGGCGTTGGCGCGGGTGTAGCCCTCGGCCATGTGCGAGGCGCCTTCGACGTGACGAGCGAGGACGTGATCGATGCCACCGACTTTCTTCAGGGCCGAATACAGCGGATTGATGGCCGCCCCCGGAATGCCGAATGCGGTGTCCACACCTTCACGGCGCATGACCAGAACCGCCGCATCGATTGCTCTCATTTTGCTCATGGTTTGTGCCTCATCGATTTTGTAATTGTATACAACTTTACTTTCGCCAGAGTGTATTCACGGCAGGTGACTCAGGTCAAACCCTTTTCATCGGGTGCGCTGGCTTTCGTCGGGCAGCACGTGAAAACGGCATTTCGTCTGATCGTGCACGATAGTGTCAAAATATTGTATACAAAAGTATTTTTACTTGTGTTCTATTTGAGCTATCGATTTTTCACCTGCCCTCAGGGCTTCTCACCACAAGAAGAGGACCTCAACATGAATGCTTTGAACCTGAAGACCGCTGTCAGCCTGGTCAACGCCGCCTTGGCCGCAGGCCGCAAGATCAACGCCGCACCGCTGACGGTGGTGGTGCTGGACAGCGGCGGGCACCTGCTGACCCTGCAGCGCGAGGACGGGGCCAGCCTCTTGCGCCCACAGGTTGCGCTGGGCAAGGCCTGGGGCGCGATCGCCCTGGGCAAGGGCTCGCGCCTGCTGGCGCTGGATGCCCAGCAGCGGCCAGCCTTCTTTGCCGCGCTCAATGGCCTGGGCCAGAGCCCGGTGGTGCCGGCGCCCGGAGGCGTGTTGATCCGTGACGCGCACGGGGTGGTGCTGGGGGCGATCGGTATCAGTGGCGATACCTCGGATATCGATGAGCAGTGTGCGATCAGTGCGATCGAGGAGGCGGGGCTGACGGCGGATGCCGGGGTGGTGGCGTAAGCGGGGGCTGACCAACACGGGCCCTGTAGGCGCGGCAAGCCCGCGCCTACAGGGCCGTGCCTCTATTTATGCATCCGGCTCGCAGCCCTTGAGGACCAGGCGGATGATAGTCTGCGCCGCCGCTTCGTAATCGCTGTCATCGAGCTTGGGCTTGCCGGTGATCGCCGAGATCTGCCAGTCGAAATCGGCGTAGGTCTGGGTGGCCGCCCAGATGCTGAACATCAGGTGATGAGGGTCGACGGCGGCGATCTGCTTGCGCGCGATCCACCCTTGGATGCATTCGATGTTGTGGCGGGCCTGTTCGTTGAGCTGCTCGACCTGGCTGGCGCTCAGGTGCGGGGCGCCATGCATGATCTCGCTGGCGAACACCTTGGAGGCGAAAGGCAGGTCGCGGGAGATGCGGATCTTGGAGCGGATGTAGGCGCTGAGCACCTCGTTGGGCTCGCCGTCGGCGCTGAACGGCGTGGACGCCCGCATGATCGGCTCGATGATGCTTTCCAGGACCTCGCGGTAGAGGTTCTCCTTGGACTTGAAGTAGTAGTACACGTTCGGCTTGGGCAATCCGGCCTTGGCGGCAATGTCGCTGGTCTTGGTCGCGGCGAAGCCTTTGTCGGCGAATTCTTCACTGGCCGCGCGCAGGATCAGTTCCTTGTTGCGCTCGCGAATACTGCTCATGATGGGGCGTTTCCTCGTGTCTGGCCGTAGGCTGCAGGTTCTGCTATCGGCCCGGCAGGGGTGATCGCGCATCCTACCACCGGCCTTGCAAAGCGCTCAAGGCAGCGACTTTGGACTAGACTCAGGCCACGCTCTCTTGTGGAAACAGGCAAATATGGCAGGCAGCAGTCTACTGGTATTGATCGATGACATCGCCACGGTGCTCGATGATGTGTCGGTGATGACCAAGGTCGCCGCCAAGAAGACCGCGGGCGTGCTGGGCGACGACCTGGCGCTCAATGCCCAGCAGGTCACCGGTGTGCGCGCCGAGCGGGAAATCCCGGTGGTCTGGGCGGTGGCCAAGGGCTCGTTCCTGAACAAGCTGATCCTGGTCCCGGCGGCGCTGCTGATCAGCGCCTTCATCCCTTGGGCGGTGACACCGCTGCTGATGCTCGGCGGCGCCTTCCTGTGCTACGAGGGCTTCGAGAAGCTGGCGCACAAGTTCCTCCACAGCAAGGTCGAGGACGAGGCGGAGCACGTGGCGCACACCCAGGCGCTGGCCGATCCGAACATCGATCTGGTGGCCTTTGAAAAGACCAAGATCAAGGGCGCGGTGCGCACCGACTTCATCCTTTCGGCAGAGATCATCGCCATTACCCTGGGCACCGTCGCCGATGCGCCGCTGACCCAGCAGATCATCGTGCTCTCGGGCATCGCCATCGTCATGACCATCGGCGTCTATGGCTTGGTGGCCGGTATCGTCAAGCTCGACGACCTGGGGTTGTGGTTGACCCAGAAGGCCTCCCGCGCCGCGCAAGCGGTCGGCAATGGCATCCTGCGGGCAGCGCCGTACATGATGAAGAGCCTGTCGGTCATTGGTACCGCGGCGATGTTCCTGGTTGGCGGCGGCATCCTGGTGCATGGCATCGCGCCGCTGCATCATGCCATCGAAGCCTTCAGCGAAGGGCGCGGCGGCGCGCTGACCGGCGCCTTGCTCAATGCAGGCGTCGGGGTAGTCGCCGGTGCCGCGGTCCTGGCGGTAGTCGCTGTGGTGGGCAGGCTGTGGCGGGCGGTACGGCCGGCAAACTGATTTTGTAGGAGACCGCCCGCCCACTGGTTCAGCAGCGACTGCGAACATCCGCTCCACGAGAGCGGGCAAGCCCGCTCCAGGGCGCATGCCCGGCTTATCAGAACTGCACTTTCACCAGCAGGCTGGCGGTGTTCTGGTCAGTGTCGAAGTCACCGCTGTCCTTGATGCCGTACTTGTTCTTCCAGTAGTCGTACTCGATCCCCACGTACAATTGCTTCTCACCCATCTTCAGCGCCTTGCCCAGGTCGTACTTGATCTGCGGGTTGAAGTGCAGGTTGGCGTGGTAGGTGCCGCGGCGATTCTCGTCGTTGTCCACCACCCAGTCCATGAAACCGTCGATGAGGATGTCGGAGCTGCCCACGGGGATGGTGTAGGCCCAGGCCGGGGTGATCTGCCAGACATTGTCGCCTGCGCGGCTACCGTCGGTGGTGCGCTGGTAGAAGTTCAGCTGGAAGTAATCGAAGCCAGGAACGTTCAGGTCGAAACCGGGACCGATCAGGTAGGCCTCGGTGTCACCCTCGCCGAACTCGTAGGTCATGGCCAGCAGTACGTCCTTGACCGGACCGAACTCGATCTTCTGGTCGAAGATCTTGCCGAACGACAGGCGCGGGCTGATCTCGCCATAGTAGGTGTTGGGGCCGTTGCCGGCGTCTTTCTTGCCGTTGTAGAAGATGCGGTCGAAGAAGATGAAGTTGTCACCATACTTCCATTGGTCGGCATGCTCGAAGGTGAAGGTCTGCTGGATCTCGGGGTTGACCGTGAAATCCTTGCCGTAGAGGTAGGTGATGCTGTTGCCCTGCCATTGCAGCAGGTCGCCGGCGAGGCTGCTGCCGGTGGCCAGCAGGCCGCTGGCCAGGATCAGGCTGTTGGTAATACGCATGCGTAGGTCGCTCCCTTGTTGAATCTGTTGTCAGCGCTCGGTGCGGCGCCGTTTTTTTAATTTGTCTTTCTGGTCAGCTTTTTTCGATTGCCCACAGCTGTATGGCAAGAGCTGCGCCAACCTTCCGGGTAAGGCACAACCATCCTGCTCGACGTCATTCTGAACGGATGAAAATGGGAATCTCAGGCTGGCAACACGTCGACCAACCGCCCGAATTCATTGACTGAGCGGTCAGTAAACGCGGGCAGGATCCATCCTGCCCTGGTCGAGGGGCGCGCAGATTACTGGCTTGCGCGCCGGGCCTCAAGTGCTCTGTCCTGGAGCACTGTGCTACAGAGTTGGGCGTTCGGTCAGGTTCTCAGAACTGCACCTTCACCAAGGCGCTGGCCACGCTCTGGTTGCTGTCCAGGTTGCCGCGGCTGTCGATGCCGTACTTGTCCTTCCAGTAGCTGTATTCGAAACCGACGTAGAGCTGTTTGTCACCCATGTTCAGGGCCTTGCCCAGGTCGTATTTGACCTGCGGGTTGAAGTGTAGGTTGGCGTGGTAGGTACCGCGACGTGTCTCGTCGTTGTCGACCACCCAGTCCATGTAGCCGTCGATAAGAATGTCGGAGCGGCCTACGGGGATGGTGTAGGAAAACGCTGGGGTAATCTGCCAGACGCGATCTCCCGGGCGGCTGCCTTCAGTGTTGCGCTGGTAGATGTTCAGGTTGAAATAGTTGAAGCCTGGAATCGCCAGGTCAAAGCCTAAACCGATCAGGTAGGCCTCGTTGTCGCCTTCGCCGGACTCGTAGGTCATGGCCAGCAGCACGTCCTTGATCGGCCCGAATGCGATCTTCCGGTCGAGGATCTTGCCGAACGACAGGCGTGGGCTGAATTCGCCGTAGTACGTGGTGACGCCTTTGTTGGCGTCGGCCTGGCCGTTGTAGAAGATCTTGTCGATGAACAGGAAGTTGTCGCCGTACTTCCATTTGTCGGCGTGCTCGAAGGTCACGGTCTGCTGGATCCGCGGGTTGATCTTGAAGTCCTTGCCGTACAGGTATGTCAGGCTGTTGCCCTGCCATTGCAACCACTCGCCGGCCATGGCAGGCAGGGTGGCCAGCAGAGTAGTGCCAAGCAGCAGGGACGAGGTGATGCGCTTCATGTCGTGACTCCCGGTTCTTGTTATTGTTTGCGTTTTTTGGCGCGCAGGCGCCGAGGCCGGCCCCGCTTGGGGGCCGACGGTGTGTCAGGTCATGCTGGGTCGAGCGGGGCGGCAGGACGCCACCCAATGACTCAATGCTGGTGAGCGGCGTCGTTGTGCGCAGCGCGTTCAGCGCCGCCCAGAATGTTGAACAACAGGTTCAGGACCAGTGCGCTAACTGTGGCCATGGCGATGCCGCTGTGGGTGATGGGCTCCATCCACTGCGGCATCTGGGCGAAGAACTCCGGACGCACCACCGGAATCAAGCCCATGCCGACGCTCACCGCCACCAGCAGCTGGTTACGCCGGTCGGCGATGTCCGCCTCCTGGAGAATCTTGATGCCCGTGGCCGCGACCATGCCGAACATGGCGATGGAGGCGCCCCCAAGCACGGCTGGCGGGATCGAGGCAATCAGGAAGGCTGCCTTGGGCAGCAGGCTGAGCAGGATCAGCAACGCACCGGCCACCACGGTGACATAGCGGCAGCGCACCCCGGTCATTTGCACCAGGCCGATGTTCTGGGCGAACGAAGAGTGGGTGAAGGTGTTGAAGAAACCGGCAATGAACGAGGCACCGGCGTCGCACATCAGGCCGCGACGCAGCATGCCGGGCGTCACTTCACGGTCGGTGACCTTGCCCAGGGCGAGGAACATGCCAGTGGACTCGACGAAGATGATCACCACCACCAGGCACATCGACAGGATTGGCGCGAGGCTGAAGGTCGGCATACCGAAGTGCAGCGGGGTTACCACCTGCAGCCACGGTGCTTCATCCAGCCCGGAGAGGTCGACCATGCCGATCGAGCCCGCGAGCAGGTAGCCCAGGCCCATGCCGATCAGCACCGAGACATTGACCCAGAAGCCGCGCATGAAGCGGTTGATCAGCAGGATGGTGGCCAGCACCAGGCCCGCCACCATCAGGTAGATCGGCGAGCCGAAGGTGCTCGCCTCCTGGCCGCCGCCCGCCCAGTTGACCGCAACCGGGAACAGCGACAGGCCGATCGAGGTGATCACGGTGCCGGTCACCAGGGGTGGGAAGAAACGCACGACCTTGGACATGAAGGGCGCGATCAGCATGCCGAAGAACCCGGCGGCGATGGTCGCGCCGAAGATCCCCTGCAGGCCCACGCCCGGCATGCCGGCCATGGCGACCATGCTGCCCACGGCGGCGAAGCTGGCGCCCATCATCACCGGCATGCGGATGCCGACTGCACCGATGCCGAACGACTGGACGATGGTAGCGACACCGGCAACCAGCAGGTCGGCATTGATCAGGAAAGCGACTTCCTCGCGGGACAGCCCCGCAGCCTGGCCGATGATCAGCGGCACGGCGATCGCGCCGCCGTACATCAGCAGCACATGTTGCAGGCCCACCAGGATCAATTGGAACAGCGGCAATGGCTGTCGTGGTGGCGCAACGGGGATGTGCGCCTTGGATGACACGGACATGCAGCACCTCGAGTCTTGTTCTTATTCTCGGATCCAAGCTACAGGGGGAGCGAGCCACAAGCTTCAGGCTTCAAGCCACAAGCTTGAAGCTAAAAACCTGTGTTCCACACCCCTACAGCTCGATGCTTGCTACGTATTTACTTACAGCTTGCAGCTTGCAGCTGCTGTCAGTTGGTCGGTGCACCCTTGGCGATCCAGGCGCCGACCAGTTCCCGCTCCTGCTGGGTCATCTGGGTGATGTTGCCCAGCGGCATGATCTGGCTGGCGACGGCCTGGGCCTGGATGCGCGCGGCCTGCTGCTGGATCTGCTGCGGCGTGTCGAAGACCACGCCTCCGGGGGCGGTGCTGAACAGCGGGCTGGTCGGCTTGGCCGAGTGGCACACGGTGCAACGTTCCTGGATGACGTTGTGGATCTTCTCGAAACCGGCGTCGTCCAGCTTGGCGGTGGCCTCGGCCGGTGCTTGCGCGGGTGCCGCTGGCTCAGCCGGCGCGGCAGCCTGCTCGGCGGCTTTCTCGGCGGCGGTCTTGCCACCCAGGGCGGTTTCCGGCAGCGGCTGGTACTCGACTTTCGCGGCCGCCTGTTCAGGTGCGCTCGACATCGGCTTGGGACCGGACACATAGGCCAGGCAGATCATCGCCAGGGCGCCGACGGGCAATGCCCAGGCGTATTTGTTGCTGTCGTGGCGGGTGTTGAAGTAGTGACGGATCAGTACCGCGGCCACCGCGATCCCGGCCAGGATCAGCCAGTTGTACTGACTGCCGTAGGTGCTCGGGAAGTGGTTGCTGATCATGATGAACAGCACCGGCAGGGTGAAGTAGTTGTTGTGGCGCGAACGCAGCAATCCCTTGGCGGGCAGGAGCGGGTCAGGGGTAACGTTCTTCTCGATGGCGGCAACCAGTTGGCGCTGGGCCGGCATGATGATGCGGAATACGTTGCCGACCATGATGGTGCCCATGATCGCACCGGTGTGCAGATAGGCGCCACGACCGCTGAATATCTGGCTGAAGCCATAGCAGGCGGCGATGATCAGCACGAACAGCACGCCACCGAGCAGGGCAGGGCGCTTGCCCAGCGATGAGTCGCAGAGCAGGTCATAGATGAACCAGCCCACGATCAGCGAGCCGATCCCGATGGCCACGCCTTCCGGGCCGCTCAAGCTGCTGCCGGGTGCCAGCAGGTACAGGGTGGGGTTCCAGTAGAACACTACGCACAACAGGGCTACGCCCGACATCCAGGTGAAATAGGCCTCCCATTTGAACCAATGCAGGTTGTCCGGCATCTTCGGCGGCGCGAGCTTGTATTTCTCCAGGTGATAGATGCCTCCACCATGGATCGCCCAGAGATCGCCGGACAGGCCATCGCGCGGGTTGGCCCGGTTGAGGTTGTTCTCCAGCCAGACGAAGTAGAACGACGCGCCGATCCAGGCCACGCCAGTGATCAAGTGAACCCAGCGCACGCTCAGGTTCAGCCATTCCAGCAAATGTGCTTCCACAGTCTTTACCTCCACTGGCGCCCTGTTGCCGGACGCTCAGGTCTTCTCTTATTGGTGGGGGTTGAGGATCAGTTGCTCATCCTCGTTGAAGAAATGTTCGTCGCAGTTGTTGCCAGAACCACTGCGATCAACCACCAGGAAGTCATCCCGCTTTTCGATCGTCAGCACCGGGTGGTGCCAGACGCCGCGATGGTAATTGATGCCCTGCCTGCCATTACTGCGGAAGGCACGGACCAAGCCTGATACAGGTGCATCGCCAACGGGCGCGACCACGATCAGAAAGGGGTTGCCGAGCAGCGGGATGAAAGCCTGGCTGCCCAGCGGATGGCGCTCCAGCATGCGAACGGTCAGTGGCATGTCCAGCGCGTCGGCGCGGAAGATGCTGATGATCGCTTTGTCCTCGGGCTCGGCGGTCTCGACCGTGGCGAGCTTGTGGAAGCGCATGGTCGAGCCGTTGTTGATCATGAAGTGGTCGCTGCCATCGGTTTCGATCACGTCACCGAAAGCGGCGAAGGCTTCTTTGGTCAGGGGCTCAATCACTAAAGTGCGCATGCGGGTTTCTCTTTGTTCTGTATTGGGGAGGGCGGTTGCAAGGAGCATGCCCGGGTGTCACGCAAGTCTTAAAGTTGCAGCAGGCGGAACAGGGCGATCAGGTTGATCTGCGCCAGGGCTTCCTTGAACTCGGCATCGGCATCGTTGTGGATGCGTTTTTCGAAGGCGGCGAGGATCTGGTGCCGGTTACTGCCCTTGACCGCCATGATGAACGGAAACTGGAACTTGGCCTTGTAGGCGTCGTTGAGCTCGGTGAAACGGGCAAACTCTTCGGCGGTGCACTGGTGGATGCCGGCGCCGGCCTGCTCGTTGGTGCTCGATTCGGTCAGCTCGCCCTGGATCGCTGCCTTGCCGGCCAGGTCCGGGTGGGCGTTGATCAGCGCCAGTTGCGCGGCGTGATCGGCGCTGAGGAGGATGTCGCTCATGCGTTGGTGCAGGGCCTCGATCTCATCGAGCTCGCTCAGCTGGCCCAGGTCGTAGGCTTTCTCGGCGACCCACGGCGAGTGCTCGTAGATGTCGGCGAAGGCCGCGACGAATGCATCGCGGTCCAGGGTCGAAGGCGTGAGGGTCTTGAAGGCGGTCATCAGGCGTTCTCGGCGTTGAAGGGGTGAGTGGCGTGCCAGTGGCGGGCGATGTCGACGCGACGGGCGAACCAGACCTGTTCATGGCTCTTGGCGTAGTCGACGAAGCGCTTGAGCGCGGCCAGGCGCGCAGGACGGCCGACCAGGCGGCAGTGCAGGCCGATGGAGAGCATCTTCGGCGCCTCGGCACCTTCGGCGTAGAGCACGTCGAAGGCGTCCTTGAGGTATTGGAAGAACTGCTCGCCGCAGTTGAAGCCCTGAACCTGGGTGAAGCGCATGTCGTTGGTGTCCAGGGTGTAGGGAATCACCAGGTGCGGCTTGCCGGTCGGGTTGTTGGCTTCCCAGTAGGGCAGGTCGTCGTCGTAGGTGTCGCTGTCGTAGAGGAAGCCACCTTCCTCCATGACCAGACGGCGAGTGTTGGGGCCGGTACGGCCGGTGTACCAGCCCAGTGGGCGTTCGCCGGTCAGTTCGGTGAGGATGCGGATGGCCTCGAGCATGTGCTCGCGCTCCTGGGCCTCATCCATGTACTGGTAGTCGATCCAGCGGTAGCCGTGGCTGCAGATCTCGTGACCGGCCTCGACCATGGCGCGGATAACGTCCGGGTGGCGCTGGGCGGCCATGGCCACGGCGAAAACGGTCAGCGGCACGCCGCTGTCTTTGAACAGCTTGAGCAGGCGCCAGACGCCAGCGCGGCTACCGTATTCGTAGAGCGATTCCATGCTCATGTTGCGCGCGCCCTGCAATGGCTGGGCAGCGACCATCTCGGACAGGAAGGCTTCGGATTCCTTGTCGCCATGCAAGACGTTGCGCTCGCCACCTTCCTCGTAGTTGAGCACGAAAGACAACGCGATGCGGGCATTCCCCGGCCATTGCGGGTGAGGTGGGTTGTTGCCGTAACCGATCAGGTCGCGAGGGTAGTCAGCGCTCACTGCAGTCTTCCTTTTGTACGTTAGTGCGGGTGGTGGCCGTCCCGGATCTGGGTGTCGCGCGCACCGGATGGGTTGATTGTATACAACTTCTGAAATCTTTTGTAAGCCTGTTTTTCCGCATTTCTTCCCTATGGTCATGTGTAAAAACGCTGCAAGAAACCTGCCTGCCCAGTCAGCTAATGACCTGGGCAACGTTATGGGACGTGTGTTTGCGATTGAAGGCCAGTGCGTGGGAGAAGGCTACAGGCATCGGGAAGCAGGTGTGAAAAATTGTGTACAATCTTTAGATAAAGTGTCTTAATAACCCCATTCCCGCACACCGCTTGACTCTGCTGCGGTGGTTGGCGTGTATTTTCTGCCCACGGATTCAACAAGAGGCGATTAGCAAATGGGACGTTTGACCACACACGTACTGGATGCCGCTCACGGCTGCCCCGGCAGCTCGATCAAGGTCGAGCTGTACCGGGTCGAAGGCCAGCAGCTGGAACTGATGAACACCGCCCTGACCAACAGCGACGGCCGCGTTGACGCGCCGCTGCTGCAGGGTGACGACTACCGCAGCGGGGTCTATCAGCTGCAGTTCAGTGCCGGTGACTACTACCGCGCCCGTGGCGTGCAATTGCCTGACCAGGCGTTCCTCGATGTGGTGGTGTTGCGCTTCGGCATCGATGCCGGGCAGGAGCACTACCATGTGCCGTTGTTGATCTCACCGTACAGTTACTCGACCTACCGCGGAAGCTAGTTGGTCGCTAGAAGAATCTTCGTAGGTCCTTGCCCGCTCACACTGCGGGCTTTTTTATGCTCTTCGAATGGATTGCGTTTCGGTGTATTGAAAGATCCTGCCTGTTTTATACAGATTCTTGTCTTCTGCGCCGGCAAGCATGGCGCCCGCTACGTTGAAACTGGTACCGACCACGCGTTCTGCTCCCTCTGTCTCCAGCCATTTGTTGGCCGCTTTCAGATGTGCGGTTGTATTGGAGATTTCTCCTTTATTTGCCTGCGTAGCGATGCGGATGTAACTTTCCGCGTGGGCTGGCGTCAGGGTGTTGTCGCTATGGCTCATTAGATTGTCATTTACTTTTAGGAGCTTTTCGGTAAAAGGCGCCTGTAGGGGATCTCCCTGGGCCAAAGAGGATATGCGACTTCGCCCGGGAAGATCCCTGCTTAGCGAATGATCATTGCGACCAAAAAGTGACTTTCTCGACAGGTCTGCGATCTTGCTCAGCATTCCCCGTCGGGTTTGGTCATTGTCAACTTTCACCCCTCCTACGGCCAGTAACGGAGAGCCGAGACTGCCGATTCGTGAGCTGAAAATCCTGAGTGGGGCGTATCCGCTCGGATCTTTCAGATTGATTGGATCACCTAGGCAATAGGCATAAGCGTTTAACCCACCCAGGCTAAACGGGCTGAGGGTATCGGGGCTGTTGAAACGCATGATTGCCGTATTGAACATCCGTCGGCCATTACCCATTGTTCATGAGCTAAGCCCCATTTCGCTAAGCGACAAGTCGGACTTTAACGGGTATTCAGGATGCAGTGACCTGTCAGAAATGACAGGCCACTTGCGCTTTCCGCGTGTTTACAGGAACACGAACTTGGCAATGAAGATCACGCACAGCACCCACAGGCTCGCGGAAATCTCGCGCCAGCGGCCGGCACCCGCCTTCAGCGCCACGTAGCTGATAAAGCCCAGGGCAATGCCATCGGCCACCGAGAACGTCAGGGGCATCATGATGACGGTGAGAATCGCGGGGATGGCATCGGTGGCGTCATCCCAATGGATGTGCGCCATGCTGCCCATCATCAGCATTGCCACATAGATCAGCGCACCGGCGGTGGCGTAGGCGGGGATCATGCCGGCCAGGGGGGCGAAGAACATCGCGGCGACGAACAGCAGGCCGACTACCACGGCGGTCAGGCCAGTGCGACCGCCAGCGGCAACCCCGGCAGCACTCTCGACATAGCTGGTCACCGGCGGCACGCCGACGGCGGCGCCGAATACACTGGAGGCGCTGTCGGCCTTGAGCGCGCGCGAGAGGTTCTCGATACGCCCGTCGGCACCGACCAGGTTGGCCCGCTGCGCCACGCCCATGAGGGTGCCGGCGGTGTCGAACATGTGCACGAAGAGGAAGGCCAGCACCACGCTGATCATGCTGACGTTGAACACGCCCGCGACGTCCATGGCCATCCAGGTCGGGGCCAGGCTCGGCGGCAGCGAGAACACCCCGCCGTACTGCACCATGCCCAGGCCCCAACCGGCCAGGGTCACGGCGATGATGCTGATGAGGATCGCGCCGAACACGCGGTGGTAGCTGAGCACGGCAATCATCAGGAAACAGATGGCCGCAAGCAGTGGGGCAGGCTCATGCAGCGAGCCGAGCTTGATCAGGGTGGCCGGGCTGTCGACGATGATGCCCGAGGTTTTCAGGCCGATCAGTCCGAGAAACAGTCCGACGCCGGCGCCCATGGCGTGTCGCAGGCTGACGGGAATGCTGTTGAGCAGCCATTCGCGCACACGCGACAGGGTAAGGATCATGAACAGCACGCCCGAGACGAACACCGCGCCGAGCGCCGTCTCCCAGGTGTAACCCATGGTCCCGACCACGGTGTAGGTAAAGAAGGCGTTCAGCCCCATGCCAGGCGCCAGACCCACCGGCCAGTTGGCGTACAGGCCCATCAGCAGGCAGCCGAGGGCGGCGGCGATGCAGGTCGCGACGAAGGCCGCGCCGTGGTCGATGCCGGCGTCGGCCATGATATTGGGGTTAACGAAGATGATGTAGGCCATGGTGATGAAGGTCGTCATCCCGGCAATCATTTCGGTCTTGACGGTGCTGCCATGTCGCTTGAGTTTGAAAATCCGTTCCAGCCAGCTCGTTTCGAGCGGTGGAGCGAGATCCAGCGTAGGGGCGTCGGATTTGCGGCTTTCCACAGCGAGTACTCCTCAAGTCTTTTCTTGTTGTTCGGAGCCTTGTCCTGAGCTGTGCACTTGGAGGCTCCGCGAGGGAGGCAGACAACCAGACCGTTTGTTGACTTCAAGGTCAAGAAGTAGCTCGCTGGATTATGCGTTTGTGTACAAATAATGCAAATAATGTTTTATCTTTTGCGCGTACAATCTGACGTACTGTGGCTATATGAACAATCGCCCCCTGCAGAATCGGTTGTGCCTGTGTACAATGCGTCAATACTCTTTTATTTTCTTCCAGGACTTGCCAGCGCCCCTCTGACTGGTATTACAGTCAGGGTCCGACTGGCCGATCCCGTGCACGAGTGCTCATGAACGAACAGCTGCAACCTCTGAAGAAACCTGTGCGGGCCGGCAAGGCTGGCCGCAGTGGGACCCAGGACGACATCGTCTACGCGCACATTTTCGAGGCGATCCTCGAGCAGCGCCTGGCACCGGGGACCAAGTTGAGCGAGGAAGCGCTGGGCGAGATCTTCGGGGTCAGTCGCACCATCATCCGCCGTGCGCTGTCGCGCCTGGCCCATGAGAGCGTGGTGCTGCTGCGCCCCAATCGTGGCGCGGTGGTTGCCAGCCCGACGGTCGAAGAGGCGCGCCAGGTGTTTTTCTCGCGGCGCATGGTCGAGCGCGCCATCACTGAACTCGCCGTGCAGCATGCCAGTGCCGAGCAGCTCAACGAGCTGCGGCAGATGGTCCGTGAAGAGCGTGACAGCTTCTCGCGCGGCGACCGCGGCGCTGGCATCCGGCTCTCCGGCGAATTCCACCTCAAGCTCGCCGAGGCGGCCGGCAATGCGCCACTGGTCAGCTTCCAGCGCAGCCTGGTGTCGCAGACCTCGCTGATCATCGCCCAGTACGAAAGCGGCAACCGCTCGCATTGCTCCTATGACGAGCACATGCAGCTGATCGATGCCATCGAGGCGCGAGACGCCGAGCAGGCGGTCAGCCTGATGATGCACCACATGGACCATATCGACAGCAAGCTCAACCTTGACGAGGAAAGCGCGTCGGACGACCTGCACGCGGTGTTCTCGCACCTGCTGCAAACCAAGAAGCGCGTGCCCAGCAAAGGTTGAGCGTGCGGTTCGACCTGCACTGATCCTATAGCAGGCTTGCCCGCTATAGGATCAGTGCTGTCCAGGCGTGTTCAGCGCCGATGCACGCACCGCCCGGCCGCATAGGTTTCGCGCACCGTGCGGTCATCGCCCAGCGTGGTCAGTACGAACAATGTCTCTTCGATGCTCTTGGACTGCTGCAGACGATAGTCCAGCAGGGGCGTTGCCTTGTAGTCGAGCACCACGAAGTCGGCATCGTTGCCTGGGCGCAGGCTGCCGATACGGTTGTCCAGGCGCAGCGCCCGCGCACCGCCCAGGGTGGCCAGGTACAACGACTTGAACGGATGCAGGCGCGCGCCCTGCAGCTGCATGACCTTGTAGGCTTCGTTCAGGGTGTTGAGCAACGAGAAGCTGGTGCCGGCGCCGACGTCCGTGCCCAGGCCGACGTTGACCTTGAACCGCTCGGCCTGAGGCAGGTTGAACAGGCCGCTGCCCAGGAACAGGTTGGAGGTCGGGCAGAATGCCACGGCCGAGCCGGTCTCGGCCAGGCGCTGGCATTCCTCGTCGCACAGGTGCACGCCGTGGGCGAACACCGAGCGCTGGCCCAGCAACTCGAAGTGGTCGTAGACGTCCAGATAGCCCTTGCGCTCGGGGAACAGCGCCTTGACCCAATCGATTTCCTTGAGGTTCTCGGAAAGATGGGTGTGCAGGTACAGGTCCGGGTATTCCTTGAGCAACTGCCCGGCCAGGGCCAGTTGTTCCGGCGTGCTGGTCGGGGCAAAGCGTGGGGTCACCGCATAGTGCAGGCGGCCCTTGCCGTGCCAGCGCTCGATCAGTGCCTTGCTGTCGGTGTAGCCGGACTCGGCGGTATCGGTCAGGTAGTCGGGGGCGTTACGGTCCATCATCACCTTGCCGGCGATCATCCGCAGGTCCAGGCGCTCGGCCTCTTCGAACAAGGCATTGACCGACTCGGGGTGCACGCTGCCAAACACCAGCGCGGTGGTGGTGCCGTTGCGCAGCAGTTCCTCGACGAACAGTTTCGCCACCTTGTCGGCATGGGCCTTGTCGGCGAACTGTTTCTCGCAGGGGAAGGTGTAGGTGTTCAGCCAGTCCAGCAACTGCTCGCCGTAGGAGCCGATCATGCCAGTCTGTGGGAAGTGGATATGGGTATCAATGAAGCCGGGAGTGATCAGGGCATCCTGGTAATGCTCGACCTCGATATCGGCGTCCAGGGTCGGCAGCAGGTCGCGGGCGTCGCCCAAGGCGCTGATGCGGCCGTCGTCGATGACCAGCAGGCCGTCCTCGAAATACTCGAAAGAAGCGTCGATGCCGACCTCGGCTGGGTCGGCGATGCTGTGCAGGAGGGCGGCACGGTAGGCTTTGCGGGTCTGGTTGGCGCTCATGGGGCTCTCGTCAAAGGGCTTGGCTGCGCCGTGAAGGCGGCAGCAACTGGGCAATGGGGCCGGCGTTGGCGGCAGCGTCGTGCTGGCCGAAGCGGGCGTTGTAGGTGGCAATGATTTCGGCGGCGATGGACACGGCGATCTCGATCGGCAGCTTGCCCTTGACCTCGGCCAGGCCCATCGGGCAGCGCATCCGCTGCAGCAGCGCGTCGCTGTAGCCGCGTTCGCGCAGGCGGTGCTCGAACTTGACCCGTTTGGTCTGCGAGCCGATCAGGCCGAACCAGGTGAAATCATTACGCTTGAGGATCGCGGCGGTGAGCTCCAGGTCCAGCTGGTGGTTGTGGGTCATGACGATGCAGTAACTGCCGACAGGCAGCGTGTCCACTTCATCGACGGGCTCTTCACTGACCACCTGGCTCACCCCGGCGGGGATGACCTCGGGGAACTCCTGCTCGCGCGAATCGATCCAGCGCACCCGGCAGGGCAGCGCGGCGAGCAAGGGTACCAGAGCGCGGCCGACATGGCCTGCGCCGAACACGGCGATCTGCGCCTGCACCGCACCCATCGGCTCGAACAGCAGCACGGTGACGCCGCCGCAGCACTGGCCAAGGCTGGCGCCGAGGCTGAAGCGCTCCAGGTGCGGCGACTCACGTCGCTCGGCAAGCATCTGCCGGGCAATGTGCAGCGCCTTGTATTCCAGGTGGCCGCCACCGATGGTGTCGAACAACTGGGTAGCGCTGACTACCATCTTCGAACCGGCGTTGCGTGGGGTCGAGCCGCGCTCTTCGATGATGGTCACCAGGACGCAGGGCTCGCCACGGGCCTGCAGGTCGGCTAGCGCGTTGATCCACTGATGCATGATTCGGATCCTCTACGGGTACAGGCATGTTCGATGCGGTGACTGTGGGTGCTGGCTTGCCCGCGAAGAGGCCAGCGTGGCTGGCCCATGGTGTCGTTCCCTTCGCTGGCAAGCCAGCGCCCACAGGTCCAGCGTCGGTCACGCCAGGTCTATTCAGGTCTCGGTGTCAGGGTCATACGGCCTGTACTTCCTCGGCCGGCTGCTGCGCGGCCACGGCCTTGCGCATCTGCTCGCAGCCCCACAGCACCCGCTCCGGCGTGGCCGGGGCGTCGATCTGCGGTTGCGCGCGGTAGTCGGCCAGGCTCGCCACGGCATCCTTGATCGCACACCACGCGGCGATGCCGAGCATGAACGGCGGCTCACCGACGGCCTTGGAATGGAACACCGTGTCTTCCGGGTTCTTGCGGTTCTCCACCAGCTTCACCCGTAGGTCCAGGGGCATGTCGGCGACAGCGGGGATCTTGTAGCTGGCCGGGCCGTTGGTCATCAGCTTGCCCTTGGCATTCCACACCAGCTCCTCGGTGGTCAGCCAACCCATGCCCTGGATGAAGCCACCTTCGACCTGGCCGATGTCGATGGCCGGGTTCAGCGAGGCGCCGACGTCATGCAGGATGTCGGTGCGCAGCATCTTGTACTCGCCGGTGAGGGTGTCGACGATCACCTCGGCGCAGGCGGCACCGAAGGCGAAGTAGTAGAAGGGGCGGCCGCGGGCCTGGCTGCGATCGTAATAGATCTTTGGGGTGCGGTAGAAGCCGGTACTCGACAGCGATACCTGGGCAAAGTAGGCCTGCTGCACCAGGGTCTGGAAGCTATGGATCTCGTCGCGCACGCGCACATGGCCGTTGCGGAACTCCACGTCTTGCTCGCTGACATTGTAGTGCCGCGCGGCGAAATCGATCAGGCGCTGCTTGAGGATCTCGGCGGCGTTCTGCGCGGCCTTGCCGTTCAGGTCGGCGCCACTGGAGGCGGCGGTCGGCGAGGTGTTGGGCACCTTGTCGGTGTTGGTGGCGGTGATCTGGATGCGCTGGATATCGACCTGGAAGACCTCGGCCACCACCTGCGCGACCTTGGTGTTCAAGCCTTGGCCCATCTCGGTGCCGCCATGGTTGAGGTGGATGCTGCCGTCGGTGTAGATGTGGATCAGCGCGCCGGCCTGGTTCAAGAAGCTTGCGGTGAACGAGATGCCGAACTTCACCGGGGTCAGCGCCAGGCCCTTCTTGAGGATCGGGCTGTCGGCGTTGAAGCGGCGGATCGACTCGCGGCGCTGGGCGTAGTCGGCGCTGGCCTCGAGCTCTGCGGTGATCTCTTCGAGCATGTTGTGCTCGACGGTCTGGTAGTAATGGGTGACGTTGCGTTCGGTCTTGCCGTAGTAGTTGGCCTTGCGCACCGCCAGCGGGTCGAGCACCAGATGACGGGCGATGTGGTCCATCACCTGTTCGATGGCGACCATCCCCTGTGGGCCGCCAAAACCACGGTAGGCGGTATTGGAGGCGGTGTTGGTCTTGCAGCGGTGACCGTGCACGGTGGCATCGCCCAGGTAGTAGGCGTTGTCGGCGTGGAACATGGCGCGATCGACAATCGAGGCCGAAAGGTCCGGCGAGCAGCCGCAGTTGCCGGCCAGGTCGAAGTTGATGCCCTGCAAGCGGCCGCTGTCGTCGAAGCCCACGTCGTACTCGATGTAGAACGGATGACGCTTGCCGGTCATGAGCATGTCCTCGACCCGCGGCAGGCGCATCTTGGTCGGCTGGCCGGTCAGGCGCGCGATCACCGCGCACAGGCAGGCCGGGCTTGCCGCCTGGGTTTCCTTGCCGCCGAAGCCACCGCCCATGCGGCGCATGTCGACCACCACCTTGTTCATCGGCACATCGAGCACTTCGGCAACCAGCTTCTGCACCTCGGTGGGGTTCTGGGTCGAGCAATAGACGATCATCCCACCGTCTTCGCTGGGCATCACCGAGGAAATCTGCGTCTCCAGGTAGAAATGCTCCTGGCCGCCGATGTGCAGGCTGCCCTGCAGGCGATGCGGGGCCGTGGCCAGGGCGCTGGCCGAGTCGCCGCGCTGGTGGGTATGGCTGTCGAGGACGAAGTGCTTCTTGCGCAAGGCCTCGACCACGTCCAGCACCGGCTCCAGGTCCTCGTACTCGACGATCGCCGCCATCGCCGCGCGGCGCGCGGTGTCCAGGTCGCGGGCGGCGACCGCGAGCACTGGCTGGCCGACGAACTCGACCTTGTCGATGGCCAGCAGCGGATCACCCGGCAGCAACGGGCCAATGTCCTTGAGGCCGGGGATGTCCTCATGGGTGATGGCGATGCGCACGCCCTCGAAGGCGTAGCAGGGCGTGGTGTCGATGCGCAGCACCTTGGCGTGGGCGCGGTCGGACAGGCGAGCATAGACATGCAGCTGGTTGGGGAATTCCAGGCGGTCGTCGATGTACACCGCCTCGCCGGCGACATGCTTGTCGGCGCTGTCATGCTTGAGGCTGCGGCCGACCCCGGAGGTCAGGTCCTGGCGGAACAGTTCGGCCATTTCGGCCGGGCTCTTGACTACATGATGGTCAGACATAAGCGGTCACCCGGGTCTCGATGTGTGGCGTTTGCAGCTCGATGAAGTACTTGCGCAGCAGATTCTGCGCGGTCAGCAGGCGGTATTCCTTGCTCGCGCGGAAGTCCGACAGCGGGGTGAAATCCTCGGCCAGGGCCTGGCAGGCACGTTCCAGGGTGGCCTGGTTCCACGGCTTGCCCAGCAGCGCCGCCTCGCAGGTCCGGGCGCGTTTGGGGATGGCGGCCATGCCGCCGAAGGCGACCCTGGCGCCGCTGACCACGCCGTTGTCCAGGCGCAGGTTGAAGGCCGCGCACACCGCCGAGATATCGTCGTCCAGGCGCTTGGAGACCTTGTAGGCGCGGAAGGTCCAGTCATTGCTGGCCCGCGGCACGATGATCTTCTCGATGAACTCGCTGTCCTCGCGCGCCGTGATGCGGTAGTCGATGAAATAGTCTTCCAGGGCCAAGGTACGCTGGCGCTCGCCCTGGCGCAGCACGACCTGCGCATCCAGGGCAATCAGCAGGGGCGGTGAGTCGCCGATTGGCGAGGCGTTGCCGATGTTGCCGCCGAGCGTGCCCTGGTTACGGATCTGCAGCGAAGCGAAGCGGTGCAGCAACTCGCCGAAATCCGGGTAGTCGGCACTCAGTGCCGCGTAGCAGTCGGTGAGCGCGGTGGCGGCACCGATCTCGATCTGCGTGCTGGTCGTGTCGACGCGCTTGAGTTCGGCGATGTGACCGACATAGATCATCACCGGCAACGACTTGTGCATCTGCGTGACTTCCAGCGCCAGGTCGGTGCCGCCAGCCAGCAGGCGAGCCTCGGGGTGCGAGCTGTAGAGGTCGGCCAGGTCGGCGACCGTCAAGGGCACCAGGCAGCGCTTGTCGCCGCTGTTGAGTTCGCCGGTCTGCTGTGGGGCGATAGCCTTGAGGCGGGCGATGGTCTGGGCCTCTTGGGCGACGAACTGGTCCTTGCAGGGCTGGCGGCAACTCTGCTCGGCGGCGGCCAGGATCGGCCGGTAGCCGGTGCAGCGACACAGGTTGCCGGCCAGCGCTTCCTGGGCCTGGTGCAGGTCGTGGCCTTGGCTGTTCTTCTGCAGGGCGAACAGCGACATGACGAAGCCAGGCGTGCAGAAGCCGCACTGCGAGCCGTGGCAATCGGCCATGGCCTGTTGCACGCTGTGCAGCTGGCCTTGGTGCTTGAGGCCCTCGACGCTGATCAGTTGCTTGCCGTGCAGCGCGGAGACAAAGGTCAGGCATGAATTGAGGCTGCGGTAACGCAGGCTGTCCTGGCCCTGTTGATCGGCGATCAGTTCGCCCACCACCACCGTGCAGGCGCCACAATCGCCGCTGGCGCAGCCTTCCTTGGTACCGGGTTTGCCAAGGTGCTCGCGCAGGTACTGCAGCACCGTCATGTTCGGATCCAGGGCATGCTCACTGCGCAGCTCCTGGTTGACAAGAAACTGGATCACGGGAAGGCCTCACGATGGGTTTATTGTTGTTGGGCGGAATCTAAACAAGGCTTGAACGGCGGGTCAATAATTTTCTGACTCAAAGGTCAAGAAACTGATCGCGCCGCTTCCTTTCCCGCCCTACCTATTTTTCCATAAGCATAGATCGCGCCGTATCTGCACGGCCTTTTTACGCCCGGCGGGTCAACGAAAAGCAGGCATGCTCCCTGCGCGAGCGCCAGACAAGTGCGCTACAATCGCGCCCTTGTGCACAGTCCAATGATTTTGAAGGAAAACCATGACGTTCAAGGCGCCGGACAGCCTCTCCGAGCAAATTGCCCACTATTTGGCCGAACGGATCATCCGCGGCGAGCTCGAACCGGGCGAGCGGATCCAGGAGCAAAAGGTCACCCAGGCCCTGAACGTCAGCCGTGGTTCAGTGCGCGAAGCCTTGCTGATCCTCGAGCGGCGTCATCTGGTGGCGATCCTGCCGCGTCGGGGCGCACACGTCACCCAGCTTGACGAGCACAACGTGCGCGGCCTGTGCACGCTCATGAGCGAGCTGTACACATTGCTGGGCAATGCCGTCGCCGAGCGCTGGCAGGACGAGGGTGACCTGCAGCCATTCCTGGCTATCCAGCGGCGCCTGGAACAGGCCCATGGACGCCAGGACATCAAGGCGTTCGTCGCCGAGAGCTTTGCGGTGATGCGCGCGGCCTATCCGTTCGCCAGCAACCCGTACCTGCAGGAAACCGTCGAGAACCTACAGCCGGCCATGAGCCGTGCGTACTACCTGGCACTGGACCAGCGCCAGGCCAACATGAACGATTTCCTGGTGCTGTTCGCCCAGTTGCTCGATGCCGTGGTCGACCGCGACCAGACACGCGTTCGCGAAACGCTCGGCGCCTACTGCCAGCGCAGTTGCGACCTGGTACTGGCGACGTTGGCATCCGCCTGACCATGCGTCTCAAGTGCATCCGGCTGGCCGGCTTCAAGTCCTTCGTCGACCCCACCACGGTCAACTTCCCCAGCAACATGGCGGCGGTGGTCGGCCCCAATGGCTGCGGCAAGTCCAACATCATCGATGCGGTGCGCTGGGTGATGGGCGAAAGCTCGGCCAAGAACCTGCGTGGCGAGTCGATGACCGACGTCATCTTCAACGGCTCGACCAGCCGCAAGCCGGTAAGCCAGGCCAGTATCGAGCTGGTCTTCGACAACAGTGACAACACCCTGGTCGGTGAGTACGCGGCCTACGCCGAGATCTCCATCCGCCGCAAGGTGACGCGCGACGCGCAGAACACCTATTACCTCAATGGCACCAAGTGCCGGCGCCGGGACATCACCGACATCTTCCTTGGCACCGGCCTTGGGCCACGCAGCTATTCGATCATCGAGCAGGGCATGATCTCCAAGCTGATCGAAGCCAAGCCCGAGGAGCTGCGCAGCTTCATCGAAGAAGCGGCGGGCATCTCCAAGTACAAGGAGCGCCGGCGCGAAACCGAAAGCCGCATTCGCCGCACCCAGGAAAACCTGGCCCGCCTGACCGACCTGCGCGACGAGCTGGAGCGCCAGCTCGAACGCTTGCATCGTCAGGCCCAGGCCGCCGAGAAGTACAAAGAGTTCAAGGCCCTGGAGCGCCAGCTCAAGGCACGCCTGTCGGCCCTGCGCTGGCAATCGCTGGACACCCGCGTCGGCCAGCGCGAAACGGTGATTGGTGAACAGGAGGTGGCCCTCGAGGCGCTGGTCGCCGAACAACGCAACGCCGATGCCAGCATCGAGCGTCTACGCGATGGGCACCATGATCTGTCAGAGCGCTTCAATCAGGTGCAAGGCCGCTTCTATTCGGTGGCGGGCGACATCGCCCGGGTCGAGCAGAGCATCCAGCACGGCCAGCAACGTCTGCGCCAGCTGCAGGACGACTTCAAGGAAGCCGAGCGCACGCGCCTGGAGACCGAGTCGCACCTGGGCCATGACCGCACCTTGCTGGCCACCCTCGATGAAGAGCTGCAGATGCTCGAGCCCGAGCAAGAGATGTCCCTCGCCGCGGCCGAAGAGGCCGCCGCCACCTTGGAGGAGGCCGAGCAGGGCATGCATGGCTGGCAGGAACAATGGGACAGCTTCAACACCCGCTCGGCCGAACCGCGGCGCCAGGCTGAAGTCCAGCAATCGCGCCTGCAGCAGTTGGAGTCCGGCCTGGAGCGCGTGGCCGAGCGCCAGCGCAGGCTTGGCGAAGAGCGCGACCAGCTCGGCGCCGACCCGCAGGACACCGCCTTGCTGGAGCTGGGCGAACAGATGGCGAGCAGCGAGTTGCTGCTCGACGCGTTGCAGCTGCAGGAGCAGCAGGTGGTCGAGCAGCTTGAGGCGGTGCGCGAGCAGTTGCAGCAGGCGACCCAGTCGCAGCAGCAGTTGCAGGGTGAGTTGCAGCGTCTGGGCGGGCGTCTGGCCTCGCTCGAAGCCTTGCAGCAGGCGGCCCTGGAACCGGGCGGCGGGGCTGCTGACTGGCTGCGTGGGCACGGCCTTGAGCAGCGTCCGCGCCTGGCCGAGGCGCTCCGGGTCGAGCCCGGTTGGGAGCTGGCAGTTGAAGCCGTGCTTGGCGCCGACCTGCAGGCGGTGCTGGTCGATGATTTCGCTACCCTGGACTTCACCACGCTCGAACAAGGTGAGCTGCGCCTGCTGGAAGCGGGGGAGGGCGCGCGCCAGCCCGGCAGCCTGCTGGACAAGGTGGAAGGTCGCGTCGACCTGTCGCCCTGGCTGGGCCAGGTCCGACCGGTCGAGAGCCTTGAGCAGGCCTTGGCCCAGCGCGCCAGTCTTAGCGCCGGCCAGAGCCTGGTCAGCCGCGACGGTTACTGGGTCGGGCGCCACTTCCTGCGGGTCAGTCGCGCCAGCGAAGCCCAGGGCGGCGTGCTGGCCCGCGGCCAGGAGATCGAGCGCCTGACCCACGAGCAAGCCGAGCACCAAGCCCTGCTCGAACAGCTGGAACAGCAAGGCCAGGACCTGCGCGACCGCCTGCGGGGCCTGGAAGAGCAGCGCGAGCAACTGCGGCGGCGCACCCAGGACGAGAGCCGCCAGCAGGGCGAGCTCAAGGCGCAGCTGTCCGCCGGCCGCGCCCGTGCCGAACAGCTCGAGCTGCGCCGCCGACGCTTGCTCGAGGAGCTGGCCGAATTGCAGGAGCAGCGCGCCCTCGAGCACGAACAACTGGGCGAAGCACGGCTGCTGCTGCAGGAGTCCCTGGAGCTGATGGCCCAGGACACCGAGCAGCGCGAACACTTGCTGGCGCGTCGCGACACGTTGCGCGTGCACCTCGATCGGGTTCGCCAGGAAGCGCGCCAGCACAAGGATCATGCCCATCAGCTGGCCGTGCGCCTGGGCTCGCTACGTGCCCAGCACGATTCCACCCGCCAGGGCCTCGAGCGCCTGGAGCAGCAGGCGGCGCGCCTGGCCGAGAAGCAGGAGCAGCTCAGCCTGAACCTGGAAGAGGGCGAGGCGCCACTGGAAGAGTGGCGCTTGAAGCTCGAGGAGCTGCTCGAGCTGCGCATGAGCGTCGACGAAGAAATGCGCCAGGCGCGCCTGCACATGGATGAAGCCGACCGTGAACTGCGTGACGCCGAGAAGCGCCGTGGCCAGGCCGAGCAGCAGGCGCAGCTGTTGCGTGGCCAGCTCGAACAGCTGCGCCTGGAATGTCAGGGCCTGGACGTACGGCGCAAGACCTTGCAGGAGCAACTGCTCGCCGATGGCTACGACCTTCAAGGTGTACTGGCTACCCTCGACGAACACGCCAGCGAAGAAGGCACCGGGCAGGAGCTTGAGCAGGTCGAGGCACGCATCCAGCGCCTGGGTGCGATCAACCTGGCGGCCATCGAGGAATACCAGCAGCAGTCCGAGCGCAAGCGTTATCTGGATGCCCAGAACGCCGACCTGGTCGAGGCCCTGGAAACCCTGGAAAGCGTGATCGGCAAGATCGACAAGGAAACCCGCAATCGCTTCAAGGATACCTTTGATCAGATAAATGCCGGTTTGCAGGCACTTTTTCCAAAAGTTTTTGGCGGTGGCAGCGCTTACCTGGAACTGACGGGCGAAGATTTACTCGATACAGGGGTGACAATCATGGCGCGCCCACCGGGCAAGAAGAACAGCACCATCCATCTGCTGTCCGGAGGCGAAAAAGCGTTGACCGCCCTGGCCTTGGTATTTGCCATCTTCAAGCTGAACCCGGCACCGTTCTGCATGCTCGACGAAGTCGATGCGCCGCTGGACGATGCCAACGTCGGACGCTACGCCAGGCTGGTCAAGGAAATGAGTGAAAGCGTGCAGTTCATCTACATCACCCACAACAAGATTGCCATGGAAATGGCCGATCAATTGATGGGCGTAACCATGCACGAGCCCGGCTGTTCACGTCTTGTTGCAGTTGATGTGGAGGAGGCGATGGCCATGGTCGACGCCTGATGGGCGAAGGCAGGGCAAACGTGGCCAGTTCAATGCCCCGTCATGCGTGACAGGCGGTGTAAAGTTGTCTTTGGTCGTGCTAGCTTACTGTCAATTAACTTTTGCGTGGGTAAAACGCCTGTCAGAACAGAGAGTTGGCGCCACGTGTTAAAGGGGTTTAAGCCCTTTATTTTCCAGCATTTTTTACAGAGGCACGGGATTACATGGAAATCGGTCTGCGCGAGTGGCTGATCCTCATCGGCATCATTGTCATTGCCGGTATTCTTTTTGACGGCTGGCGGCGCATGCGGGGCGGCAAGGGCAAGTTGAAATTCCGCCTGGATCGCAACATCTCCAACCTGCCCGAGGAAGAAGGCAATGCCGAGGTGCTGGGCCCACCCCGGGTACTGGACAACCAGAAGGAACCGGAGCTGGACGAGCACGACCTGCCTTCGGTCAGTGCCCCTGCGCGTGAGCGTGAACGGGATGCCAAGCTGGTCAAGGCCGCCAAGCGCGGCAAGCGTGCCAACGAGACGCAGTCGAGCGACATGGGGCTGGCCGCCGAGCCGCGTGGATCCGAGCTGTTCGCCGACGACGACGATTACCCTGAAGATGGCCGTAGCAACGGCTTCTCGGCCACCAGCAATACCAGCAATGCCCACAAGGAGCTGCCGCCGGTCGAGGAAGTCCTGGTGATCAGCGTCATCTCCCGTGACGAAGGTGGCTTCAAGGGCCCGGCCCTGTTGCAGAACATCCTTGAAAGCGGCCTGCGTTTCGGTGAGATGGACATCTTCCACCGCCATGAAAGCATGGCCGGCAATGGCGAGGTGCTGTTCTCCATGGCCAACGCGGTCAAGCCTGGCGTGTTCGACCTGGATGACATCGACCACTTCAGCACCCGCGCGGTGAGCTTCTTCCTCGGCCTGCCTGGCCCGCGTCATCCCAAGCAGGCGTTCGACGTCATGGTCGCCGCCGCGCGCAAGCTGGCCCACGAGCTCAACGGTGAGCTCAAGGATGATCAGCGCAGCGTGATGACCGCGCAGACCATCGAGCACTACCGCCAGCGGATCGTCGAGTTCGAGCGCCGCGCCCTGACCCAGAAGCGTTGAGGGTGGGATGAATCCTGGGGCCGCTTCGCGCCCCTTAGCGGGCAAGCCCGCGCCCACAGAGACCTCGGTTGATTGCAATAATGGATTCAACCCAATACCTGTGGGAGCGGGCTTGCCCGCGAAGGGACGCGAAGCGGCCCCAATACACCCACCATGCCTACACTGACCAAACCTGATTCACGCAAGAGCAGCCCAGGCTGCTCTTTTGCATTGCAAGAGACCAGACTCCATGACCGCCGAATCCCGTATCCGCGAACTGCGCAGCGAAATCGACCAGCACAACCACCGCTACTACGTGCTGGACGAACCCAGCGTGCCCGACGCCGAATATGACCGCCTGTTCAATGAACTCAAGGCGCTGGAGGCCGAACACCCTGAGCTGGTAACGCCCGATTCCCCCACCCAGCGGGTCGGCGGCACCGCCCTGGCGGCCTTCAGCCAGGTCCGTCACCAAATCCCGATGCTCAGCCTGGGCAATGCTTTCGAGGAAACCGACCTGCGCGAGTTCGACCGCCGCGTGGTCGACGGCCTCGACCTGCCCAGCGCAAGCGCCACTGGCATCGACTACAGCTGCGAGCCCAAGCTCGACGGCCTGGCCGTCAGCCTGTTGTACCGCGACGGCCAGCTGGTGCAGGGCGCCACCCGGGGTGACGGCACCACCGGCGAAGACATCAGCGCCAACGTGCGCACCGTGCGCAATATTCCGCTGCGCCTCCAGGGCAGTGGCTGGCCTGCGGTGCTCGAAGTGCGTGGCGAAGTGTTCATGAGCAAGGCCGGGTTCGAGCGGCTCAATGCGTCACAGGCCGAAGTCGGCGGCAAGACCTTCGCCAACCCTCGCAACGCCGCGGCCGGCAGCCTGCGCCAGCTGGACTCGAGGATCACCGCCAGCCGCCCGCTGGAGTTCTGCTGCTATGGGGTGGGGCAGGTGTCCGAGGCGTTGGCGCAGACTCATATCGAGACCCTTGAACGACTCAGGGACTGGGGCCTGCCGATCAGTCGCGAGCTCAGGCACGCCGCCGGGATCGCCGAATGCCTGGACTACTACCGCGACATCGGCACCCGGCGCAACGCGCTGGCCTACGAGATCGATGGCGTGGTGTTCAAGGTCAACAGCCTGGCCTCCCAGCGCGAGCTGGGCTTTCGCGCACGCGAGCCGCGCTGGGCGATCGCCTACAAGTTCCCGGCCATGGAAGAGCTTACCGAAGTGCTCGACGTCGAGTTCCAGGTGGGCCGCACCGGCGCGGTGACCCCCGTGGCGCGCCTGAAGCCGGTCAAGGTGGCCGGCGTCACCGTCGCCAATGCAACCTTGCACAACATGGACGAGGTGGCCCGTCTGGGACTGATGATCGGTGACACGGTAATCATCCGCCGCGCTGGTGACGTGATCCCGCAGATCATGCAGGTGGTGCTCGAGCGTCGTCCAGATACGGCCCGCGCGGTTCCCGTGCCCAGCGAGTGCCCGGTGTGCGGTTCGCAGGTCGAGCGCACCCAGTTGGTCAAGCGCAGCAAGGGTAAGGAGACCCTCAGCGAAGGCGCCGTTTACCGTTGCGTCGGTCGCCTGGCCTGTGGCGCGCAACTCAAGCAGGCGATCATCCATTACGTGTCTCGCCGTGCCATGGACATCGACGGCCTGGGCGAGAAGAGCGTCGAGCAACTGGTGGACCAAGGCCTGATTCGTTCCCCGGCGGACCTGTACCGGTTGACCTTCGAGCAGGTGGTCGAGCTCGAGGGCTTTGCCGAGGTGTCCAGCAACAAGCTGCTGGCTGCGATCGATGCCAGCAAACGGCCGAGCCTGGCGCGCTTCATCTACGCCCTGGGCATTCCCGATGTCGGCGAAGAGACCGCCAAGGTGCTGGCGCGCTCCTTGGGCACGCTCGAGCGCGTCCAGGCAGCCCTGCCGCAGGTGCTGACTTACCTGCCCGACATCGGCCTGGAGGTCGCCCACGAGATCCACAACTTCTTCGAAGACGAGCATAACCAGAACGTCATCCAGCAGTTGCTCGACTGCGGCATGCAGTTGCAAGACGAAGGCGAGCTCGCCGCCGAGTTCGCCGCCAGCACCACGTTGGCCGGTCTGATCGCCAAGCTGGATATCAGCTCCGTGGGCCCGACCGGCGCCCAGAAGCTGGTGTCCCGGCTCGACAGCCTGGACACGATCATCGAAGCCGACGGCATCGACCTGCGCCAGGCCCTGAACACCCGCCAGGCCGATGCCGTGCGCGAGTTCTTCCGCGTCGAGGCCAACCAGCAACTGGCGCGCGCCATCGAAGCCCAGCTGCAGGGCTTCGGCATGCACTGGGCGAGCGAGAAGAAGACCGCCGAAGGCCTGCCCCTGGCCGGACAGACCTGGGTGCTGACCGGCTCGTTGGAACGCATGAGCCGCGACATCGCCAAGGACAAGCTGGAGAGCCTGGGGGCGAAGGTCTCCGGTTCCGTGTCGGGCAAGACCCATTGCGTGGTGGCGGGCCCCGGCGCCGGTTCCAAGCTGGCCAAGGCCAGCGAACTGGGTGTCAAGGTGCTCGACGAGGACGCCTTCATCGCCTTCCTGGGCGGCCACGGCATTGACCTGTAACCCGCCGACCCGGACAAGTCATTGAGAAATGATGGGTTTTTCTTGAAGCAAAGGTTGTAACTTCGCCGCAGAGCGGTACAATGGCGCGGCTCATCACCTGATGAGCCGCGTAGTGGTGGCCCCATCGGTCCCCCCGCAACGATTACCCGTGAACCTGGTCAGATCCGGAAGGAAGCAGCCACAGCGGGAACATTGTGTGCCGGGGTGTGGCTGGTGGGGCTGCCTCCATTTCAGGCCCTGCGTTTCACGTATCACCGCCCGGTGATCCCCCTCGTGAAACCTGCCTTTGTCTTCTGTTCATCCCATCCGACCGCGTACGCCACCAGTCCGTCATTGGGTTATCCTGCCCGTGCTGTTGTTCAAGCGCAGGCGTGGCCGTGTTCGTAGGTAAAGCGTTGAGAGGATGTGATCGTGGATGAAGTGGACGACCTGACCCGGGAAAAACTCAGGGAATGGCAAATGCGTCGCCTGGGCATCAAGGACCAGATGCAGGACCACCCCGAGAAAATCCTCGAACTGTCTCGGGTGCTTGACCTCATGGATGAAGAGCATGAGCAGATCCTCAGCGAGGCGACGCGACGCGGGGGTGGCAGCACGCCGCTGCAGGCCGAGAGCGCTACGGATGATGGCTTGGCGCTGCAACTGAGCGCCAAGGCCCAGACTCCGGAAGACCTGCGCAAGCTCCTGCACATAGCGCTCTACGAGCTGGATGGGCTGCTGGGACGACAGGATCCGCCGCAGGGCGCACCTGCGTCCTACGCTGGGGGGATGTCTGGGACCCTGGGGGAGTACCGGTTCGAGCTCGGCATCAAGGTTGTGCAGCAATGATCAGCCGTGCGGACGAAGGTGGCCTGCAGCCTGAGCACCACGATCTGTCCAACCCGGTGTTTCTTCCTGTTACGGAAGAAACCTGTCGCAGCTTGCTGGGCGCTGAGGGCCGCGCGGCGCTCGACGACCTGTCTGATCCTGAGCTTGCCTCGGTGCTGGTGATCCAGAACCTGGCGCAGGCGCAGGAACAGCAGCTTCATGCAGGATCGACGGAGAAGATCCTCGCCAAGCTGCTCGCCTGGTCGGTCAAGGCGCGGCCGGAGTCTGGCCCGACATTGTTGTCCGAGGCACAGCGCCTGTTTGACCAGCGCAAGCTCTACTTCGGCCTCGATATCCTCAAGACCTTGAACCTGCGCTTGCTGATGACGGACGAGGTATCGGCGCGGGATTACTTGCTGCCCGATGGCAAATGGGATTTCGACTACAAGGTGCGCCACCATGTTCGCAACAACCCCTTCAGCCAGCAGTTGGTCACGCCGGCTCACAAGGAGCGCTGGCTGAGTGGTGCGCAGGACAAGCTGGTGCGTACCTTTCGCGCCAATCTGGATGAAGACCTGCACGTCCAGGGCTACGCGGGGGTCGGCAAGAGTCATCTGCTAGGGGCGCTGGTGGAGTGCCTGAAGCCTGGACGAACCCTGGCGCTGGCGCACTCGGCACGCAAACTCGACGCCCTGCGCAAGCGTATGGGTGTTGCCCCCGACAAAACACCCGGTGTGACCTTCGCAGCGTTTGCCCAGGCCTTGCTGCAGGGCCCACGGCAGCGCGCTGACAAGGCGCCGGCCAAGGGCCCCGGCAAGCGCGCCCTGGCCGAAGAGTTGGGGATACTCGGCTTTCGCAGCTACAACGGCGAAAAGACCCTGGAAATCTGCCTCGGCCTGCTGGCCCGTTATTGCCAATCCCGGGATCACAGCCTGTCCGTCCGGCACCTGCCCTATTTCAGGCAACCCTTGTCGAACACGGACAGCCAGGTGCTGCTCGAATATTCGAGCCGCCTGTGGACCTATCTCGATCGCCACCCCGGGTGGGCCAGCCATACCGGTTTCGAAGCGCTGCTGCTGTTGAAGCGCGCCAGCCTCGCTGGCTGCGTGGTACCGGCGCGCTACAGCCATGTGATCATCGACGAAAGCCAGGATGTCCCGGCCTCGTTGTTGCAGATCGTCGAGCGTGGCCGGCAGGTGCTGATTACCCTGGGCGACGAGTACCAGAAGGCCAGCGGGCCGGTGGTCAAGCGCAGCCGCCAGGTTCGCCAGAGCGATGTCTGTTATTCCGTGCGTTCGGGGCGCAAGGTCGAGGCGCTGGTCAATCCGCTCATTTCCCTGCATTCGGACAAGTCCAAGGTGCCCTTCGAAGGGGCGCGCGATGCCGACGTCAGCGTCGAACTCTACCCCGAGCGCTTTACGCCTCCCGAGGGCTGCGTGGTATTGGCCGCCTCTCGCTGGGACATGATGAGGTGGGCGGTGGAGCTGTCCCGGGCCAACTGCGGGGTCGGTTTCCCGGACAAGGCCGCGCAGCTGGACCTCAAACGCTTCATGACCAGCGCGGTCAAGCTGTTCAAACCGGACTTCTACAGCCTGGAAGACCAGGGTGATGCGCTGCATCCTTATTTCGCCCAGATGCTGGACTGGCAACAGGTGGCTCAGGCCGATCAATACGATCAGGCCTTCCTCTGGGTTCAGGCAGAACTGGAAAAAGGCTTCAACATCGCCGACGTCACCGGGCTCGACAGGATGATTGCCAACGGCGACACAGGCTGCACCTTGATGCTGGCGCACGAGGCGGGGGGGTTGGAGTTCGACCAGGTCCTGCTGACGCCTGAACTGCTGACCACCGTCCGCTTCAAGGATGCCTACGCCTTCGATGCCCGCATCTGCGCGGTCTACATCGCCATCTCGCGCGCCCGCCGGACGCTCTACCTGCCATTCGATCTGGTCGAGTGGATCGATTACCACAAGGGTGTGTTCCGCGAGTCCCACGGCTACTGAACGGCCGGCCTGCCGTGAACAGACTTAGAGGGGTCTGTCCTCGGTGGCATGAGCGCGAAAACGCCAGCACGATGGCTGGCGTTGTCTTGTACCTTCAGCGGCAGATGCCGTTTATCACAGCGTCCATTTCAGGCTGAACATCACGTTGCGTGGGTCGCCGTAGACGCCGCCGCCACCGCTGCTCGGGATGCCTTGCCAGTACTTCTTGTCGAAGACGTTGTTGAAGTTGACGCGACCGTCCCAGTGCTCGTTGAAGCGGTAGCCGGCCATCAGGCCGACCAGGGCGTAGCCGGCCTGGTCAGAGGTGCCGCTGCCCACATGCTTGAAAGTGGCGCTCTGGGCGTAGAGGTCGGCGCCGACTCGCCATTGGTTCAGCTCGCCCGGCAGGGTGTAGCTGGTGGTGGTCTTGAACAGGTGCTTGGGCTGTTCGGGGGCGAACAGCCTGCCTTCATTGGTCCTGTCCTTCTGGTAGGTGCTGTAGACATAGGTGTAGGACGCGGAGAACTGCCAGTCAGGGGTCAGCGCGCCGCTCAGCTCTGTGTCGATACCGCGGCTACGCACTTCGCCCGCGGCCTCGTAGCAGGTCTGGTTGCCGAAGCAACGCTCGGTGAGGGCGTAGGCACGCTTCTGCTGGGTCATGTCGAACAGCGCCACGGAGCCGTTGAGCGCGCCATCGAGGTATTCGCCCTTCAGGCCGATCTCGTAGTTCTCGCCCGTCATGGGTTCAAGCGAGCTGCGGCTCAGGGTCTGGCCGGACTGAGGCTTGAAGATCTGGGTGTAGCTGCCGTAGACCGAATAGGTGTCGTTCAGGTCGTAGACCACGCCCGCGTACGGGGTGACCTTGCGGTTGACCGTGTAGTCGCTCGTGGCGACCCGATCATTGAAGTCGTACCACATGGCCCGGGCGCCGACGATCACGTGCAGCGGATCGATCGGGTTGAAGCGCGCGGCGGCATAGACGGCTTTTTCGGTCGCGGTGTTGCGGTACTGCCAGAGGCTCATGTCGATCTCGGGCTTCGGGGCATTGTGGCCGAAGTGACGTGGATCGCTGATCAGGGTGCCGTCGTTGGACCAGCCACCCCACTGGTCGAAGACGTCGCGGCGCCAGCTGGTGCCAACCACCAGTTCGTGCTCGCGGCCCATCAGCTGGAAGGGGCCGGAGAGCGATGCATCAAGGTTGGTCTGGTCGTCGGTGTCGTCGTACTTGCCGGAAGACTCGGTGATGTTGGTGCCGTCGTACGAAGGGTAGCTGGAGAAGGTCCAGGCCTTGGCCCAGGTCTTCTGCGCGGCCAGCTTGCCGGTCCAGCCGTTGTCGAAGCGGTGGGTCAGGTCGGTGAACAGGCTGATGTTGTCCTTGTCCCAGTAGGCCCAGTCGCTGCTGAGGAAGGTCGAGCGCGGCAGGTCGAGGTTCTCGCCGTTGAGGCCGCTGGGCAGGCCGCCCCAGTCGGAGGTGTTGTCGTCGCGCTGCTTGGACGCGCCCAGGGTCCAGGTGGTGGCCTCGTCGAGGTCCATCTCGAGGACGCCGTAGAATGTCTGGCGCTGGTTGTCGCGCTGGTCGCTGAAGCTGTTGTGATCCTGGTAGGCGGCGACCACGCGACCGCGCACGGTACCGGAGTCGTTGAGCTTGTTCGATGCGTCGAACTCGGTGCGGTAGCGGTCCCAGCTGCCGGCACTGGTGGTGACGCTCACCTGCGCAGTGGCGGTCGGGCGCTTGCGTACCAGGTTGAGGGTCGCCGACGGACTACCAGCACCGGTCATCAGGCCGGTGGCCCCGCGCACCACTTCGACGCGGTCGTAGATCGCCAGGTCGGCCGAGGACACCACGTCCTGGGTGTAGGTGCTGATGCTGGTCGGCAGACCGTCGTACATGATGTTGTCGATCTGGAAGCCGCGCGCCAGGAACTGCTGGCGGTCAGAGCCAAACTTCTTCAGGGTCACGCCCGGCGCGTTCTTGACCACGTCATTGAGGTCGTTCATGCCTTGGTCTTCGATGCGCTGGCGCGTGATGACGCTGACCGATTGCGGCGTCTCACGGATCGACAGCGGCAGCTTGGTGGCGGTGTTCATGGAGCCCGTGGTGTAGGAACGGGTGCCTTCGGTGGTGGCCTGGCCCGCCACGGTGTCGGCGGTGGCGGTCACCTGGCTTGCGCCGAGCTCGACGACATCATCGGCAAAGGCCGGGGCGCTTGCAGCGGCGAAGGAAATCATGAGCGTCAGCGGGCGCAGGGCGAAGCGGTTCATGTAGGTATCAATCCTCAGGCACAGCCCAAGAGGACCCGTGCCTCAGGGCGCGGAGTCGGAGTCAGTGTGGGGAACGTCCATTTAGGGGGGAAATGGCACTCGGTCTTCGGTGCCAGCGGAAGGCTATGAAATTGTGAAAAATATGTAAATAAAAATATTTACCATTTGTGCTTATTTTTTCAGGCGATAGGTATTCTCAAATGCATCGGCGTGTTGTAAATGCGCTAATCCAGGCAGCCGGGCGCGGCGCCACTCGGGTGTACCCTTGGCTGATATGCTCGATTTCGCTGATGGTTCATGCGCGCCAAAGCGCGCAGCAGCCGTGGCCGGAGAGCAAGGAGGTGTCGCGCCCCCTGATTACGCTTGATCCGCAGGCTCGCTGCATCGCTTGGACGAGATCGGCAGGGTGCAATTTTGCCCCCGCTCCGCTAGCATTAGCGGTCTTCTGCTTATTCGGCTGCGATGGTTTTCCATGAGTTATCAGGTTCTTGCACGTAAATGGCGTCCGCGCTCGTTCCGCGAAATGGTCGGCCAGACCCATGTGCTCAAGGCCCTGATCAACGCGCTCGACAACCAGCGCCTGCATCACGCCTACCTGTTCACCGGTACCCGCGGCGTGGGCAAGACCACCATCGCGCGGATCATCGCCAAGTGCCTGAACTGTGAAACCGGTATCACCTCCACGCCGTGCGGCACCTGCTCGGTGTGCCGGGAGATCGACGAGGGCCGTTTCGTCGACCTGATCGAGATCGACGCTGCCAGCCGTACCAAGGTCGAGGATACCCGCGAACTGCTCGACAACGTGCAGTACGCGCCGAGCCGCGGACGCTTCAAGGTCTACCTGATCGACGAAGTGCACATGCTCTCCAGTCACTCGTTCAACGCCTTGCTCAAGACACTGGAAGAGCCGCCGCCCTACGTCAAATTCATCCTTGCCACCACCGACCCGCAGAAGTTACCGGCGACCATTCTCTCGCGCTGCCTGCAGTTCTCCCTCAAGAACATGAGCCCGGAGCGGGTGGTGGAGCACCTGAGCCATGTGCTCGGCGCCGAGAACGTGCCCTTCGAGCAGGATGCCCTGTGGCTGCTCGGGCGTGCCGCCGACGGCTCCATGCGCGATGCCATGAGCCTGACCGATCAGGCGATCGCCTTTGGTGAAGGCAAGGTCCTGGCCGCCGACGTGCGCGCCATGCTCGGCACCCTGGATCATGGCCAGGTCTATGGCGTGTTGCAGGCGTTGCTCGAAGGCGATGCCCGCGCGCTGCTCGAAGCCGTGCGCAACCTGGCCGAACAGGGGCCGGACTGGAGCGGCGTACTGGCCGAGATGCTCAATGTGCTGCACCGGGTGGCGATTGCCCAGGCGCTCCCTGAAGCCGTGGACAACGGTCAGGGCGACCGCGACCGCGTGCTCGCGCTGGCCGCGGCACTGCCGGCCGAGGATGTGCAGTTCTATTACCAGATGGGCCTGATCGGTCGGCGCGATTTGCCGCTGGCGCCCGACCCACGCGGCGGCTTCGAGATGGTCCTGCTGCGCATGCTGGCGTTCCGCCCGGCCGACAACGACGATGCGCCGAGGCCGGTACTAAAGCCGGTGGGGATCAGCCAGGCCACAGCTGATCCCACTCCTCAGGTGGCAGCGGTAGCGGCAGCTGTCGCGCCGCCAATCGCCAGTGCGCCGGCCGAGCCGTCTGCGCCAGCGGCGCTGCTTGTGCCCGTCTCCGAGTCGGTAACCGAGCCTGCGCCCGCGCTGGTCGAGGCCGCAAACGAGCCGATCGCTGCGCCCGTCGCGGCATCGCCTGCCCGGCAGGACGAAACGCACGTCGACCTGCCATGGAACGACCCTGTCGAGCCGCTCGTGGCGGCTGCGCCGGTTGTCGCGCCCGAGCCGGTAGCGCAGTCGGTCGCCGCCGCCACAGCCACTGATGACTACCCGCCCGAACAGCACGAGCCGCCCTTCGATGCCGGCGCCTACAGCCCTGCGGGCATGGACCGCGACGACGAACCGCCGCTGGACGAAGACTATTACGCGCCCGAGGTCGACCCGGTTGGCTTCAGCTACCTCGACGAGCTGGCCGAGCACGTCCACGAGCCGGATGAGCCCATCGCCACGCCCGAACCCTTGCCCGCTTCGCAGCCGGCCACGGGCCTGGCCCTGCAATGGCTGGAATTATTCCCACAGTTGCCGATCTCAGGGATGACCGGCAATATCGCCGCTAACTGTAGTCTTATCGCCGTTGACGGTGATGACTGGCTGCTGCACCTGGATCCAGCCCAGGGCGCGTTGTTCAACTCGACCCAGCAACGGCGCCTCAACGACGCGCTGAACCAGCACCTGGGCCGTACGCTCAAGCTGTCGATCGAGCTGATTCGCCCGGAGCAGGAGACCCCCGCCCAGGCAGCGGCACGCAAACGCGCTGACCGTCAGCGCGAGGCCGAGCAGTCCATCGATGGCGATCCGCTCATCCAGCAGATGATCCGCCAGTTCGGCGCAACGGTGCGACAGGATAGTATTGAACCGGTAGATGCCCTGGTCAGCCAGGGCCAGTGAACAGACAGTAACGGACAACCCGTGCGGCCGGCGGTTGCCAGCCGTATCACGTAACTCAATCGAGGTATTCCCCATGATGAAAGGTGGCATGGCCGGCCTGATGAAGCAGGCCCAGCAGATGCAGGAAAAAATGGCCAAGATGCAGGAAGAGCTGGCTAACGCGGAAGTGACCGGCCAGTCTGGCGCCGGCCTGGTCAGCGTGGTGATGACCGGTCGCCACGACGTCAAGCGCCTCAGCATCGATGACAGCCTGATGCAGGAAGACAAGGAGGTTCTCGAAGACCTGATCGCCGCCGCCATCAATGACGCCGTGCGCAAGGTCGAGCAGAACAGCCAGGAAAAAATGGGCGGCATGACCGCTGGCATGCAACTGCCACCGGGCTTCAAGATGCCGTTCTAAGCAGCGCTTGGCCTGCAGTGAAAAAGCCGCTCTTGGTCAGACAAGTGCGGCTTTTTTATGGCTGCATTTGCCTTTGCGTTTGTGGTGTTCTTGAGGTCTGAGCGGCGCTGGGATTGCACGATGGCTGCCAGGCGCATGCACCTGAGAGCCGGCCGCGCTAGACCTTTGACCGGGCTGATTTGACGAAGGTCGCCAGCGCCGGTATAAACCGCCTCTCGTTGTCCTGCCAGGCCTATACCATGAGCTTCAGCCCCCTGATCCGCCAACTGATCGACGCCCTGCGCACCCTGCCAGGGGTAGGTCAGAAAACCGCCCAGCGCATGGCCCTGCAACTGCTCGAGCGCGATCGCAGCGGTGGCATGCGCCTGGCGCAGGCCTTGAGCCAGGCCATGGAAGGTGTCGGGCACTGCCGTCAGTGCCGCACCCTGACCGAGCAGGAACTGTGCCCGCAATGCGCCGATCCGCGTCGCGACGATACCTTGCTGTGTGTGGTGGAAGGGCCGATGGATGTCTACGCGGTGGAGCAGACCGGATACCGCGGCCGCTACTTCGTGCTCAAGGGGCACCTGTCGCCGCTGGATGGGCTCGGCCCGGATGCCATTGGCATTCCCCAGCTGATGGCGCGGATCGAGGAGCAGGGTAGCTTTACCGAGGTGATCCTGGCCACCAACCCGACCGTGGAAGGCGAGGCGACTGCCCATTACATCGCCCAGCTGCTGGCCGACAAAGGCCTGGTCGCCTCACGCATCGCCCATGGCGTGCCGCTGGGAGGCGAGCTGGAGCTGGTAGACGGCGGAACGCTGGCCCACTCGTTTGCCGGACGCAGGCCAATTACCCTCTAAACAACCTGCAGATCTATCCGCGGGGCGTAAACAACAGCGCCGCGTGATTCTTAGTAGGAGCCCGCCCAGCCCGCTGGGCTGCGCTGTCGCGCAGAGAACAAGGCTTGCAAGCGCGGCTCACCACCCTGTAGGAGCTGGCTTGTCCTGCGATCGGCTGCGAAGCGGCCGTAAAGCCAGCCATCTCG